>Ga0102960_1000083_pt1 | contig 33885 bp, 28 predicted proteins | sample SalPon2_B_H2O_MG_2_FD_84521 | JGI IMG/M metagenome (GOLD analysis project Ga0102960, IMG submission 84521) | Salt pond water microbial communities from South San Francisco under conditions of wetland restoration - Salt Pond MetaG SF2_B_H2O_MG | ecosystem: Environmental > Aquatic > Non-marine...
TAGTTTATTGAACAGCAAAGGACTTGCTTTACCTACATCAAATTTTGCAACAACAAGACAAAGCGGAAAATTTAGTTTAAGAACAAGAGACACACAAGAAGGTATATATTACGCACAACTTAACCTTGTACAAAAAGAACATGTAATTGTGTTTGATGATAAAAGTGTATTTGGTGATATTATATACGATCAAGAAAGTGGTTACAGACAAGAGCGTATAAAGATCAGCGGCTTTAAGACCGACGAATGGGACGGTGATTTATACAGTCCAGGTTTTGTGTTTGATGAAGCAATAGTTGTGGATTGGAACCAGTTTGTTGATTATAATTTAGGTGATGTTGTCAAGTACAAAAACAAATATTATAGTGCTAAAAGGTTTACTCCTGGTACTAGCACTTTTGAAACTGACAGTTGGGTGTATCTTGGAAACATGCCAGTTGCAGAATTGTATGCAAACTTTGATTATAAAGTTGACGGATTCCAAGACTTTTATAGTTTAGAAAGTGAAACTTTTGATAGTACAAAAACTGCACTAGCACAACATTTGATAGGTTACCAGAAAAGACCTTATCTTGATAATCTAGTTAAAGACGAAACAGCACAATATAAATTTTATCAAGGTTTTATTAAAGAAAAGGGAACGAAAAACGCTGTAGATAAAATTCAAAGATTTACTATTGATAATGTGCCTACTAATATTGAATATGAAGAAGAATGGGGATTTAAAGTAGGTAGTTTAGGAAGTTATTCTACAATCAATGAAATAGAATTTCCATTAGATGAAAAATTAAATGTAGAAAATCCACAAGCAATAGAATTTGTAAATTCACGAACTACTGAACTATCTAGTAGCAATATTATTAAGTTGTTACCTAGCGACATTCCTGTTAAGCCAAACAACTTCAATGTTAATATTTGGCCTACATTAACTATTGATCCAGATCAAGGACAAACTGTTGATCTTTATCAAAAGTTACCATTAGCAGGTTATCCTAGAATTGATGATGTAACACTTACACTTTTAAATTATGATGAATTATTCACTAACGAAAATATTGTTAACTTAAACACAGGTGATACAATTTGGATCGCAAGAGATGTAAACACTGACTGGAATGTTTATAGAGTACAGCCCCTGGGTGTTAGAATAATTAATCCAGAACTTGCAGTTGCTCAAGAAGCAGGATCATCACTATACACAGTTAATACTGATAAGCCTCATAGACTTTCTCCAGGACAATTAGTAGTCCTTAAAAACTTTGATAGTCAAGTTAATGGTGTTTACAATGTAGTAAGTGTAACAGGCTTAACAACGTTTGTTATTGATATCGGTGAAACAGGAATAACGTTGACTGATGATAGTTCAACAGGAGAAATTTTTGAACTGTCTAGCGTAAGAGTTACTGAAACAGATTTAATTAATAATGTTAAACTTTTAGATCAATTTGAAAAAGGCGAAAAACTTTGGATAGACAACAACGGAAGTAATTTATGGACTGTCTATGAAAAAACTGATGCTTATACAGAACGTAAGTGGGGAAGTGTAAACCAAGTTGAAGAGCAAAGATTTGGCTTTAATATTACAGCAAACAAAAACGGAAGACTAATTGCTGTTTCCGGACCAAAATTTGGTGATGAAGGTCAAGTTTACATTTTAAGAAGAGATACAAATACAGGTATAACAAATCTTAAAGGTGCACAAGGCTTTGCTGTAAGTGAAAATATAAGTGACGATTTGATCGCCGGAGCAAGTCCGCAGTTTGGATATAGTTTATCTATAGCACCAAATGAACAAAGACTAGTTGCTGGCGCACCATACGCAGATCATTTTAAAGCAGTTGACGACAGTAGTAGAAATGGATTCTTTGTAAGTGAAGGTGACTTTAATGCTACGCCACAACCTTATGTAAAACAAGGTGTTGTAAAACTAACAAAATTAGATACAGCAGACGGATTATTCAAAAACGAATACATAATTGCCAGCCATGAACCAAAAAACAACGAGTACTTTGGTTTCAGCGTTAAGTTAGGAAATACAAAATTAGCAGTAGGTGCTCCTGGACATTTAGATAATAAAGGAAGAGTGTACTTTTATGATTACAAAATACAAGCAGACGGAAGCACACTTGATTGGGACCTTGATAGCGACACTGGTTATTTAGAAATAAGTTCTACAGATGCTACACTCGATGGAAACAGCGGAGACGAGTTTGGTTTTTCGATTGATGCGTCAGATGATATGACTATACTTGCTGTGTCTGCGCCAGGCAGAGAAGTATGGCAACAGGCCGGCGATAGTTCAAAAAACAACGGTGAAGTAAGAATTTACACTTTAGGTAGTAACAACGTATATACTCAAAAACAAATTTTAAATGCAAATACTTTATCTAATATAGAACTAGGAGACCGATTTGGTTATCAAGTAAAATTTAGTTCTAATGGAAATGACTTATTTGTAAGTGCTCCGTTCAGCGATGTAGCAAATACTAATAGTGGAGCAGTGTATTACTTTACAAAACAAACTGACGGAACTTATAGTTTAGCACAAATTATTACAAGTCCTGATCAAATTAAAGAAGAAAGATTTGGTATTACAGTTTCTGTAAACTCTGCAGGAAATGATTTAGCAATTTATAGCGAAAGTGGTGATACACAAACGTCAATGACAACTGACGTATATAAAGAAGCATTTGTAGATTCATATACTAGATTTGGTAACAACTATGTAAATGATCCACAATCAGGCTTCAACGAAGTTGCAACTACTTTTGACGGTAATTCTACTAAATTTACAGACGAATCACCTAGTAGTGGTGCTGTATACTCTTATAAAAAATTAAACACAAGATTTGTATTTGGGCAAAAACTTACAAGCGGAACAGTTGAAAGTTTTGACAACTTCGGTAAAGGATTAAAAGTTGTTGATCAGGGTATTCTTGTTGGAAGTCCTTACAACAATGTTGACAATAATAATACCGGTGCATTGTTTGTATACGACAGATTATCAACAAGTGGTTGGGACGAAAAACGTAAACAAGGAGATTTAACAAATCCTTGGTTGATTAATAAAACCTTTACTTACAGTTTATCTGGAAATAAAGTAAAAGACTTTGTCGAAACAATAGATCCAGTAAAAGGAAAGATACCTTATATTGCAGAGTCTGAAATAAGATTCAAAAGCGATGTAGACCCTGCTGTATACAGTGCAAGTGATAGATCAGATGTAGGAATCAATTCAAGCGTAAATTGGACTGACGACCATCTTGGAGAAGTTTGGTGGGATTTAAGTTCAGTTAAATTCTTATGGTACGAACAAGGTGACACAGAATATAGAGCAAATAACTGGGGTGGTTTATTTCCTGGTTCTAGCATTGACATTTATGAATGGGTAGAAACAGATTTATTACCCAGCGAATGGACAGAAGTTGCAGATACTACTGAAGGTGTAGCATTAGGATTTAGTGGAACACCTAAATATAATGACAATACTGTAAGTGTAAAAAGAATTTACAATGCAAATACAGGTAACTTTACTACACGTTATTACTATTGGGTAAGAAATAGTGTAATTGTTCCTGAAGTTGATTTTAGAAGATTGCCATGTAGTGAAGTTTCTAATATTATTACTGACCCAGATGCGTATGGAATTAAAAGTTTACAACTATTAAGTCCTAACAGTATTTCAGTTAGTAATTTAAAAACAACACTTGCCGACAATGATGTACATCTTTCAGTTCAATATAGAACTGTAGAAACAGATTTACCTGAACATAACGAATGGTTAATTTTAAGAGAAAAACAACAAGCGAAAATAGAAAATTCATTGTTGAATAAAAAACTTTTTGATAGTTTGGTTGGTTTTGATGATCAAGGTAATGCTGTACCAGATCCGCAGTTACCGGTGCAAAGAAAATATGGTATTCAAATTAGACCAAGACAGTCTATGTTTAAAAATAGATTTCAAGCACTAAAAACTGTTGTAGATTATGCAAACAGTATTATGAACGAAAATAGAATTGTAGATACCAGGAATATTACAAAACTGTTTAGTAAAGATCCTATTCCAGCAATTAGCACAGGTAAGTATGATGTTGCTTTAGATGACTTTGAAGATACAACAACAATAGGTACACAAGATTTAAGACAAGCAAGTATAACTTTGTCTTTAACAAATGGTAAAGTATCAAAAGTGACTATTGATAATAAAGGTTATGGTTATCGTATTGCACCAGAAGTGCAAATTACAGGCGACGGTGAAGGTGTAAAATTACAAACGTCAATTAATAGCAACGGAGAAGTTGTTGATGTAGAAATTGTTAAAGCAGGAAAAAATTACAATACTATCACAGCAAGAATTAGACCGTTTAAGGTTTTAATACGTGCTGATGAAACAGCAAATAACTATTGGAGTTTGTACGAATGGAATATCAATACAAAACTTTGGAATAGAACGCAAACACAAACCTATGATGTTTCACGTTTTTGGTCTTATAAAGATTACGTAGTTCCTGGATTCAGCACTGATGTTATCGTAGATTACAAACTTGGAGCACCATATCAATTAGATACTATTACTCCTGATGTTGGTAATATAATTGAAATTGATAATGCAGGTGATGGCAACAAAATGTACCTTGAAGCAGTAAGCGGAGAAGGTTCATTCTCGTACGGGTTTGACTTAAAATATAAAGCAAACAGCACATTACAAATCAATAGTAACTTATACGATTACAGCCAATTGAATTTTGGTTTTGCAGGTGCAGAAAACTTTGATATTAACTTGTTTGACGAGCAACCAATACAAGAAACACGCTTATTGCTTGAAGTTCTAAAAGAAGATATTTTTGTAGACGATCTAAAACAAGCCTACAATACACTATTTTTTAATTGTGTAAAATATGCATTAAGTGAACAAAACTTTTTAGATTGGGCCTTTAAAACTAGTTTTATCAATTTGAAAAATAATATTGGTGGATTTGGTAGACAACTTGTATACGGTTCAGATAACGTTTCGTTGATTGAAAACTACATCAAAGAAGTAAAACCTTATAGAACAAATATTAGAGAATACACAATTAGATATGATGATTTAGAAGATTCATATAATGGGGTAACTGACTTTGATGTTCCTAGTGTTTACAATAAAACCACACAAAAATTTGAAACTGTTAAAATAACTAATCCTCTGATAGCAGTAGATCCTTGGAAGCAATGGTTTGATAATTATAAATTTACAGTCGGTAATGTAATTGTGTCTGATCCTGGTTCAGGTTATACACAAAAACCTATTGTAATTATTAGTGGAGGCAGAGATAACAAAACAGATATTCTGCAAACAGAGCAATACGATAGTATTGTTGATTTTGATTATGATGCAACTTACTTTTACTTGAGTAGTTCTAGTGTACCTTTGCATAGTTTTGACAGTGCAGGGGTTCAATCACAATCCTTTGTATTTAGAATTCCACGCACACCAATAATTGCAGAAACCAAACAAAGCACAGCAGATAGTGAAGCAATTGGTGTCGCGACTAACGGTGTGGTCTTTTATAATCCAAATAGTTCTGTAACAGAAAAAAGAAACGGAACAATATATACACTAGATGTTGCTAATCAAAGAATTATAGACGGCTTTACTGACGGTAGTGGTATTACAGATGATTCAGTGTACAATTATGTAAGTGATCCAAAAAAATTATATACTAAAGATGATACAAAGCACAGTCCTATAATTGGTTATGCTTTTGATGGTTATCCTATATATGGTCCTTACGCTTTTGAAGACCCAACAGGTAACAATAAAAATATTATCCGTACAATGAAGTCAAGTTATCAGTTACGAACAACGTTACGTGAAGACGGTTCTGAAAGAGATGGAAGGTATGTAGAAGATTATGAATATGTAAAAGGTAGTGGCGACCTAGATGAATTCAATGCTAGATATTGTCATACTCCAGAGTATCCAGGAGGTACGTATGCATATTTTGTTACAGTTGACTCTAACAATGTTGACAATCCTGTTTATCCTTATATAGTAGGGCCACAATATTTTGGTGAGCCAGAGTCTGCTAACGGTAACTTTACACTACCTAGTACCGGAGTTGAAGATGCTACTGCTGAAGCAAACATAGGCCAAGGAAAGGTAAGAGAAATAATTGTTACTAATCCTGGAGCAGGTTACATTACGTCTCCTAATGTTACTATTGTAGGTGGCGGCAATATCACCAAACAAGCAATTGGTTATGCAAATTTAGAAAACAACAAAATACGTATTAATACTGTTAATATGAAATTTGATAGAATTGCAAATTCTAAAGTTATTCAAACCCAAGAGGCAACAGATACATTTACTGCAACTGAAGGACAAATTAAATTTAAGTTAACATATCTTCCTACTCTTGATAAACGTGATATTGATATTGTAATAAACGATGCAAGTTTATACATTAGTGATTTTGATGTTAGTATAGTTACAACTACAGATAAATCATATAAGAAAAAAGAGGGTTACTTAATATTTTTAACACCTCCGGGTAAAAATGCTCAAGTTACAGTTACATACAAAAAATCTATTGAACTTATGCAGGCTACAGATAGGATTGATTACTATTATCAACCAACAGCAGGCATGCTTGGTAAAGATCCGGCACAATTAATGACTGGTGTTGAATATGAAGGTGTTCAAGTACAAGGTTTAGAATTTGATATTAGTGTTGGCTTTGATGGACTACCTTGGTTCAGTCATGGTTGGGATACGTTTTCTGGTACAAATACAGATTATGCGTTCCGTGCAGACGGAAGCACCCAGACATTTACATTACCATATGTTCCTGAATCATTACAAGAAATAAATGTTTACTTTGATGGTGTAAGACAAGATCCTAATAATACACCTACTATAGTAGGTGATGGATCTAACGATACATTTACATTGGACGTTGGTGCACCAGATGGAACACTTGTAGTGTTTAGACAAAAAGAATCAGATGGTTCTCTAGTACCAACAGACGTTAACAATCTTGATACATTATTAAGTGGCGGAACTTTTTCTACTAGTAATGGTAGGTTTGATACTGCCATTGGAACTAAACCTGAAGAAATAAGTTTAGACGGTGACGGATTTGTTACACCAGACACAAGTCATGCACCTGAAGAAGTAGTGCCTGGACAGTGTTTTGATACTATAGCAATAAATGTTTACAATGCACCATCAGATGGCTCACCGATAATCGAAACAATTAGATACTTTGGTAATAGTTTAAAAAGAGAATACACATTTAATTTATTACCAGGTACACTTGATAGTGTTTTTGTAACAGTAGCAGGAGAATATCTAGTAAATGGTACTGATTACACTGTTAATATACAGAATAAAACAGTAACGTTTGTTGATGCACCCGAAGTTGGTGAATTAGTTACAATTCAAACACTTAACATTGGTGGTAGCGATATTGTAGAAAGACAAACATTTACTGGAGATAATTCGACTACCGAATTTGCAATGACTGCAAGTTATAATGACGTAAAAAGTGCATTTGTAACAGTAGACGGAATAGTAAAAGATTATGTATTACGAGAAAGCGACACAGGTAGTGTTATTATTGACATAGTTAATCCACCACCGGCATCAAATTCAGTAATTCAAATAGTTGCTCTAGGCACAGGTGATAAAACTGTAAGTGAAATAAAAACAGATATCATGGAATATGATGGAAGTTCTACAACTTATAGGTTAAGTCAACTTCCGGGTAATATTGCTCCATATCATGCTATGGCTATTGTTGAATTAAATGGAGAAAGATTAATTGCACCTGATACAATTTATTATACAAGTAACGGTGTAACTAATTCGTATAGCATTAGTCAGGATCCTGGATATGAATTGTTTACTCTTTCTTTAGGTGAGTTTGAAGTACACTTAAATGGTGCAAAATTATCTGCTATTAGAGATTATAATTTTGATACTGCAACCAACTTAATTACATTTAACACTGGAGTATTAAATGCCGGTGATGCTATTGCTGTTACAATTTTAAGAAATCATGAATATGAAATCTATACAGAAATTGATGAAACAGATAGTACAACCTACGGATATGTAAAAGTATTACATCCTATTCCTGCAAATGCAGAAATCAAGGTTACTACATTTACAAACCACGATGCTAACCTTTTAAGAAAAGAAGTTTTTAACAGACAAGCAGGTGGAATGTATCAATTAAGTAGACCTGTATTAGATTCAAATTATGTTTGGGTAGAACTTGACAGGAAAGCACTTGTTGCAGATAGAGATTATAAAATTTTAGACAATAATAGTTACATTCAATTAGATGATAAATTTAATGATTCTACTGAAAGTAAAGTTGTAGTGTTTAGTTTTAGTGATAATGTATCTTCTGATCCAATTGGATTTACATTATTTGAGGATATGTTACAAAGAAGACACTATAAACGTATATCTAAAGAAAACACAACTACACTAACACAAGATCTTAACTTGTTAGATAAAGAAATTTATGTTTCAGATGCCAGTGTGCTTGTTAATCCTTCCCCAGCAGATAGAATTCCTGGTGTATTATTTGTAGATAAAGAACGAATTGAATATTACGTAAAAGATGGAAACACTTTAAAACAGATTACTAGAGGAACACTAGGAACTGGGTCTAAATCTGTGCATAAATCAGGCACAAAAGTTTATGATGCAGGACCTGATCAAACTATTCCTTACACTGATCGTATTAACAAGTATGAAATAATTATTAGAGAAGGATTACCAAACGGAAAACAAGTACATGTTTTAGACACTATTAACTTTAGTTCTAGTGCAGATGCTCATAATCAAGTTGAAGTTTATGTTGGCGGAAGAAAATTACAAAAACCAACGGTTACTAATAATCCTATTAAAAAGCATGATGTAGAAATTGCGTTTGATAGTGACGAAACAAATAGTGTAGGTACAAGTAGTGATGTAACACAAATACCAGAATTTACTATAGAACCTGTTGATGACTCTGATGCTAAAGGATATTATAAATTAGTATTAAGAGATGTACCTCAAGTGGGAACAGAGTTAAAAGTAATACAAAAACAAGGTAACATATGGTACGAAAATGGCGTGTCTACGGCATCTAACGGCGAGCCTTTACAGAGATCACGCACCAAAGAAGCACAATTCTTGCTTGAGAGAAGCAGTGGTTTACCTGTAATAAATATTAGGGAGTAAATGATGTCAAAACAAAGTAACGAGAAAGAGACAATGGAAACTAAAAAACCCAACGAAACACAAGGTGTGCATATGGAAGGTCATATCAAGATATTTGACCCTAAAAGCGACAAAGTGTACGTTAACAAACGTAATGCTATTCATTACGAAAACATGAGTATTAGCCTTGCTGAATCGTTAGGTAACGAAGGAAGAGGTAATATTGTTGAAATGGCTTTTGGTAATGGAGCAACTACTGTTGATCCTACTGGTATCATTACATACTTAACACCAAATAATTCAGGTGTTAATGCAAGTTTATATAATCAAACATACTATAAAACTGTAGATGACAACAACGTTAATAATACTGATCCAAGCAGAAACTTTATCGAAACAAGACATACACTTGGTACAACTTATACAGATATCTTAATTAGTTGTTTGCTTGATTACGGTGAGCCAAGCGGACAAGAAGCATTTGATAATTCAACTGATTTAGATGGAAACTATGTTTTTGACGAAATTGGATTAAAAGCATACACACCTAACGGTGCAAATGCAGGTAGATTACTTACACATGTTATTTTCCATCCAGTACAAAAAAGTTTGAATAGATTAATTCAGATAGATTATACAATTAGAATACAGAGTTTGACAAATTTAAGCGAGATTTAAAGAATGGCATATACGGTAAATTTTACAAATAGTGGCGAAAAGGTTCCGATTACAATCGATGATAACAGTCGTAATACTGTTGATACGTCATTAACACTAATTGGTAGAAACGAACCTAGTTATGGTCAAGCCATTGCTGAAAATTTTGTGCATTTACTTGAGAATTTCTCAAATGCTACTCCTCCGGCAAATCCAATTGAAGGTCAACTTTGGTACGATAGCGGTACTAATAGATTAAAGATAAATGATTCAACAGCCGGTGCCGCTAATTGGAGACCAGCAGGTGGTGTTCATGTTGATTCTATAGAACCACAGAATGCGATAGAAGGTGATATTTGGGTAGACATTACAAATAATCAACTGTATCTATACACAGGTGCTCAATTCCAGTTGGTAGGACCTAATTTTAGCGGAGGGTTGAAAGCAGGTGCAGAAGCAGAGAACGTTGTAGATGTTACAGGCACAAATCATACAGTAATTAAAAACTATGTCGATGATAAAGTTATAAGCATTATTTCAAAAGATCAATTTATACCTAGACAGGTTATTGAAGGATTTAGTGAGATCCTACCAGGTATTAATATTTCAAATACTGATTTTGATGGTAATGGTATTGTTCTAAATAAATTACATGCAACAGCAACAAAATCAGATGCATTGAATGTAACACAGCCTAGTATTGAAACAGTAAATGCAAATAACTTCTTAAGAAGTGATATCAACGATACTACTAATGGTGAATTTACGATTAGAAATGATGGTGGATTAACATTTGGTGCTAATCTAATTGGTAGTTTAGAAGTTGCAGGTACTAATAATGAAGTTGTTCTAAAAAATAATATATCAGATGGTAATATTGCATTAAAAGTTTTTCCGTCAGTTGATGGTGAAACAAAAACAGTATTTTTTGTAGACGGTAGTAATAAGAGGGTAGGTGTAAATCAAACTGCACCAGCAGTTGCACTTGATGTTACAGGAAGTGGCCACTTTACAGATCAATTACAACTAGCAAGTACACAAAATGCTACAAGTACAACAACAGGTGCTTTGAAAGTAAGTGGCGGTGTTGGTATTGATAAAAATTTATATGTAGGCGGAAATGCTAATTTTGAAGGACATTTGGTTTTAGGTGAAATTGGCGGCGCCGCTGGTATTGCTATTTTACCAACAACAAACAATAACTTAACAATAGGCGGTGACCCCGGAGACGGAAACGGTTTAAGAAGATTTTCAAATGTATATTCGGAGGTATTCACAGGACGTTTGGTTGGTACAGTTGTAGGAGATGTAAACGGTAATGTTAATGGTACAGCAGATAGACTTACTGCAAGTACTAATTTTAAAGTCAGTGGACACGTTGCTGACTCAACAGGATTTAGTTTTGATGGTCAAACAGGCGGAACTAATAAGACTTTCAATGTAACACTTACTCAAGATGCTATTGACGAACAAGATAGTGTAACAGATAATGAAAACAGTGATCAGTATCTAGTATCAAGAGTTGGACAAGGCTTAAAAAGAATTACTAGAACAGATTTCTTTGCTGGCGCTTCTCTTGTACCTATAGGAGCAGTATTTCCATATGCAGGTCCGGTAACTTCACAAGCAGATTTGCCAAAAGGTTATTTACTTTGTGACGGATCTGAACAAAGTATTGGTTTATATCCAGATTTATATGATGTTATTGGCGATATTTTCGGAGCAGGTGTGAATCCAAGTACGTTTAAACTACCAGACTTACGTGGTAGATTTCCATTAGGTTTAGATGTTATGGATAATGGCAACCAAGTTAACAACTCACTTGCTGTGCCAGTTGATGCTGGTGGTGGTCAAGCAGGAAGAGTTACTAACTCTGCGGCACAATCACTTGGCGGAACAGGTGGAGAAGAAATTATTGAAACAGATAATGTTTCTGTAGGAAGTGGTACACAATATACAGGAGGTTCAGGCAATGGTCCTTATGAAAACCTAAATGTTATGAATCCATATTTGACATTAAATTATATTATTAGATCAGGGGAGCCGACAGTATAATGAGTTATACAGTTAATAAAACAGATGGAACAGTTCTTTCTACAGTCGGTGACGGTACAGTAGATAATACTACTACTGATATTACTTTAGTCGGTAGAAAGTTTAGCGGTTATGGTGAAGTATTAAATGAAAATTTTGTAAAAATTCTAGAAAGTTTTGCAAATAATACTGCTCCGACTAATCCAATCGAAGGACAAATTTGGTATGATACGTTTGAAGGACGTTTAAAAGTTTATACAGGATCGGTTTTTAAACCAACAGGGGGTCCATTAGTACAAGATTCACAACCAGATGGACTAGTTTTAGGCGATCTTTGGATTAACAACGAAAAAAATCAACTTTATTTTTATGATGGTGTAGATCTTACACTTGCTGGACCTATATATTCTAAACAGCAAGGAGAAAACGGCTTTGTAGTTGAAACTTTAACAGACACAAATAATAACGGTCGTGTTGTTTCTAAATTGTTTGTTAACGGATTGTTAGTTGGTATTTTAAGTAGATATGAATTCACTCCTAAAACTGCTATTAACGGTTTTGCTACTGTAAAAGTTGGTTTGAATTTATCCACGGCAGTAAACGGTTTGAAGATACACGGTTCAGCAACATCAGCAGATGCAGTTGCAGGTATTGATCCTGGACAATTTTTACGTTCAGATGAAAATGATATTACAACAGGAACACTTGGTATTGTTAACAACGGCGGAGTCACAATAGGAAGTAACAGTAACTACACACAGTTTATTGATGGAAGTCAAGTTACAATCCTTAAGAACAACTTACAAGATAGAGATTTTCAAGTTCAAGTAAACAGTAGTGCAACTGGCGGCATCGTTACGGCAATAGATATTAATAGTTCAGCATTACAATTAGATGTATTTGAAGGTGAAACTGCGTCACTTACAAGAGTAGGTGGAGATTTAACAATTTTTGGTAATTTAACAGTCAATGGTGCTACAACATTTATTGATAGCCAAAATATGAGAATTGAAGACAAGAATATTGAACTTTCTGTTACAAATACACCAACAGATGATCTAGCAAATGGCGGAGGTATTACTCTACAAGGTAATACAAATTATACTATTAGTTGGGATAAACTAACAAACCATTGGGATTATAACCAAGGCATAAATTTAGAAACAGGTAACACTTATACTATTAATGATAATTTAGTATTAAGTGATACAACTTTAGGTTCAGGTGTAATAAATTCTAGTTTGACAAATGTTGGAGTATTAACTGAATTACAAGTTGATGATATTGAGATAAACGGTGATACAATTAGCACAGTAAGTTCAAGCGGAGACTTGAATTTTAGAATTTGGGGTGCAGGTAATATTGTACTTGATCCTGAAGAGTCTACTCCAGTAACTCAAATTAAAGGAGTAAAAGATCCAACTGCTAATCAAGATGTTGCTACAAAAAATTATGTCGATACTGAATTAAGAAGCAAAACTTTACAGTTTACTATTAATGTAAGTGGAGCATCTCCTAGTGTTAATACTTATGTAGAAGCACAATTAGCAAAATTAGCACCACCAGTAAACTATGAAGTAGGTACACAAGCAAGAGTATTATGTGAAACACTTTCTTTAACAGGTGCGGCAACTCCAATTCAAGCATATGATGACACAGATGCAGGTTGGTTAGCAGACACAAGTCAAACAAATGTAATTTTAAGATCAAAAGTAGCAGTTGACAAAGACGGCAATTTAAGTAGTGCAAGTACAGTGCAAGATGTTACGATTCCAAATGGATTTACACCTAGCGGTAACTCTATTGCTGTTAGTTCGGAAGTAAGAATTTATGAACTTGATAGTTCACCGACTTGGGTAGCAACAGGAGTAGTATTATAATGGCTTATCAGATAGACAAAACAGACGGAACTACATTAGTACAATTACTAGATGGTGTTGTAGATACTAGTACTGACTTAAAACTTGTTGGTAGAAACGTAAGTGGATACGGTGATGCACAAAATGAAAACTTTGTAAAACTACTTGAAAATTTTGCAAAAGCAGACACACCTCCTGGAAAACCGTTAATTGGTCAAATCTGGTTTGACAAAAATGCTGATAAAATGCGTCCAAGCGTTTTTGATGGTGCAAGATGGAGAAACGTTGCAATCAATCAAGTTGCGCCTTCAACACAAATACCACAAGGTCAAAAAGAAGGTGACATGTGGTGGGACACAACAAATAAACAATTATATATTTGGGACAATACAAATACACAACATATTCTTGTAGGTCCTGAAAGTGTAACAGGATTTGGTAAAACAAAATGGGAAGGTGCAAAACTTACAGATACAAGTGGTGTAGATCATGCTGTTGTTATAGGTTATAGTGACGGTGTTGCACAAGCAGTAATTTCAACTGATACATTTACTAATGATCAAACAGTTACACCTTTAACTGATTTTGATAACATTGCAAGAGGTATTTCTCTAAATACAACCAGCAGTGCTGGTATTACATCCGGTGCAACAAGATTTCATGGCACAGCAACTGATGCAGACAGACTAGGCGGGCGCCTAGCAAGCACGTGGGCCAATAGAAATGATAATGAAATTGTAACAGGTATTTGGAGTTTCCAAAACGATAGTGGTATTACAATTGGTAATACACTTGAAATGAGTTTAAAGGTTATTAATGCAGACGAGCCTGCGGTATTCAATGACACAGGTGATATTTTACGTTTTGGTGTAAACTATACCGGATCCGGTTTTGATAAAACTGTATTTGCAATTAACGGAAAAAATGTTTTACCTTATGCAAACAATGAAATTAATTTAGGTAGTCCAAGTTTAGCATGGAGAAATATCTATGCAGATAGCATTTACGCAAACATCATAGGTGACATGGTAGGTACTCATGTTGGAAATTCATCAGGAACACACAATGGTGCTACTGTTGGTAACCATACAGGTAATGTTGTTGATAATGGTGGTACAGTTATACTTGATATTGATGGTACAACATTAAGAACAGATGCAGGACGCAGTGGACCAGGAAGTATTGAAGGTAGATTTGAAGGAGTTGCCGCTCATGTAGATGACGGTATGTACAGAAGTGAAAACCAAACTATTACAGGTACTAAAACGTTTAATGCAAATACTATAATTGCTGGAGGAATGACAATTCAGTCTTATCCTGTTGTTAGTAATATCGGTGTTACAGTCAATAATACACTTCAAGCAGATAATGTTTTATTTTCTACAGGTACTATTGGTGAAGGAGCAATAAGTGCTAATGATCCTAACAGAAACAAATCAAGTTTAATTATTAATGAAGTTACTGTGCAAAATAGTGATATTACGAATAATATTATCACAGGCGGCAGTATTTCAAGTACCACTATAGATAATGTAAGTATTGGTGCAACTAATTCAGCAACACTTGTTAGATCACAACAGTTTAAAGATAGATTAAACAATACTATTGATAATTTTAGCACTGACGGCACTTTTTACGATAACAGTGATAACATTATTCCAACGCAAAAAGCAATCAAAACATATGTAGATAATGCAATATCATCAATTCCGCAGGATATTCAATTCTATCTTGATACAAAAGGTTTAAGTGATGCACAAGTATTATCACAACTTAATAGGCTAGCACCTGCAAATAATTTGACAGATGGTACAGAAGCAAGAATTATAGGAAGTTATTATTATGCTGATCACGGACTAGATGCTAGAGGTCGATTAAAGTACTTCCAAAAATACGGAACAAAAGTACAAAGTGGAATTGGCTACATTGGTGGTAGAGTTATTACTGTAGGGGCAGGTTCTAGCACAGACTTATTAAACAAAAAACAAGTTGATACATCATACTTGTTCCGTGTTGTAAGCAGTTCATGGACTTTGATACAAAAAAATGGATTTTAATGTAGTAGAAAACTTTATAGGAAACGTAGACGATATTATGCAATTAGTTAAAGAACATGAATTAGAACAAAAGTTTACGTTCCGAGGAATTGGAGGCAGAGAACAGCACAATACAAAGTATGGCGAAAGTCATTTTAGTTCTTTGTTTCAAAAAAATATGAGTGATGAACTTGTAGAAACAATTTGGAAAACTATTCCAGACGAAAGAAAGTGGTGTAGTCAAGTTGTAATAAACAAGTACAAAGCAGGCGATTTTTTAGTAAGGCATCAAGATTCTCAAGGCGGATATTGGAAATTCAAACTTGTTTTTTTAACAGAAGGTAAGCCGCACTTTAAATATTGGGATAAAGAAGAAAACGAACATTTAGTCCAAGAGAAGAAAGGTGCAATGTTCGACATGCCAATTGATACTTGGCACGAGGTAACTAAAATACAAGAGGACGAAGATCCAAAGTATAGTCTTTGTCTAATATGGGAATAAAGGTATGGCAAAAGAAAACGTAACATTAATGTTTAACAAAGGAAACAAAGCACTAATTGGTGCTGTTCCTGCTGGTGTTGATAAGAGTATTATTGATACTGGAGAAATTTATCTAAAAGATATTGCTTATGACCCGCAAACACATACGTGGAACGGGCCTTATGATACAGGAAGTTTACAAGTTATTAGCGATATTGCAGTAAATGATCAAATTATTGATGAAGAAATGCTTGATGCAAACGTTGCCGATACAATTGAAGAAACATATCCTTTATACAAACAAATGAATATTATTATAGATATGCTTGATAAAAATAGTGCTATTACTAATACAGCAGAATTTACAGAATTGGTAACATTTTTAAAAGATCAAAGAGATCGCAATAATGCTCGTAAAGAAGTTTACAAACAAGACGGAACACCATATGAATTTTTAAGCAAAGAGGACTTAAGAACCGCAGTTAAAAAACGCATGGGTGAGGAATAGGTAAATACTGTAGAGGAACAAGATGCCATATATTATTAACAATTATAACGGACAACAGTTAAGTGTAGTATCAGACGGTACTATTGATGAAACTACAGATATTAGATTAATCGGTAGAAATTATGCTGGCTTTGGCGAAGTACTTAACGAAAACCTTGTACATATTTTACAAAGTTTTGCTGGTCCAAATGAACCACCTAAACCACTAGCAGGTCAAGTTTGGTATGATAGTGCTAACAAAGTAATTAAATTCTATGATGGTAATAGATTTAGAATTGCGGGCGGAGCAGAAACAGGAGCAAATGCACCAGTAGGTTTAGCAAATGGTGATCTGTGGTGGGAAGAAGATGGCCAACAATTATATGTTTACAACGGTAGTGATTTTGTTTTAGTTGGTCCTGTAAGTGCAGGCGGAGAAGGTGTATCACAATTAACTTCGGCAGTTGTTAAAGACATAAGTGCTAATGATAGAACTATCCTAAAAGTCACTGTTGAAGATAATGTTTTAGGTGTTATTTCACAATCAGAATTTACATTAGATAGTACTGCTAATCCTATTCCGGGATTTAGTGCTATTAAGAAAGGTTTCAACCTTGCAAGTTCAACAACATATCCTAATATCAAATATTGGGGAACTGCTGAAACTGCTGATGCTCTTACTGTAAATGGAACAGTTACACCGGCAAATCAGTTTGTATTGAACAGCGGAATCCAAAGTTTTGCAGATTTTGTGAATATTAACACAGATGATGGAATCTTTATTGGCGCAGGTAGTGACTTACATCTGCATGTTACAAATGGTGATGAAGTTAATATAAGCAATGAAATTGCAAACACAATTAAGTTTAATATCAATAACGGTAGTATTATAACAAATGTAGGTAGATTTATAGGTAGTGCGTTTGTTTCTGGAAACGATAATACTGGAACACTAGGAACTATTAATAACAAATGGCAAACAGTTCATACTTACAACATTGACGCAAATTTAGTAGAGGGAGATTTAAATGGTAATGTTACAGGTAATGTTACAGGAAACCTCACAGGTGATGTTGTTGGTAACGTAAACAGCAGTGGTACAACATTTAACGGATTTTTTAATAACCTTACAGTCGGTGGAACACTTACTGCAAACTTAACTGGTACATCAACAACAGCAGAAAAATTAGTTGTTGATGGCGGCACAGCAAGAGTAGCAGAAACAACAGTTGGAAATAATACTATTGTTTCTAGAGATGGAAGTGGAAACATTAATGTTAATGTAGTTAATGGTACAGCAACAAATGCTCAACAACTTCAAAATTTAGTACCTTCTATTTCATCTAATGCTGACACTATTGCACAGAGAGATTCTAATGCAGATATTAGAGCAAGAAAACTTATTGGTACTGCAACTGCCGCTGAATATGCTGACTTGGCTGAAAACTATGTTGCTGATGCAGATTATGAAGTAGGCACTGTTTTAGTACTAGGCGGTGACAAAGAAGTTACACAAAGCACTTCACAATTAGATCATAGAGTAGTTGGTGTAGTATCTGAAAATCCTGCACACTTAATGAATAGTGGTCTTGAAGGAGAGTTTGTTGCTATGGTAGCATTACGTGGTCGTATCAAAGTTAAGGTAACTGGACCTGTACGTAAAGGCGATATCTTAATTACAAGTCATGTTCCAGGAACAGCAACAGCACTAACAGAAGATAGTGCTATTCCTAATGCTATATATGTAATTGGAAAATCATTAGAAGAAAATACTTCTGCAGACGTTAAACTAATTGAAATAGTTGTTTAAATCTTTTTAGCACATATAAAGTAATAACGCATATCGTCGTTTTTGTGTGCATTTAAGAAAAACGGCTCTACTCCGCTTTTTAATTCCCATTCAGTTCTTGCTTCCCAATAAGGAATTGCCATTTCAGTTACATTAAGTACTTGGGTAGTTTTGAAACCTGTATTGTTTAACGCATTAAGGTATTCATTTATTCCGTGCATTGTGCTGGCATAATGTAAACTAATAGGTGTTGTAAAATGATGATACTCTTTTGTGTCTTTATGATCATTATAACACCAAGTAGCAATAACAAATTCTCCGTATTTTTTTAGAACTTTGTTTACATTGGCAAAGTATTCATTTAGATCATACGCATATTGACTTACTTCGTTGCTTACTGCCGCATCAAAACTATCTCTTTCATATGACATATTCATGAAATCGCCTTGATCAACTTTACATCTATTATCTAAATTTTTATCCTTAATTAATTTTGCACAGAATTGTGTTTGATATTCTGTCAAATTTATACCCTGCACACTACAACCAAATGTATCAACTAATTTAAACATTGTACCGCCTCGGCCACAACCTAGATCAAGTACCCTGTCTGTTTCGTCTACATTCAACATCTTTGTTATGTAATCCATCTGATCGTTTTCTAATCTTTGGATTTCCATAGTTAATTCATCAGTAGATGAATTTTTAATATCTATGTCTAACCCTCCAATACCAAAATGATGGTGTACGTAACCTTTTGGGTCTAGTTCTGCTTGTATTTGATTACGATCATAACCTTTTGTGTTATAATAATTAAACACTTTGTCAGAAAGTTTTTCTTGTGTTTCTGTGTGCGGTGCACCTACATGGCTAATTGCCGGCATTATTTGCTCCTCAAATCAAATAGTCCCTTATCATCGGGAAATATATAACGTTTTACTTTTACTACGTTTAAAGTATTAGTATCATAAATCAAAGCATATTGGCGTTGATTTACTTCATAATCTTCTTCAACGTCCGGATAAAGATCTTTATATGTTTCTTTCATTAATGATCTATCGTTGTGTAAAAAACTTACATCTCTCAAATGCTCTACATCATCTCTACCATAATGAATACCAATACCGTATTGATTTGTTATTCTACTTCCTTTTGGTAAACTTGGAATAGAGTGTTGTTGATATTCTGTGTCGTATACTTTAAGATACGGTTTTTCTCCTTCTACTAAAGGATACTTAATTGTATAGTAATCTGCATAACTAGCATCAACCGGAGCACCAAATTTTTCTAAAACTTCTTTAGTTGGAAATGTTTGATACACACAAACTACAGTATCAAACGGATAAGCAACACCATCTGCTTCGTGTCTACTAATCATTTCAACATTTTCAAAATTGCTTGCTTCTGGATGTAGACTCAACAAAAATGCTTTATACTCTGCACCTTTTTCTTGAGAAAGCCTATAACTTTTTTCTACAGTGCCGTCATATTGCGTTTCAATATTAACTTTCATTTATCATAAACTCCTGTTCGTAGTATTTCCGTATATCTGGAACAATACCACTAGATTTTTCTAAATCTATATTTGCTATTATACTATCATACATATCTTTGTCAAGAGAATATTTTACAAAGTAGGGATCATTTTGGTATAATAAATCTTTATCGTCCAAATAATCATATATTGTTCCGCCAAAATCTTTACTTAACCAATAAGCATAGCATATTGCAACTACATAACTTTTAGCCGGATATACCCATCCTAGTTTATCATTTTTAAAATATTCCAAAGCATAATCTAATAATTGACTTTTTTCACACTCCTGCACTTCTACGTTATTCAAATCGTCGTCGTGATTATTATTCAGTTTATGATATATCTCTTGTCTTACTTTCCAATCATTTGTCATACAAAGGTAGTCCTTCTGACAGTTGTGTTATAGTTTTTAATGCTTGTTTGAATTTAAACCAATACCAAAACTGCTTTTTTACATAATATATATTATTGCTAAAATTATCTTTCTCATCATACTCTGGATCTAGATTTTCTTGAAAATTCAAATACAAACTAAAAACAAACCATTTATCATAGTCTCGCAAAAAAATACTGTTTAGATAGTTTGTTACCTGATTTGGTTTAGGATTGGTTTTTTCAAAGTGCATGCCTTTATTAGCATTTACATCTACCAAAGTTGGAACAAAGTAATTTTGTGTATACCACAAGTATCTATGTCTAATGATGTTTTGAAAGATGTCGAAATCTTTTTTGTCTTTAACACATACAGTTAGGTACCAAATCTTTTTACCTCGGTGACCATCACAACTGCTCACAGTAAGCCATCCTTTTTTGTTTAAATTAGACACCAATTTAGAAATATCTTTTTCTAAAACATCTTTAAAGTCGTTACTATATGGAGAAACTGTATGCATTACATCTTGAGTAATGTTTATTTCTCCATCTGAATTTTTATTGTAATTCTTTTTAGATAAATGTAAGTTTATGTTTTGCATACCAATCCAATAATCCTTTATACCCGTTACATCCGTTATCTAAATTTTCAACATAACGGTAATGCTCTGTCAAGCATTTTCCATAATACTCGCAACTTTTACATATATTGCTTATATACATATCTTTTTCTTTTTTTGTCCAATCAATATAATCAGCAAACGTGTTTAGTTCTGTAAAATGCTCTCTGTCTTTTTTGTCAAAATCTAGAACAGCAAACTTTCCATTAGGTGTTATATAAACGTGATCGTCACTAAATGCGTTGTATTTTCCCATAATACTGTTTACAATTTTATCTTCGTTGACAAAAATAAAATTTTTTGGTGTATCGTTTTCCAACCATTTTATAACAAATTGTTCATAATCTTTGTGAGTTACTGAATGTGCATTTGCTTGGTTTATACTGTATGGTTTGATTTCTACGCTTTCTATGCTCTTACATCCGTTTAACATTGTTATCATAGTTGAAATGTCCATTTTTAATACATCCGGACTTGCTAATATTAAAACAGCAATAGGTACTGGACTTTGTAACATATTCTGATATACACGATCTGATTTCTCTCTTGCTTCAAAATCATAACTTACACTTAAATAGAAATCCTCTTCAAAAAACCCTTCATGTAACATACTATAGTTTGTGATAATATTAATTTTATCGTTGTAGTGTTTTTTAATAGTGTTCTTTAATTCATAAAAGTAATCTTTTTTTAGAGCGCCTATTTCGCCACCGTATAAATCTATCCAATCTATTTTAGTATGCTGTTTGATTTCTGCAAGCATGTCATCTAATCTATCAAGTGAAATTTTATTTTGATCTGCTAGTTGTTCTGGTGTTAGGTAACAAAAGTTACACCTAAAATTACAAAAATAACTTGGATTAATACTAACTGTGATCGGATTCATTGACATACGGAGTAACCTCTACATCCTCAATACCATTTGCTTTAAGTATTTTAGGTGCAATAGTTTTCATTAAGCGACAATGTGCTTCTACAACATTATGACGTTTAAAGTCTTTAATAGTTTTTCTACAGCCATTACAAATTTCAAACATAGGACAAGTATAGCATGATTTTTTCATAGTTGCAAGATCAAAACTATCTTGTAGTGGAGTTGCAAAACCACCATTCATTTCATATTCAAAGTCAATAGGCTTTTCTCTATCATCTCCAAATGCTCCACAACTATAATAATCACCGCTAGGTTGTAATGTTCTTATACCTTCATCGCATTTTCTATTTTGTGGACAAGTAGTATTGCCTTGTGTAAGACGTTGCATCATTTGGCGAGTGTTAAATTCCCATGGTGCAAGTCCGGCTTCCCAAATATCAACATAAGTTTTGTAAATTTTGGAAAGCAAATATGGACGATCTTGATCTCCACTGCTCATAGCATAGTTAAGTTTACACTCAACACCGACTTTTTCTCTGTTAAGATTGTGTAATGTTCCTTGTGGTTCTTGACCGTTGCTCATTTCAACAGCAAGTTCTACATTTTTCATTGCGGCATAATCATTCATATCTGTCATTACTGCAATAAAGTCTGGACGATATCCTACATACTCTAACATAGCATCGGAACACTTCCAAAAATCTTCAGCAGTAAACAAACTAAAGTCGCCTTTAAGCCTGCCATCGCCATAATTAAAACTTGTAGTTACACCTACCCTATCATTATTGAATAATGGTGACCATTTTTTAGGTTTTTTATAGAATGGCCATAAGTTTGTTGTTAAAGCAATACTAGTATCATATTCTTTTTCATCTAACCAATCTATAATACGCCAATAATAATCTGGTTCTAACATCAATGGATCGCCTCCATTGACAATAATTGTTTTAGTATACGGAAACCTTTCTAAAAATTTAAAAATCTGATCATGTGATAATAGGTCGCTTTTATTATCGGATATTTTAGTACTAGAACAGAATGTACATTTAAAGTTGCAAAGTTCAGTTGGTTTTATAATTAAGTCCATTACTTTACTTCCTCTAATATTTCATTAAAGAATTCTTCTAAAAAACATGTACTATTTTTTTCTCTAGTTTTCCATTCTACAGCAGGCCAACAATACCAGCCGCATCTGTCAAAGTGTTTACAACTTAAACAGCCTTGGTCATTAAACCATCGTTCTGCCATGTTTTCTACAGTTGAATGATCAATTGAAAGATCAGCATTTGTTTTATCAGGATCATAATCCAAATATAAACAGTTAGACACTACACCGTCTACAGGAATTATAATTCTACCTTCACTACAACAATGTATTGTATTAAAATCTTCATTTAGCCAACTAACAATAGGCTCTGATTTAGGATAGTTTCTAGCAATATGTAATAATCCTTTTCTTAAATCTTCATCACTTGGAAGATAAATGTGTGGAGCACGTTTATCTGGCATATAGAATTCGAAACTTACTGTAAAATTTTTATAAATCGTTTCAAAAAGATCGTCCTTTTTACCGCTTAACATAAAATCAATGTTTTGTTTATGTAAAACTGTTGCTGTTCCTTGTAGTCTATTTTTATAATAAAATATATTCTTTTCAAAGTTTACTTTTTGTTGTGGACTCCAAGTTCTTCCTATAAAGTCAAAACTTGTTCTAAAACGTAAATCAATATTATTTTTTGCAAGTTCGTTGATAAGGTAATCTATTTTTTCTCTAGTGTAAGATTCAAAAATCATATTAGTTGTAATATAAGGAACAATTTCGCAACCATTTTCTTTAATTTTTGTATATAACTGCTTGTAAAACCAAACATATTTGTCGTATAGTTCTATTGTAAAATTGTCTTGAAATAATTCACCTCCCATTAAACAAATAGTAAAAGGTCTTTTTTTATGTTTGTTCTTATCTATAAAATTAAATGCAACTTGTAGTTTTTTATCTATTAATTTTTGGTTCCAACCTTTGTCATTGTGATCCTGACAACAAAAAGCACATTGTAAATTGCAATTTTCAAATAGATGTATTTCTATATCTAATTCGTAATTGTTTTTTCTTAAAAGTAAGTCTCTTGTAAGACTCATAAATCGCTACTCTCGTCCATGGTTAATGTTTCGCCACGATTCTCAATAATTTGTATATCCATTCCTGCACTCCATCTTGGACCACCTGCATTAGGATGAACCCAGTGTGTAAGATATCCAGGAAAAATTATAAGACTATCGTTTTCAGGTTTTAAAACATATCTATCAGGCCCGTAAATATATCGTGTGTCATGTAATGGATGCAAAAGTTCTATAGAGTTTTTTAATCCATCTGCTTCTGGTACATGTACATAATACACACAAGTAAAATTACCAACATGTTCGTGAGGTGCAATATAAGCACCGTTATCTTGTCTGGTTACCCAACCCCAATATCTATAGCCCGCTTGTGGAATATCCGGATCGTGTTCTACTTGAATTTCATTTTCGTCTTCTATGTTAAAAAAGCCAGGATCTACATCTACAGATAATGTATGGTTTATAAATGGTATTGCTTTTTGCAGGATTGACTTTTTTAATTTTTGAATACAAGGAGTTGATCGTAGGAAAAAATAACTATCACAAGTCCATAAATCTGTTCCTTCAGATTCTTTAGCAACTATATCTTTCAGTGCTAATCTATCTTCTTCGCCGATTAAATTTTTTACTAATGCAACAGGCGTTGGAAAAATAGTTTGATATTCCATATCGTGTGGTAGCATTTTTTTCTCCTAATCTGTCAAGCCTTTTACATAAAAGTTATAGTCTGTTAATATTCTTTCATGTTTAGTTTTATCTGCTTTGTGTTGAAATTGTGTAGAACAATTTACAGCAATTAAATCATATTTTTTTGGATAGTACTTAAACTCTTCTCCAGTATTCTGTTTGAAATAAATTGCACCTTCTTGTAAGCAATCCATATCACTAAAATAAAGCAAGAAAAACATGTTTGGACCTTCAACTAAATCATTGTGATAGAAAGTACTGTATTCATCTACTCCTTCCCACATTTTGTGTCCTAGCATTTCGTATTCTGAAAAACAAGGTTCCACATACTTTTTTGCAATAGCATAGTGTATATTAGTTAATCCTGCTTCAAGCAACGGAGTTGCATTCTGAACATAATTGTGATTATGTTTCTTTTCCCAAGTTAATCCGTCGGTGTCAATCATTGCACCTAGTTCTGGTTCATTAAAAATTTGGTATCCGTTTATAAAAAAATTATCTAGCATCCTTTAACCTATCCGCATACTTAAATGTTTCTCTGTATACACAGCCGTCAAAATCTCTTTCAAGTCTACGCCAGTCATTTCTTACAAAACAACTAAATGGGCATCTTGCATAGTATTTACAACTCATACAGTCATGGTCAGAAAAAAACTTTTCTATAATTGGATCGTTGGTTTCAGGTGTTATAGGTGTGATGAAGTCTTTTGAATCTTCTTCGTGTTGGTGTATTCTACAACTTGCAGTTCTGTTATTAGCCTCTATTAGTAGTTTGTTTATACTAGGGCAACTCATTTTATTGTGTGTTTGGTTGTTTGTAAATGCTTCTAAATTTGTACATTTAGGATAATTGTCTAGTAAAAATATATTAAATTCATAAAGTTCTTTTTCGCTCGGTACTAGTAAATTAGGAACAGTAGGTCCTGGAGTTACTTGATCCCAATAGCAGGTAAAATTTTTATATAGGTAATCATAGTATTCATCCCCATCGTTCATTAATTTAAAAATATTGTTTCTAGTAGCCACTAAACAAATTATGTTTATTTTGTCTTTGAAAATTTCTATATTTTCTTTGTAGAGTGCAAATTGACTTCTATTGAATCTACCAGTTGTATCATAACTTACACTAAATTTTAAATTATGTTTATCTGTCCATGCAAGCACTTCATTAGTTCTTGTGAATACAAGATTTGTAACAAAATTAAATGTAACTTCTTTTCCTAGTTCTTCACATATTTCGTTAACGCCGTCAACAAACGCTGTATAAATTGGAAGATATTCGTCCATGAGATGATCTTGGAATAGTTCACCTCCCATAATGTTCATTACATAATGCTTTTTAGGATTCATCAAAAAGAAATCTTTGATGATTTGTAATTTTGATAGGATTTGTTCTTTGCTTTGACCTAGTTTTGATTTATGATCTTGAAAACAATGAACGCAACGTAGGTTACATTCTTCGAAGAAGAATATTTCTAATTCCCCAGAGTCGGGTATTTTGTCTTCTATTATAGAATGTAAAAAATTCATTACACATTTATGTTTAGTTCTGCTAGTTTAGAGTCAGAATTTTTCTTAAGTTGATATATGTATTGCATTACATAACTGTTAAATTTTGTTGTGTGCATGAAACAATGCATCATGCTAGAAGGAATTGCAGAATCATATTCTTCTTGAATAAGTGCTTTTACATCGTCATCTGTGTATTCGCCCTTTTTAAGAACATTGCTTATAATATTTCTTGCAAATTTAACATAACTGTATTCTACTACTTTGTCATCTCCTTGTTCTTTACAAATCTGTTCAAACAAGTTTCCTAAAACTTCTGCTTTGGCGGCATTTTCTTTTAGATAGTTTACGTCATATGATACTGCTTTGAATTCATCGTCAAATAACCAACCTAGTGTTGCGTTATCTTTTAATGTTTGACGCCAATCGTTGTTTGTCCAGTCAATACTTACACCAAGCACTTTTTGGACTTCTGGAGTCATAATATTTCCTACAATATATTCATACCACTCATATACTTCGTACGATGCTAGTTTTGTAGCAAGGTATACATATTTGTCTTTGAATGACGAAATATGATTAGCATCATTGAAGTATGTTGCAAGATGCCATTCTAAACTAATGTTGTCTTTTTGTTTAGTAACAAATGATTTTCTATCTACCGAATCTGCCCATGGTGTAATAGAATTAAATATTTCAGTGTATTGATCTTTTGTTTTGTGCGTTACTCCAACTAATGCATTTTTTCTTTCAGATGTAAAACCTTTAGAACTAATAGTAGTTGGCATAGTCATTTTAATTTTTTGTGCTACAGCATTGTACAAAATAAATGCAGTATCAACAGTGATGTTACCAAAAATAGTTTTCATGTATGCACTGTGAATGTGTGCAATAGCATCAACATCGGCAAAAATTTTAACTTTTTCTCTACTTACTAGATCTTGAAACATTGCTCCGTATGTTGGAAAAGTTTTTCCTTCACCGACAAGTTCGCCGATACTGTTTACATTTGCAATAACTTCTCCTGCATCTGTACCTAGTTCTGTATAAATTCTTTCAATATTTGCAATTTCAGATGCAAAATTTTCAGAAATAATAATTCTATCTACTTTATGATCTATATTTGCGTCTGGCAAAACATAAATTTTATTAAACAAGTGGAGCATTGATGTTATCCTCTTTATTGTAAAATTCTTGAACCTCACCTTTTAGTGCTGTAAACAAAGCAAGGTGATTGTTAGAGTTCATCCAAAAATCATACAAGCATTTTCCTTTATAAATGTATTTATCGTATTGATGTACATAGTATTTTTGTTTGTTTTTGTCTACATTTTCTATTAAATGAATAAACTCTGGTCTTTGTAATACCCAAACAAAATTTATACCGCAATAATTTTTATCTTCAATTCTATCAAAATCCTCTGTATCTTCTTTAAGTTCTTCACATGTAATAGTGCTTATGTTATACAACATAGTGCTTTCAATAACATCTAACATTGAACGTAATGCATCATAATTTTTTGTAACAAAAGATTCAGTTTGTTCTTTAGAAAATCCTTGTGGACAATCCCATAGTACTTTGTTGTCGCTTTTGATAGTTAGTAATGAAACAAGGGCATGTGTAACCAATAATGGTACATTAATAAGTGTGTTGGTATTTGTAATATATTCTGTAAGTAAACCTTCAAGTTGTTCATTGTTAATTGTTTCTGGATCAATATCGCAAGGAATATCAATATTACTCAAATATGTAAGTAGTTTGTCGCCTTGTAGAGCACTGTTATTGTAGTCAATTTCAAAAATATAATTTTCTTTATTTGAAAAATATTGTTTCAATTGTTCCATTGGAACAGGACATACAGTTTTTATCTTTTCCATTAACGTCTACCTCTTGAACTATGACAACTAGAATGACAACTAGAATGACAAGTATCTGGTAACACACTAACAGTATTGTCGCGTTTTGTATTCCATTGGTTTTTTAAGTAAGTTGTGAGAGTATCTAAATCTGATGCATCGATTGATTCTGTTGCGTCGGGTCTACTTGCATCAGCAGGATTACTAATACTAGATTGTGCATATGATCCGCTTAAACTAGTAACCCGGGTTTGATCAAAATCTGTTGTATAACCACTATCACTTCGATATCTAATTCTAAAACGTACTTTTCTTACACGTGAATAATAGTTCGTATACCCCACAAATAAAGACCAAATATCACTTGCATCAACAACTGATCCAGGCAATCCTGAAGTTGATTCTCCAGCACTAGGGCTTCCAGTTTGCAATCCTCCAGTAACTTGGCCACTTAAACCTCCACTTACTGTAGAACGTGAATTAGGTGAATTTGGATTATTTCCACTATCCCATACAATTTCATTTCTAATAGCAGTTCTTACATTTGCAGTAAAAGTGTTAATTACTGATGCTTTTGTAATATTTGTACCTTGGGTTGCCATTCTTTGTTCCTATTATATTCTTTATCCAACTGTATCATCAGCGATCTAGGACTCGCACACTGCGTTCCTTCCCATTCTAACTGATGACAGTCTCCTCCACAGTATTTATACACAGGACATTCCAAGCATAAATTATTTCCTGCCGCTTCGCAGGCGATAATATGCTGTCTTTTAGGGTTAAACATAAGATCCCATATGGGCATATCTAGTGTTCCGTAATGATCTTCAGGTGCAGAATTAGGACAACCTGCTATTGTTCCGTCTGCATTGATAGTAAATAATTTTTGCTCACAATCTCTGCACCATGTCCCTGCTTTAGTAAAATTATGTTCAAATTTGGTGTAGATGTTTTCCATAAAACTATTATGGAACCAATTCCTTGCATCATATTCGTTGATTTGATCATGCATTTTAACAAACCAATCATCCATTTCCTTGTTTGTTGGAAAAATATGCAAATTACGTGTAGCATGACCGTTTTTAGTTACACGTTCAATGTCCATTTCTTGTACTCCTAGAGATTTTACATACTCTAGTAATTTAATTGGTTCCATTAAAACAACATCTCTAGTCAAACTAACAAACAGTTTTATTGTAACACCTCTGTCTAAAAGTAGTTTTATGTTGTCTTCAAACAGCATACGTTGCTTGTTGTTATCAAATCTAATTTTAGGATCCCAACTTGTACCTATTCTTTTGCCAAGCACTTCGTCTATAAATTTGAGTTTTTCAGGAGTAAGTTTGTGGACTAAATTTGTTGTACACCCCCAACTTGCGTTTGGCCAGTATTGTGATATTTCGTCATAGGCTCTTTGCATATCTTCTAACGGTGCAAGAAAAGGCTCACCACCGTGATATTCTATGTGTAATGCAGGCTGTTCGGGTAATGATTTAGATAGTTCTTTAAACCAGTTTACAGTCTTGTCAACATTAAAATAAATTTTCCTACCATATTTTCCGCTTGTAAAACAATGGTCGCAATTTAAGTTACAAGTTTCTGTGGTTTTTAGATAAACCATCATTTGTTGTTTAGGTGCTGTCATAGGTCTATACCTACAGCGTTAAAATCATTACAATCAAAATCAAACGTGCCAAAACTTAAACTTAAACAATCCGTTACGTTCTTTGCTTTGTGTTGAGTATTAGCAGGAATATATATGCAGTGATTTTGAGGTAGGTGATATGTATAATCATCTATTAATAATTCTTTTTGTCCATGAACGTTTGCAATTATAACTTCGCAAGGATCAGTATGTAAATCAAAACTCCCTTGTCCTTTGTATCCAAAGTATGCATGACAATTCACAGGCTTGTTAAATTTAGTGTACAGTGAATTGCAAAAGTTAAAAATATTTTGATTAAAGTATTCAAAGCCTTCGATTTTAAATGTAGTTTTATTCTTTATTGCAGTTTCTAATTCTCTATAGTAATCTGAAAAAGAATGAAACTTTTCGTTCACACAATAGTCTTTAATATACTGTCCGTTTTGAGTTTCAATAAAATAGATATTTTGTCGTTCAAAAAAGTCTGGAGATGTCAAAGCCATAGAAAAATCCTTTTTGGGATTTTCCAAAAACTTATATTTTAGTTCTTCTATATTGTTACCACTTTCAAACATAATATACTACTTTAACTCTATTTATAGTGGCGTCTTAAACGCATTTTAAGCGTCATACAGCGGCGGTGTAAGGCCTAGTGCTTCACTTGTACTATCTACTTGTATAACGTTAATTTTAGACGCTGTTAAGAAGTTTAAACCGTCACTGTTTCTATAGTTTTCACCAAAATAAACACGTTCAATTCCACTTTGAAAAATCAATTTGGCACATTCTATACAAGGACTATGAGTAATAAAAATATCAGCACCCACACCACTATCGTTGCTCCTTGCCAATTTTGCGATTGCATTTGATTCTGCGTGTAATACTTCTGGCCTTGTTTTGTTTTCTTCTTCACAGTTGTTCTCCCAACCACTTGGCATACCATTATAACCAATAGAAATGATGCGATCGTCTTTTACAACAATCGCCCCTACTTTTAATCTTTGTGCATAACTTAATTGTGCGAATCTCTTCGCGACGTCCATGTATGCATGAATAAATTTAGGTTTCATTTACTAGTTCCTTTGCCAAAGGAAAGATTTCTGCGATCACTTTCGCACAGGCATGTGCAATTTCCATATGTTCTTTTTGTGTTCCGTTTGCGCCACGCAGTTCAATATAGTGAATCCACGAACGCAGTGTTCCGTTCATATACAATCTTGTTTTAGTAATACCTTCTGGTAAAACTTTACGTGCTTGTTCCTTTGCAATGCCTTTTTTGATTGCCCAGTCATATTCTTTTTTTGCTAGATGTGCAATACGCATTTGAGCGTGTAGCCAATCAAGTTGTAGTTTTTCATCGTCGACTTCAATACTGTTTTGTCTATTCTTTTCGTCTTGTAATCTTGCTTCACTATATTCAAACATGTCACCTTGATCATTTGGATCTGCGTAACGTTGACTGAACTCTTGGAAAGAGAATGAACGATGACGTACAATTTGATGAGCAATATCACGAGTAGTATCAATCTCTAAACAAGCACTGACCATTTCTAATGGTGACCAGTGAGCATGTTTAATTAGATACTTGATAAGTTTTTCACTTGTTTCTTTGTTCATTTGATTACTTGGATTACTGACCCTAGCACAAAAAGCAATTAGTTCTTGTGCGTCACTTAATCCTTCTGCTTTAAACTCTTCTGAAGGTTGTGAGTATGATACTAGTTTTACGTTCATTTCTTACCCTTTTTTTTCTTTTCTATAGCATTTTTGCGTTTTATAGTTTTGTTAATTTTTTTAGTAAAATCGTTTTTCGCCTGCAAAACTTGACGCTGAAGACCGGACATATCTACTTTAAAATCAATACTGATTAAAAGTTCTCCGTGTTCTTTAATTATATTATTAACTCTGGTAGCGGCCTGATCAGGATTACCAGATTGTTGAAGAATAGACTTTACATCTATTATGGTTTTTTTATTTTGTTTTAGGTTAAGTGTAAGTGATGTTATGTGTGCGACGGGAAGGCTTTCGACTTTTATATCGTCGATAACACCTTCCCATTCTGCATTTTGAGTAGGATCACCCGATAAGATGATTCTGCCTTGAGACTTGGGCATTATGCATCAGTCTTTGATGTTTTTCTTGCTGTTTTTTTAGGTGCAAGTTCATCTGCTTTTTTACGAAGTTCTTGTACTTCCTTATATAATGAATCTGCCTGATCCCTGTATTGTTTAGCAAGGTCTGCGTCACTTAATACGTCAGTATCACTTGGAGCAACAACTTCATTTGCTGTAGCAACGGTTTCAATTTCCGCAGTATCACCTGCAGGTTTTACTGCTAATTCTGCAACAGTAACGCCTTTTTGTTCTGCAATAACTTGATTTAGATCTGATAATCTAATATGACTCTCTGTTTTATTTGTTGGAGTCATGATTACATCTTTAGTTGCAACTTTTTGTAATGCACCAATACGATGTAATGCTGATAGCATGTTTGCTCCATCTGAAAATTTACTTACAGATAAAACAGTTGCTAATTCAAATGCTTGTTGTCCTCTAGTATCATCTACTATTTTAAATAGTTCGTCGTGATAACTTTGAGATAATGGAGAAGTAGGAACTACTAATGCACTCTCTGGCTCATTAGGAATAGTCCTAAATGCTACCACTACTTTTGCATCATTAGTTTCAATCTTTCCTACGTGTTTAATTGGTCCAGCCATAATTTACTCCTTTGGAGCCTCTGCTGGTTGAGCAGGTGCTTCTGTTGGTTTTTGATCCGTTGGTGCTTGTGCTGGAGCATCGCCTTGATTTTTCGGCGTTACTGCATCTAAAAATGCATTTAACTTGTTGTAAGTTTTTCCAACAACTTCAAGTTCGTTTGCTTGGAACGCACCTCTTTTTGTAGCAACATCAATAATTGCTTTTAGTGCCTGTAGATCTTGTACTGTAAGATCCGGCTGTCCTGCACCTGGCGTTTGTTCTGGTGCTGGTGTTGAAGGTTTTTTAGTTTCTTCAGTCATTTTGAGTTAACTCCTTGTTAATTGTTTTGTTATAACACTATTAATTATAGTACTTTAACCTCGCCATCATGCAAATGTGAACAAGCAAGATTAAACATTGTTGATTCTTCTGACAATTCAAATCCAATTTTGGTAATAGTTTCTAGTTTATTATCTATAATATCTAGGTCTGTTACCACACAAAATCTTCCAGATAAGTTATTGTATATCCATTTTTTTATTTGATTGGCAGTTATATCAGATCTATAAGAATTATTTTTTAGTTTGACCGTTGTCCAATTTTTTGGACAAAAATCTAATTCTCGTATTTCTAAAACATTAAATGGGTTTGGATCATCTATTAAAAGTCTCATGCCGCATCTCTTTGGGATTTCAAATCATAATGACAAGTAATACCATGCGGTGCTTCTATTGAAGGATCACTGTGAATAACCCAAATTGTATCACAGTAATTTTCATCACCCCAATTCCATGAATAGCCGTCTGTAAACACAATAAACTTTTTAGGTTGAATATCGTTTTCCTTCATGTATTTCCAGTTAGCATCAAAGTCTGTACCGCCACCACCGTGGAGTTCGTAGTCCTCGATGCTTTCACCGGAATCAGGAGTAAAATCTTGTTCGTTGTAAACTTCTGTATCAAAGCACCAAATTTTAATCTTGTAATCATCATACTGATCACAAATGCCTTTAACTTCACTTAAGAAATCACGTGCTTCTGCACTACCAATTGAACCTGACATATCAAGTGCAACGGCAATATCAATAGTTTGATCAAAGTCCATACCTGGAAGTACAGCACCAGTGTGCCATGCTTTACGTGAAGGACGCATAAATGTGTAATTGCTTTTAAGTACACTTTGAATCTGTTGATTAAGCAGTTCACGCCAATCCATTTTAGGTTCTGTAAGTTCTTTGATTAGACGAGCAACACCTTTAGGAACATTACCAACACCTGCCGCCTGTGCCGCAGATACCATTGCTTCCTTCATCTCGTCACGAATCTTTTTAAGTTCTTCTTTTGAATAAGTAGGCTGTCCTTCTTTGCCGCCTTTGTTCTTTTTAGTTTTACCGTTAGGGCCTTGGCCTTTGCCTTTTTCCCA
>Ga0102960_1000085_pt1 | contig 33307 bp, 42 predicted proteins | sample SalPon2_B_H2O_MG_2_FD_84521 | JGI IMG/M metagenome (GOLD analysis project Ga0102960, IMG submission 84521) | Salt pond water microbial communities from South San Francisco under conditions of wetland restoration - Salt Pond MetaG SF2_B_H2O_MG | ecosystem: Environmental > Aquatic > Non-marine...
ATAATCTTTCACAGATTGTTGTTCGAATCCATAGGTAGAAAAGAACGAGCGTTTCTTCTCGGTCAAACCCAATGCATCTTTAAAGGTTTGACAGAACTTCGCATAGGCATCCACATCATATTGTTTGAGAGAGGATTTGATAATGGACACCATCTTGGTTTGTGTCTTCAACTTGCGTGAAGACGCATCAGCTGGCACCAAGTATTCACCACCATTACGTTTACGAAACCAATCGTTGAGATTGCGGAAGTTCGTGTCGTTAATCAGTGGGGCGAAGTTTGAATCTGTCAAACCGTTAAATCGTAAGAATGGACGCATACCATCATACATACTTGCGGCAGACGAACTCCCATAGAGGGATGTGGTCTCGAACATACAGATATTCGAACCATAACGTTTGTTCAGTTCACGTCTTATGTTATGAGAACAACAAATAGCGGCAAGTAGTTTGCCACCCAACGCATTAAAGCCAGCGCACGGTTGCACGGGAATGATGTTAAACCCCATGATGACGGACGCATTGAATCGTTTCATCACTTCGGGATTGTGACTGTCCAAAGGTCGACCCAACCATTCGTTGCGAGGACGTGAGTTGATTGTCGGTGAACCGAATCGAATCATACCAAAGATTTTACCCGAGTTCCTTTCTTTGACAATCTTCAACATTTGTTTGCCGGGGATGCTGGCTTCGACTGGTGCAGACGTGACGACTTCCATATACTGCATGAACTGTTTTTGGGGACAGTCCCCGATGATGAATTCCATATCATTGGGATGCATATCGAAATCATCAAAGAAATCCGTCTCGACACCCATGCCAGGAAGTCCAGTAGGAAACGTTGCCATACGTTCCATCTTGACCTGACGCATATAGTCGTCGATTCTTTGCATACTAGAAAAGAAATCAGCAAAGACGCCTGCTGCATAGTAAGCGTCTTGTTTGGACAACATCATATAAGAATTTCCTTAAGATGCCATTTCGGCAGGATAACCTTCGAACCACTCAATCACAGTGTCACAACGAAACGAACGCCACTCCATCTTATCCATCGCCCACACCGCAATGTTGTCGCCCATGTCTTTCTGCTCAAGAATCTCGGGCACGTTATTCTCTGACAACTCTCGATTGAGTGTGCAGGGCATCACTCGAATCTCACCATCATAAATCTTCTTGAACACCACAGTAACTACACCTTGTTGTGCCGCCTTTACAAAACCAGTCATATCAACCATCATCACTCTCCTTCACAAATATACCATCGACCATTCGACCTTTTCGATCTTTGATATCATTATACGCTACTTCACAACATTCTGTCAAGCTCACTCCGTGTCTTTCGGCAATGTTAACCAGAACGACAATACAATCACCAATATCGTCACGAATATCACGCCCTTTACACACGTTATCACTTAATTCACCTACTTCCTGTATCAGTTTACAGACTTGGTCTTTGTCGGTAGCACCGTCGATCAGATTACGATCACGGTGCCATTGTTTGATGAGTTCTATATATGTTCCTAACATTTGTTTTTCGAACGTCATTACGCCGCCTTCTTTGCGTCACCACTCTTAAGATACGCCATCACATGTTCTGGACTTGAGAACTCATAGGGATCATCGTCTGCATTGTCTCGGAATCCAGCCTCACGGAAGAACATCTCAACTACACCGTCATCGACCACCATAGCGTAACGCCACGAACGTTTACCGAACCCGAGGTTGTCCTTGTCCACAAGCATACCAACCGCATTGGTGAACTTACCAGAACCGTCTGGAATCACCTTGACGTTCTCTAGTTTTTGATCACGTGCCCAACAGTTCATAACAAACGCATCATTGACTGACAGACAATAGATGTTGTTAATACCTAACTCTGCAAATTCAGGTGACATCTTTTCATAACCCGGCAACTGGTAGGTTGAACAGGTGGGTGTGTATGCTCCTGGCAATGCAAACAGAATCACTCGTTGCCCTTTGAAATAATCGTCGGTTGTTTTATCTTCCCAACGATAAGGATTTGGTCCTTCGATACTTTCGTCTCGTACTCGTGTTTTGAAAGTAACTTGGGGTAGTTTGTCACCAATTCTAATCATACTTTGTATCTCCTTTTAAACCACTGTCTTACATAATACTTACGGATTACGGCAACTCCGAAAAAGATTGCCGTCATTGCAAAGGATATCTCAACCGCTGTCATCTGCATTGCCAAAAACAAAGAGAGAAACACCCAATTTAAAAATAGATTGAGAGGCGTTGCAATGATCGTATCACTGAACGCTTCCTTTAAAGATTTATAATCAATCGCCACTGTAGATCTTATCTAAATGATCCGAAAACTGTTCGACCTTGGACAGTCGATTCGGCCAGTAGATATAGTCCTTTTCTGGATTTGCACGTAGATTTGTTAAAAGAGGTTGTATCGCATTGTACAACCTTTCTAGTCGGTCTTGGACATCATCTGCGACGAGAGTTGCCGTCTGAACCGTTTCCAGTTCTTCTTCAGTAACCGCAGTGAATCCAAAATCAAAAATATCGTCGTTCATTTAACATCTGGTCCCTGAACATCTTCACTAAAAGTCAGACCATATTTATTTGAGTGAATACGGTCGTGTTCGTATAACGCAAGGAAACCATAGTGAATGATCTTTACGATATCTTTGCGATGGTCGGTTGGACTACCTTTCTTTCCATAACGTCCGTTGTACTTATCGACATTCCCAAGGAAGAATCCCATACCATGCCCACGGTCAACAATGACTTCAGAAGACTGCAATCCGCCTTGTCCGTAATGTCCACTGTATGTGGAGTCGATATATTTTTTAAATTCATCTATTAATTCATCTTCTCTAAATTTATATTCTATCATTCTTCCCTCATAATTTCATCAATCAAATCATCTCTCAAATTTTGTGCGAGTTTATCCTGTGATGAACTCTTGGATTCGTTGTCGAATCTATATGCAAGAGTTATTCGTTCACTATTGGTGTAACAAGCGTGCCAACACATGTGTTCAGGTTCGTCTTCTCTACCAAAATAAAACGTTCTACATTGCCAGCCAGGTTTGTCTGGTATGGTAATTATTTCATCTTTTTCAATGTCGTAATAACAGAAATACCCATCACCTGTCTTTGACCATGTAAACAAGACTTGATAACCATTTGCGCCATGATTTGTGTGCCAACCTATGTAATTGTCTTCCAAATAAAAGTTAAACAGAGTACAGGTTTTTACACCCAGATCATTCGCAAAATCATACCTCCATTTTTGATAAATCGAACTCCACGACTCGGGATCGTCTTTTTTAAGATTTGACAAAGGGATCGTTTTAAAATCTCTGGGGACACCCTTTGGATCATCCCCAATTTTTCTATAATAATCCAAACGTTCTCGTGTCATATGCCACTTGGCATCGTCTTTTTTATCATGAAAAAACTTACTGTCACTTATAGACACTATAGTATCTTTCTTTTGATTATAAACAGAATAGAATTCCTCGACAACGGAGTCGAGTTTTTCTAAAAAATATCTGCTTCTAATCGGTACTTCCATCAATTTACCTTTCTTTCATTGTCGTTGTGGTCGGTTACTAGGAACTCACCCTCTTCATTTATTTCAATTCGTTTTGCATTAAAAACGTCTAACAACCCGAACCAAATATCATGACCAGCTTCCTTACGGCCGAGGTACTTCCCTACTTGATATGCAACAAACAACATTCCTGTCGCAATCGCTGTGTGTACGTATGGGTCCATAACTGCCTCCTAGAATACTTTTATACCTTTTAATTTTTCTCCTGAAGGTGTTTTGTCAAATACAGGAACGTCTTCGTCGTTCAGAATATCCTGTTGTGACTCATCTACATCATACAGTTTCATCTTGGACCTGTCAACCCCTACCACAAACCTTTTATCGACGTTGGGGTCGTTATATCTGTTCTTCAACTGTTTCACCATAATCTGACCAAGACCAGCTAACTCATCATTGGAGATTAACGCAAACATCAAGTCTGCGGTGGCAGGTAGACCAAACGATTCGGAGGTGTCTTCCAATCCCACATCAGAGTTGGAGTAACCCGAACGAGTGGTTTGAGTTGCGGAAACAATAGGAACATCGAATTCAACGGCAAGACCACGGATCTCTTCTGCGATTGACTTGATGTAACTATACGAGTTTATCGCGCCTCCCATGCCCTTCATTCTTGACGATGCACATATATTTAGGTAATCAATAAAGATAAGTTCAGGTACAAACTTCTTTTTTAGTTTCAGTTCATTCAGTAGTGCACGGAAGTGACTGCTGTGTGCCTGACCTGTAGGATATTCCTTAATGATTAGTTTACCGTTAGTCTTCTTTGCGATGTTCTCAACACGGTCTCGAAACATATTCTGTGACATGTTTTCGAGTTGGTCAATCGGAACATTCATGAGGTTCGCATCAATACGTTCTGCGATGCGTTCCTCGGCCATCTCCATCGTAATGTACAAGACGTTACGACCTTGAGATAAGGCACTGGCGGCACAGTGACACATGAACAACGATTTACCCACACCCGTACCCGCAAGGGCGATGTTCAGAGTCTTGTTGGGAAGACCGCCCTTGGTGATACGATTAAAGTAATCAAGGTCGAACGGAATACGTTCTTCTTGTTCATGATAAAAGGCAAATCGTTCGTCCACATTCTCAAGGTAGTCATGACCAATGTTTGTGTCGAAGGATACCGCCAGAGCGTTCTGTAGGATGTCAGGCAGTGCGTTCTTGGTCAACTTCTGGTGTTTACCATCAATAACAGAAATTGACTCCATGATCGCCAGATAGATTGCTCTATCCTGACACCACTTCTCGGTTGTGTCTAACAACCATTGTTGGTTCTCATCTTTTTTTTCAAAGATGAAAGGAAGGACATCGACCGCATGACCGTAGGTCTGTTCGTTGAATTTGTCAGACTGGTCAATCTCAATCTTGAATGAATCAAGGGTCGGTAATTTATTGTACTTCGATATGAATCGAACGACTTCGTTGAACAACAGTCGGTACGTACCTTCGAAGTATTCTTTCTTAATAAAGGGAATGACCTTACGCATGTAAGGTTCATTCGTCAATAGATTTTGTAGAATGGTCTGTTCTAAATCAATCTTCACTGTTTTCCTCGGGGTTGCCCATAACTAAAGAACCTTCCTGAATAGCATCTTCCAAGACACTTTGCAGAATCTCCGCAGCATGATCTTGCAATTCGATAGAATCTTCATCATGACCACTAGGTGACGATAATACCATAAAATTAAAATTTAAGCAACCGTTTTCTCCATCTACTGCAATATTACCGAAACGTATAACAGTTTCGATAAAGTCCCCAGTTAATACACGAACATCCCAAGCTTGTTCGTTTTCTGCTTCTGCTGAAGGTACCAACTGATAGTCAGTACCTTCTCGCAAACGTTTGAACCTCATTCCTCCATCTCCAGAATCTCGTCCATGTCAACAATGGTCTTCTGTCCAATACAGTACTGTTTCATCATGAACTCATTGAACTTCTCGTCTTTGAGAATGTCAGTCCAGAACTCTTCGGTCAACGTATCTTTCTCACGAACTTTGTTACCGATCACTTCGCCAGTGTTCGTATCCACTTTCTGATACCAACCGTTTGATGGTTTGATTATATGTCCAGAAGCAATAGCAACGTCCAGTAGACCACTAAACCGTTCAATACCCCCGTCCCAACTAACCGAAATAGGTATTTTAGATTTCTCTTTGACATAACGTGATTTCTCCACATTTATTATGAAATCATATCCAGTCACCTCTGTACCCGTCTTGTTCTGACGACGACCAAGAATCCAAATGTTATCAGCAGAATAATAGATACCCGTGCCACCCCCAACGATATCTTTAGGAAACAGACCGATCTCTTTATACGTGTGATTGATAGCAAGTAACGGAATGTTCTTCATAGTCAGATACGGAGTCGCCATACGGAACAGACCTTTCAATGCTTTCGCACGAGACATATCAGCAACCGCTTTCTCGTTGATCGCATCTTCGAGTTCTTTCTTCGACGCAAGGTTACCGATCGAGTCGATCACGATGATGACCTTATCTTTCTTCTCCATTGCTTCTAATTGGTTAATCAGATCAAACTTCAGCTCTTCGACGTTGGTGATGGGTGTGTGTAATACACGATCCAGATCAATACCAAACGTTTCGAAGTAAGATTGGGGTGAACCAAACTCTGAATCATAGAACAACATCACTGCTTCAGGATCTGACTTCAGATACGCTGAAGCGATCTTCAGTGCGAACGAAGTCTTGAAGTGTTTGGACGGTCCTGCAAGTACAGTAAGACCTGACACAAGACCACCTTCAAGTTTACCAGACAGTGCGACATTCAACATAGGCACGTCGATTGGTGTGACTTCCCTATCACCAAAGAACTCTGATTGGGAGAGCACCGAAGTGCCCTTCACCTTTGAGTTTTTCTTCAGTTTATCCATAATGGACATAGATTATTCTCCAACGATTGCGTCAAGAAGTGGAAGTTTGTCAGTCGCAGCCGAGAACAAACGAACATCACCGACAACGTCCGAACCAGATATGAATGAAGGGACCATGACAGATTTGGTATTGAGATCCGGACTTTTCTCAATCATTCGACGAACGATCGTAGGATTCGCATTCTTGATATCCATAATCGCATCGTGTAACTGATCAAAATACTTCTGACGAAGAGCTTTGAAACCACTGATTGCCATCTTCGCATACACCACTTCAAACACAGAACCTGTAGACAGATCCGCTGCAGAAAAATGCGACAGGTGTTGCATGATAGGCATAAACCCTTCAAGTGCTTTTTTGTCACCACCAATTGCTGAATAATCTGCGATAATATAATCACCTGTGTCAATTGGTGTTGTCATAACAGGGAAGTAAATGATCTTTGCTTGGAACACAGGCATGGTCAACGTCATGACCAGGCGTTCGGTAGTTTCCATATTCAGGGTATTTCGAATACAGATACCACAATTGTTTTGACGAATCACATTTGAAATGGCAGCAATAAAGTCACCATCGTTCAATGTATCGTTTTTCTTGATAGGAATGTCTTCACAGAAGACGACCAAATTTGGTCCCCACTCAATCAATGATTGGATATCTGCGACACCATCAACACGCAATCTTTCTGTGTTCGGCGTATCGAAACCCGCATATGTTGACATTGCCAGTTTATTGTCACCCACTACACCAACTTTGAACATCTCGGCTGGTTTTGTTTCGGGTTGATTTTCAATCAATTCGCTCATATGATTCTCCTATACGTTTCTATAAGCATATTCTACGGCTCTATCCGCTTCTTTTTCTAACGGTCTATTAGTATACCACATTCCCGTTTCATTGTCAAATTGTCGGCACAAGTCAGCAATTTGTTTTGCAGTAATGGGATATCCTCGTTTGATTGCATTTGCTGCAGTTGCAACCATGATTTGATACATTTTATGATACCATCCCGTTTGTGTAATGGTCCGATATTCAGCAGCAAGTTGTTTTGGAAAGAACGGACAATCACGATAATCCGTCCACGATACATTAGTGTTGTTCATTGATTCTTTTCGGTGTTCTAGTACTGCCTTCTGTAATTCGGGTGGCAGTCTATCTAGGAAGTTATTCCCTTCTCGTTCTTTGTATGGATGTTTCGCTATAAGATAGTCAACATCAATAGGGTTACCAGAGTTCCGAAAGATAAAATTGTTAGCACCAGCATATTGCGCAGGGATGTAATACATTCGAGATAAGTCTTTAGTCTGTCTATCTCCGATCTCTCCCAACTCGGTATTGAGCGCATACCAGAAAGATTTGATTTCATCTTTCTCAACTCGTCTCGTAAGATTGAAGACGAGGCGAAACTTTGGATTATCACTGGTACTGCTAGCAGTAGAATAACAGACGTAGTCATACTGAAAAAGACTGCTGACCAATATAGACTCAAGATCACCCCCGTATGTTTCAAAATCATCAACGTCGACTGCGGCCCAGTTGCCCCAATATTCGACGTTGTCGTTGCTTCGTGTTGTGCCGTCAGTGTAGGTAGCAGGACTGATCAGTTCAGCGTCTTTCTTACCTGTTTTAGATACTCTCGACAACTGATACAGTAATTTGACAAAGCCATTCCAATCGGACAGTTTCTGTCTGCGATGCGTCTTGTTATCAAAGCGATTTTTGAATATAGTGAGTTCGTACATTATCCAAAGAAGTCCTCCAGAGTTGCCCTTGGTTCCGAGTGCCACCCAACCGCTTCGAGAATGGGTTCGAGTGGATCAAGGAATGTTTTCTTGAACATTGTATCATAGTCGATAGCAGAATGCAAGCGGAACTCTTTGGGTAACGTCATAGGAAACGATATCACGTTCTCACGTATCACGTTCGGCACTTTGAGATACAGAAACTTGATCTTCTCACCATCCTGAATGCGTTCATACTTATCAGTCAAACCGTTCTGTTTTAGGTGGTGATTGTACAACAATGCGCCACGCACATGAATAGGTGTACCTTTACCGTAGATTGTTCTGCGGTCTTGCCACTTCACAATCTCTGACACACCACGAGGAAACGCAATCTCTTCGGGCGTAAGATTCTTAAATTGGGATCTAAAGTCTGAAATGAAGCGTTGTGTGTCCAATTCGGTACCTTCTACGATGACTCGAAATACTTCTTTGAACTTGTCACGAACAATCTGGGGCGTACTAGACTTGATTGCCTCGATACCCATCATCTTGAGTTTGGGTTGTGCGTACTGCACACCTTCGTTGTTGTGTACATTCAGAATGTAACGTTTCTTCGCCATCCAGATACCACGATCAGCAATCGCTTCTCGCTTCATGATCATGCGATTCTCATACGCACTCGTCTCGTCGGCTAACGTCTGATAAGCCTTGTCGAGGACCTTCTCGAAATGGTCTTCGCATATCTTGTCAAGAAACTTCACAGGATCTTTCGGTGAGAACTTCTCAACCAAAGGTGCCATGTTGATGTACACCGAGTCAGTGTCAATGGCGATAACATAGTCTTCGTCGGACTGAAGAAGATTGTTCATCTCGTCGTTGACTGCCTTCTCTGCACATTTGATTGCACGTTGACCCGACAGCGTCACACCTTCTGCAATACGATGATCAAAGTATCGGAAGTATTTGTTGGCCAAGGCGCCGTAAAGAGAGTTCATGAGAATTTTGATACCCATTTGTCGATTGTCTAACTGGGCGATCTCATTCTCCAACTTCTTGGTTGGTGTCTTCTCGTACTGTTTCTTGGCCTCAATCATTTGTTTCTTAATGACAACTCGATTGTCATAGAACTTACGAATTACTTTTGGAATGATACCCTCAAAGTCTTTTCGAAACATCGCACCGTTGGCGCATTTGGTCGTATCCATATCCTCATCATAACACATCGTCTCGGGTGACATGTTATATTGTACAATGATGTTGGGATACAGGGAGTTGAGGTCAAACGACACAACCCAGTCGTGTGAACCCACCATCGGGTCCTTAACGAAACCACCAACAATCTTACCCGCATTATGGTCAATCGAAGGTTTGGGTGGAATGATGATTCGGTCTTCCATCAGTTCGTTGTAGATAATCGAATCCCAGATGGCCGTGGTACCCAGTGCATCACCATAGTTGGTTTTCGCACCGTATGCCATTGTCATCACCAGTGAGATGATACCAATCTTCTCGTCCAGTCTGTGAACGAGTTCAACGTCTTTGATGTTATAGTCAATAAACTTTTGAAAGTCATGTTTGTAAAGAGAGTGGAGTGAACCATACTCTTCATAGGATAGTTTACGTTCACCCAGAACCACGTGTGCGATGTGGTCAAGTTTGTAGGATTCTTGTTGACCATAAGTGTTGAGTGTAAACTTCTTGAACAGGTCGAGATAGTCAAGTTGCATCACACCTTCTAGGTCATACGCAATCTGTTCACGTCCACCCATTGTAGGAATCTTTCGGTCACGAATCAAACCCCATGGCGAGAGTTTCTTGGTCATCTCTTCACCAATGAGTTTGTTCATACGATTGACGAGATAGGCCATGTCAAACAGTTTGGAGTTCCAACCCGTCACGATATCTGGACAGTTACTCTGCCACCAACCGAGAAACGCCGTGAGTAGATTCTTCTCGGACTCACAGTAAAAGTACTCGACATTGAGTTCGTTGCGCGAGGTATCATACTCGTTCAGACCCCAGACATAGTAGGTGTCACTGAACGTGTTACGTGCCGCAATAGAAATGACAGGGTGGTTTGCATACTCGGGTTCGGGGAAACCTTCGTCGGATGCAACCTCGATGTCGATGGTGGTAACGTTGATTTGGTCCTTGTTAAACTTGACTTCGTTGGGGAATGCCTGTGACAGAAACTGAATCACAAAGTTGTTCTGACCATGCACACCAAAGTTCTGTACATCTTCGTACTGTTTCATGAACTCGGTGGCTTCTTTCATACTACCGAACTCCATCGGTTCGACAGGTTTACCATACAAAGTTTTGTATTTGCCAGTCGCACGAGACGACTCAACAAACAGGGTAGGTTTATAAGGAATGCGGAGTTGAACACGTTTGCCGTTCTCAACTCCACGGTATAGGATTTTGTTCCCGTATCGGGTCACATTAGTATAAAATTTCATAATAACAGTATAGTATAAAAATTAGGAAAGGTCAAGTGTCACGAAATGAAAATTTGGGTGAGATTTTTCTGTATATTTTGGTTTGACGCCTTTTCGGTCTGTCACGGTACTACCAATACTCATGTCGATCATTTGGGTTATTGGTGCTTTGATAGTCAACGTTGGATCTGTAAATGCAGTGGTTACTGTGTTTGATAAACCTGTCTCGTTCCTTTGACCCTTTTTGGGCCACCATACGTTTCGAACTTTGTTGTCTATTTCTTTTGCGTATTCATCAATAACTTTGTGTAGTATTGCCATGGGTCCTTTCATTTTATGGTCATAATCATTCTCCACCCATTCACAAAATCGTTTTGCAATTTCGGGATGACAGGTATAACATTCCATTGCAATCCCGATGTTACACACCAACAACTGATCATATTTTCCCATCACTCGACGAAACTCGGGTTCCTCACTAGGAAAAAGATATGCATCGTGTTCCATGATGAACAACCGTTCTCCGTTCGCAATTCTTCGCATGAGTCGGTATTGAGAAATTATAGATGCGATTTCTTGGGGAGATCTTTTCTTTTCTTCGTTGAAATTTTCTTGACCAAGAATAACATGTCCATCGTGTGTTTTCAACTGTTCGCCAGGCACCATGCACTGAATGATATTAATATTAAAAACATCAGAAACTGGTCGGAAAGACTTGAGAGACAGTTCTAGGTATTTGTGTACGATTGGGTTCTTAAGGTTTGCCTGAATATAACCTTCTACCACAATTAATCTCCAACTTCAAAGAAATCCCGCACCGAAGTGCGGGACGTGTTTATGCTTTGTTACGTTTTTCTTCTTTCTTTATATAGTGCCACTTTCCTGTAATAGGATTTTGTACATGATTCAAAGAGAGTTTCTCAAGGGCGATAGTAATCTTCGGTGCCTTGACGACAACTTCTTCAATCTCTGTAGCACTAACAAAAGGTGAAAGAAAAAGTAAAGCAACGAGGGCTAGTCTTTTCATTTCTCTCCTTCAAGTTATAGAGTATGTTGTTTGCCAATGGGTACACTACGGGGACGCTTCTCTTCAGGAATAACTACTTTCAGGTCAATGACCAGTAGTCCATCCACAAAGTCAGCTCCATCAACAACAACGTGCTCTGATAACCTAAAGGTTCGTGTGAATTTCTTTCCAGAGATTCCACGGTGTAGATACTCGCGAGTTTCCTCTGTATCTACGGTTGAACGATTGTCACCCGTGATTACAAGAATGCCTTCTTTTACTTCTACGTGAAGATCATCTGATTTGTAACCCGCAAGTGCAAGTTCAATTGTGTACGTTGATTCACTGTGTTTCACAACATTGTGGGGGGGATAGAGTTTATTATCTGCTACATCAGCCAGACGTTCAATCTCGTTCCACACATGGTCAAAACCAATGAAATGCGAACGTGGGAAAGTAAATGCTTTAGTTACCATAACGGTACCTCCATATATTATGCAAGGTTGTGTTGTATATGCGACCGGACCATCCGCATCGCACGGTTATTTATACTCGACGAGTATAAAATTTGTAGAGTTTTACATAAAATTCGAACCTTTTTGGTTCGTGCTTGGGATCAGGTAAATCCCCAAACATTTCATGCATTCTCCGTATATGTTCTTGTACTGAAATCATATAAATAATATCGGATGTCGTGAGACATTAATTTTAATTCAAACGCTGTGAAGCGTAAGGAGTTCCACATGTCTTTTAAGAAGATTAAAGAAGACGCCGTTGTAATAACACCAGTCGTCTTCTTGTCTATCTTAACGTGTGTTGTCACATACGTTTAAGATTTATTACCGATGTTATACTTCGGGCACAACTCCCACTCGTGTTTGTCTTTGTGTGAAATAATTTTCACTTGACGAAGTGGTGCGCACTCTGCGACCTGACTCTTGTCTACGATCTGTACTAGACCCCAGTCAGCGAGCAGAGTTGCAATAGTGTTGCGTCGAAGTATATCACCTTCTTCTAGATTCGATTTTTTACCGTCAAGCAGAAACAGTTCTTTAAAATGAACGATGAAGTAACGACCCTGTTTGTGTAGGATATGACACGACTGATATAACTTGTTTTCTTTTCGAGAAGCAACACCCATTCGTGTGAGTGTCTCACGCACCTTCAAAAAGTCATCAGGTTCATTAAGCACAACTTCCAACATATCCGCTGGTTTCCATATTTTATTTTCTTCCACCTTTATACACCTTATTTTTTATTTGAATTAGTTGATCAGGTGAAAGTAGTTTGAGTGCGGATCTTGCTTTTTCATTGCTATATCCATAATACTCTTTTACCACTTCCAAGTCACCAAAAACTTCTGGTTTTTCCCATTTGGAGAAACGTTTACGTTTCCTAACTATATTTAGTAAAAAATCAAATTGGAGTTTATTGTCCAAAAGATGATATTTATTCATTTCATTCGCAAGGATCACAGTGTCTTGAAAGTAGGACAGAGAACGATTCGTCATAAACGGACTGTAACCGTTCTCTGTAATATCATCATGTATCAGTTGTTCTTTGTTGTAATTTATCGCAGTAACATAATCAAATGGGTTCATATCAATACCAACCGTTCTCGTAGTCTATCTGATAAAGTTTTCGGATTCTTCCTATCTGTACCATCGAAATGTCTTTAGTTATAGTCCTTTGAGTTTTATTCAATTTCATAGTAAACTTCGGAACCTCATATAAAGAACATAGATGTTCGAACATTTTGTCTAAATCACTTAACCTATACACAAACTGATATTTGTTTACATTCCCCATATAATAACTCTGCGGGAAGAAATGTATGTTCATCATCTTTTGTGTTTCAATATCCGTAAGCAGTTCGTCCAGATCCTCATATTTTTTTGGATACGTTCTTTTATGAATCGTTCGTTTTCCTTCCTTATCAAAGTTAGCCTGTAAATATTCAACCGCAGAAAGAAATCTTTTAACTGGATCACGTTTTACCGCAAATCGAGTACTGTACTTTCGAAACGGTATGTCAGTAAAGTCGCAATAATTCCAGACTTGATACTCTCTGAAATTTATTGGTCCTCCTCTTTCTGTCTTAAACTCACGATTATATTTCGAATAATTTTCGTTCGTTATTTGTGACATCAATTTATAGTAAAAGTTTTTTACGCTTGTCATGCCATTTTTAGGACATGTTCTGATATCAATCAGATTGGGTAAGTACCACACATTATCGTTAAAGTTCATTTGTTATTATTCCAATACATGGTGTTTAGGTTTCCATCCATATTCTAACAGAATAGATGGGTCTGCGCAAGTGTTTTCTCTTTCTCCCGTAACCTCCTTTACTACGAGACCGTTGTTTGGCCATAAACGATCCGCTAATTGTTTAACAGTAACAGGTTCTCCATTACCTACATCAATCGCACGGTGTTTCTTCAGATTATCAAAATTTTCTATGCAGATATCTAACGCAGAACAAACGTCTTCGACATGAGTCCAGTCCCGAGTATGGCGTGTAATATACGACACTTCCTTTTTAAGTAATTTATCGTATATCATGTCAGTTCGACTGTTTGGTCCATACACAGTATGAAATCTTAATCCCAGACTGTTTTCAGGTGCTATCGCTTCCATTGCCCATTTGGTTGTGGCATACGGAGACAACCACCACTCGTACACACTAGATGACGATGCGTAGATGGTTGGAATACTATTGTCGATAGATTCAAATATCTTCTTGGATGCATTGACGTTCACATCCCAATACAGTTCGGGTTCTTGATGGGAACGTCGAACACCTGCCATTGCCGCAAGGTGAACAATACAATCTAAATCTTCCCAGTAGTGTTTGGAATGATTCCAGTCACGAATGTCGTCCAGATATTCTACAATGTCGTATTTGTCAGCATACAACCTTAAAAAATTACCACCAATAAACCCAGGCCTGTAACCACGAGTGCCCGTGAGAAGTATTTTCTTTTTCATTATTTGAAATCCACATTTGCCATTATTTCTGTCATACATGCGACAACGTTCAGTTCGTGATCCGCAACAAACGCATTCTTGTACTGATAATCTGCGAGTATCAGAACGAGTTGTGGTATAGAAGACGGTTCTACACGGTCGTACATATTATCATATATATGTCGCAAAATTGATGACACGTCCACATCAATGTTGTTCACCACCCACGAACGCATCTTCTTGAAGTCTTTTTCTTTTAATGATTTGAAAAGAACACCGTAGTTATCGCTAGTATTGTCTGACAGAGTCGACAACTTCAATTCGCCACCAATAGATGCACGTTGACATTCATTGATAACTCGTCTCCAATCGGGTGCGTGTCGCATGATCAGATCAGCAATTCCCTGCATAGTAGGACCACCGACCGACACACCTTCTTCTTTCAGAATAAACTTGACACGAGACATGAACTGTTCACACAGTTTCACCATATCTTTTTTGTTAGTATTAAATTCATATACACCACAACGACTGTGCAGTGGTTCGATGATACGATTCTTGAAGTTACATGTAAAAATGAATCGACAATTGTTGGCGAACTCTTCTATGAATCCACGCAATGCAGGTTGGGTTGAGTTGGGATTTAGATAGTCCGCCTCGTCTAGGATGACAACCTTCTTACCACCCGATAGTGATACCGAAGATGCAAACTGTCTTATTTTGTTTCGGAGAGTGTCGATATTACCTTGTTCAGAACCATTGATAATAATCCAGTCAAGGTCCAGTTCGTTACACAAAGCCTTTGCAACGGTGGTTTTACCCAGACCCGCAGTACCAGTGAACAACATGTTGGGAAGTTCACCCGAATCAACAATGTGTTGAAAAGTCGTTTTTAAACTTTCGGGTAGAATACATTCTGATATTTTTTTGGGACGATACTTTTCGCACCAAAGGAAATCACGTTCCATTTATTACTCCATAATATAAAAATGAAGGGAACGAAATGTTCCCCTATCAAGATTGGAGCGGGGTGACCGAACCGCCCAGCCCACGATGGAAGGACTCCACCGCCTGCTCTAATCGCACCCCCGCAAATAATCTAATCCTCTTTTTCGGATTCTAATGCTTCAACCTGTTGAATCAAGGCAATACATTGATCACGTAACTGACCAATGGTGGACAGTTCTTCACCACGAAATCCACCCCGAGACGTAACAGTGTCAACTACAGCAACCGTGCTACGAGTCACTCGGTTAACCAAATTCACAAAATCTGCATCCATTTTTTTACTCCTTAACAAGTACTTGATTTTTCTAGCGCTATCCAATATGTATTACTGGATTCTTTGTTCACAAATTGTGAAATAAGTTTGGAAGAAATATTCACCGTGTAATCACCATCAATCATTTTTAGATTGTTGATATTGAAAACATAGTTAAAATCACTTTCCACATTTGTCTCACCGTCAACGTCGATTGAGAACGCATTCGATGTTTCGTCGTTGTTATCTATAACAGATAAAACCAACGTATCTCCATCACGTGTCAAAGACATTTCGGTGTGTCCCAAAATTGATGATGCACGTTTGATTCGTGATAATGTACTTCTATCCAGAGTAAAGGTCACATCGAAACCTTCTGGCATTATAAGATCTTTGGTGGGTCTTGTCAAGATCTCGGGATCAGAATAAAAATATTTTACACGTGAACGTCTTGAACCATCGTTGATTAGAACATAGTCTTTTTCAAATTTGAGACTGGGTGAGTCCATCATTCCTAGAACGTTCAGAAATTCACCCAGATCATAGACACCAAATGTTCTGGGGAAGTTCACGTCAACTTCTGATTTAGCGAGAAGATTCTTTGCCTCGGATATTGTTCTCAACGTGTTACCTTCTTCGATAACTATATTTGAGTTGATAGTCGCATAGTTCTTGAGAACTTGCAAAGTGTTTTCAGTTAATTCCATAATAATGTCCTATAATTTGCACAGTTGATCGTATAATTGTATAACATATGAGTCAATTTGTCAAGCGACTTTTGAGAAGTTTTTGGATTTGACAAACTCGATCTTGTCATCAAACTTACCTTCGAGTAGTTCACCCTTGTGAGATATAATGAAAACATTACTGTCGTCAGTCAGTGTGTCCAGAATTTTGGTCAGATTGTCAACGCCATCTGCATCGAGAGACGAATCAAAAGTCTCATCAAGAATCAGTAGATTTGTTGCTACCGAGTTCTTCATCTTGGCCACCTGTCTCCAAGTGAATAGGAGTGCCAAGTCGATGCGTTGCTTCTCGCCTTCCGAGAACGAATCGTATGAAAACGCATCACGATGGCGTGAGCGAATCGTCTCTTTGAATGTGTCATCGAGGTGAAAGGACACAAAGAAGTCGAGCACTTGGAGATATTTGTTGACAAGGTTATTGATCACGGGCAGATACTGCTTGATGATCTTTGTCTTGATCCCCGTATCTTTCAACAGTTCGGTGATGACAGCATTATATGCACCATCATCAACCAACGTCATTCTCTCGTCCTTGAGAGTATTCATCTTGGTCGTGTACTCTTCGAGTTGAGTAGTCGCTTCTTCGATACTACCCGTCTCTTCATCCACAGACTTAAGTTCTTCTTGTAACTTGGTGATACGATTCTGCGCTTGGCGAATCTGTACAGTAATCTCATATTCTTTATTGAGTTTCTCTTGTATCTCTTCGATCTGTTTGTTTACACTGTCCATCTGTTCGTTGAACTGTCGGATTTTTCCTGCAGCGACATGTCGTCCTTCTTCGATCTCGTCCCATTTTCTTGCGGCGGATTCGACTTTCTGCGATTTAAGTTCTTCTCCAATACCTTGATCACAGGTGGGACACGTTGAGTTATTTTCATAAAACTTAATCTCTTTGTTCAGTTCTTTCTGTTTCACACCAAACTGGTGATCATACTTTTCTAGTTGTCGAAACTTCTGCGATAACTCATTGAGTTGTTCTTTGAGTGGATCTGCACTCATTTCATTTACGGTACCCTTGGTTAACATCAACGTGTTGATACCTTCTTCGAGTTGTGTGATCTCTTTGAGTCGTTCAATCTTCTGCGACTTGTTGAGTTCCTGTAACTTCTTCACATACTTCTGTTGCGTACTGATCTTCTCATTAATTAGATCCAACTCAACACGATTCGCACGATCTTTCTCTTTGAGAATCGACACACGTTCTTTCAGAATACCGTTCATCTTTGAGAAGACGTTGATGTCGAGCAGATCCTCGATCACTTCACGTCGATGTTGTGCGGGTAACTGCATCAACGGACTGAACGACGAACTACCCTGTTCCGCAATCTGGTGAAACGATTTATGATTTAATTTCAGAATGTTCTGTTCAAGTACCTTCTGATACTCTTTATTGTGACTGTCCTGATTAACCAACGTACCGTCTTTCCATATCTCAAACTTGTTTGGTTTGACACCACGCACGAGTTTGTAGTTGGCAGGACCGATATCAAACTCAACCTCTACGACCATACCTTTGCCGTTGATTGAGTTCACGAGTTGTGCCTTGTTGATGTTACGATGTGCCTTTCCAAAAAGGGCAAATGACAACGCATCCAGCATTGTCGATTTGCCAGCTCCGTTCTGACCTACGACCAGTGTGGACCTAGAACGGTTGAGAGGAATTTCGGTAAAGGTATCACCCGTAGACAAAAAGTTACGGTATGCAAGTCTTTTAAATATAATCATACTAATTCGAGAGTCTGTGCCTCAATCATCAATTCATGCACCATCGACTTGATTCGGTTTTTGTCAAGCGAGGTGTCCACTGCATCTATGTATGTAGAGAGTAATTCTTCCGTAGATTCTACGGATACTTTTTCGTCCTCTACAGAACCACCGACAAACTCTTCGAAGTTCTCGGCAATCTTCAGTTCGTGTATTCGTTTCGAGTTGATACGGTCGACGAAGTGTTCAAACAGTTTCGGATTTGACTTGTTAACCACAATCAGTTTGACAAACTTGTCAGTCACGTCAGGTAGTTTACCAGTCCGATACTTGTACTCGGCCTTCTCCACGGTATCATCATAATACACTTTCTGGAATAGTGTAACAGAATTTTGGACTGGTGTCAACTCTCTTGTTTCGGTATCATATATATGAAAGTATTTCGGATCGTGTGCATCACTCCAGAAGAATTCCATCTGCGAACCGAGGTAATGAATGTTGCCGATGTTCGAACGTGTATGGAAGTGTCCAGTCAGTACCGTCTCAAATCGGTCGAACACATCTGCTTTCATACCATGTGTGCACGGAATACCTGCCTGCATCTCAAACCCTTCGAGTTCTAGGTGCGCACCAATGATATCAGCCTTACACGATTTGAGAAACTTGTAAGACTCTTCTTCGTTCGCGTCGTTGATCCAAGGGACGAGACCAATCTTGAGATTGTCGTACTGCACCACGGTGGGTTTCTCAATGATGCGGACCTCTTCCATATAATGACCAAGAAGTTCTTTCAACGCACTCAAATCGTTGGTGTTCTTGTAGTATACGTCATGGTTGCCGGGAATGATATCCATGTGTATCTTATACTCACGGAGTTTCTCCAGAAAGATTTGACGATTGTGTTCTAATGATTTGAAGTTGATGAACTTCCGATTGTCGTAGTAGTCGCCAAGATGAAGAATCTTTTTGATACCATTCTCTAATAAGTATGGAAAGAAAACATCTCGGTAAAACTTCTCTTGGTACTCCATCATCACTTCGGAACTGTTCCTAATCCCGCAGTGCGTATCATTTAGTATTGCGAATTTCACCAGTGCCTCACAGTGTTTGCCATAATAAAAAAACAGGTCATAAAGTTTACACCGACTATGATAGTTCTCACTATAGTGATATACGTATCATATGGTTCGGTTTTTTCGTCACTATAACCACCTAAACTGTACTGCCATATTCTAAACCATTTCATTCATCAAAAAACTCCGTCAAATCAGAATCAGCAGTACGTGTACGTTTCTTACGTTTCTCTTTCTTTGCGTACTCATTGAATAGTCTATCAGATTCTTTCACAAAGTCAATACGATCACGCAATTCATCCACAAACGCTTGGGTTGCACGTGCAGCCTCATCGTTGTTTATCTCATCGGATACAAGTTCGGATAGTCCTGATTCCGACAAATACTTCATCTTGATGTCTTGTTGACGCTTCTCTTTCTCGATACGACGAAGAAAGGCATACCAACTGATTTGTGTGAAATACGCAAATGCGTTGGGTTTTCCTGTGCGAGTTGCGGTGTCTAGATTATAATTTTCGATTGCCTTCAGACAATTCTCGACTGCGTCCATCACCATCTCCTCTCGATAAGTGTACCGAACGAAGTTTGCCTTATGCGACAAACCCTCCGATATCTTTAGAAAGCACTGTGCGATATAATTGGTGACAATAGGTTTGGATTTACCTTGTTCTGCACATTCGTTTGCGTGTCGAACATAGTCCACCACCGCTTGTGAGAAATCTGCGTTATTGACATAGTGGGGTTTATTTTTTGGTTTCATGGGGTACTCTCATTACTAATTTAACAGACATTATAAACTATTTTAGGGAAAAATGCAAGCATAAAAATAATGCTTGCCAAATATTAAAAAATGTGATACCCTAAAGCTGCTCTGCGCCGAAGGGTGAATATACTAATGGAGGGTATCGTCACCAGAAGGAAATAGAATAACATTGTCATAATCATCTTCCAAATCATCCGAAGAGTCTTTCATACCCATTTCTTTCATCACACGATCAACGGATTCTTTCAGTTTCTTTTCATTTTCTTGTTCAAGTAATTTGTTGTACGCATCTCGTTTCTTTCTCATGATCTTCAATTCAAGAATACTTTGTTCATATTCTGTAATGAAAAATTCATTAGGAAATGCACTGGCCATAACATGGTTCTTCGAAACAGTAATCAACTCGGTGGGAGAATCAATGTAAGTCATCCAAGGTCGGAGTGAATATCGAGGAATATAATTATCATCAAACGTAATGGTCAAGGACATGACATTGCGGAGAATATAATCACCTTCACTGTCAGGCCATTCCATCACTTCACAAATTATTTCATCACCACAAGTTAATTTAAATTGAGATATATCGTGCATTATATGTCGACCTTAATTATTCGATAATTAAATTTCTCTTTACTATATATCTTTACACGTTCACCGCTGTGTAATAAGGTGAAGTTCTTCTTGGATTTCCAATGTAAGTCGTCTGCAATATCGTATAACTTGGTGGTTGAACCATCGTCTGACTTTCTTAATCCTCGTCCGATCGACTGCAACACTCGAATCTGGCTTTTTGACGGACTTGCGAAAATGATGTTGTGAATGTTACGTATATTGATTCCAGTCGAGAAAGTACCCAAAGAAGCAAGAATAATACTATTAGATTGTTTCTCGACGATTCCTCGGACTGCTTCTCTATCACTGGTTTTGGTTTCTCCACTAACATAGAACAACCTCTGACCTTTCTTTAGTTTGTCGTCAATCATGTCACGGAGTACTTTACCGTGACGATCGACTAAATTAAACAAGACAAGTGTGTTACCTTCTTGACTTGTTGCGAGATTTGCGATAAACTTATTTCGTTTTTCGTAAGTAACAATGAAGTCTATCTCATCCTGATAGGTTCGTCCATCAGTAAGTTTGCAATGTTCTGCGGCATATTGTAGTAGTATTATATCTATATCAAGTTGAGCGAGGGTATTTTTCTGTTGCAGTTCGTGCGTTGTGGTAACCTGTTTCTTCGGACCAAACAGTCCTTCAAGTACAAGTTCATTGACTTGTGTACCATCCAGTGTACCAGTTGTACCCCAACGATACTGTGCGTTCTTCGATTTGTTCATAATAGACGACAAAGACTTTGCTTTGAAACCATGAACCTCATCACCAAAGATTGCACCAAATTGATGAAACCAAACGGGGTGCAGTTTATAGATAGACTGCCATGTTGAGATGATGACTCGTTTGTCCGTATCTTTGTCCTTTCCTGAATATATCTTATGGCAATGCAAATCCGCATCGTACCCATAAGATATAAAATCAGAGTGAAGTTGTTCCACCAAAGATGTTGTGGGGACGATGATTAACGCCTTTTCATCGTGGTTTTCAAGGAACCATCGAAGCATCAGATAAATGATAAACGATTTACCCGAACCCGTAGGTGATATCAGAACACAACGTTTGTTCTCTATACCGTAAGTGATTGCATCGTATTGATAATCGCGGGGTTTGAAAGGGATACCCAATGTATCAAACCACTCCATAGTCTGCATGTGATTGACTTTATTTTTGTCATAAGGATATCCATACGGTCCCTCCTCAATTTTAATACCATAACCACGATCCATCGCAAATCGTTTGATCGCCCAGTAGAGACCCGCATTGATCTCGCCTGTGTTGCGATCAAGCATTCTGATCTTGCCGTCCCAAACTTTCTTCTTTACAGCCGGCATAAATTTAGCGCCAGGAACTTCAAATGTAAAATACTCGGATAACTCCTTGACAATATGTGGTTCACACTCTGTCAGTTGAAGCATCGCATAGTCTTTCATTTTTAGTTTGATTATTTGCATTAAAACCCTGCTTCGAATTGTTTCCACTGGATCATGTTCTTGATTGTTTGGTGACGCCATTTCAGATTATCTAGTATTTCTTTAAGTGTCTCTAACACAGTCTGCAAGTAGACGATCTTGGCTTCACTTGCTTGTATCTCGGGATCACTCTCATAGTAATGGTCCATCTCACCTTTCAATATTTTCAAACCATCGAAGGGATCTGGATTCCATCCTTTCTTTTCTAATTCTTCTTGGGACATCTTTCCGTTGTAGTACAACCATTTGTCCTTGAGAAGAATCTTCTGTTTGAACTCTGCGTCTTTCAACTTCAACTTTGCGTTGGTGTAGAGTTCCAGATATTTAGCGTGTAACTTGGGTGTCTCCTGTGAAGAGACATCCAGTTTATTAAATTCGATATGTGAGTCTTTTTTCCACTCATTCAATATATCATCAAGATTCATAATATTCCTTAAATATAGTTACAACAAACTATATTATATCATAAAAATTCAAAATAATCAAAACGAAATGTAACCGGAAATGTGATGTATTCTCCTGCATCTGTTGCAGTGAAGTTGACCGCACCAATAGAAGTGGGGTGTGAGTTCATATATTTGAATTGTTTGTTGGTGTTATTGTGACTTGACAATATTGACAATGTGATATCACAATAAGATGGTATTTCGGTTGGGTTTTTATTGTAACCCGTATGGTTTCGTTCTACGGATCTATGTACCCAATCGAACAATTCACGATATGAGTTCATGTCTTCGTCTAATAATACATCCATACTCAACAGTCCAAATGTGAGTGACTCACCCAGAAAACCAACACGACCTACTCTAGGATAACTGATCTCGGTCGATTCTAGATTTAAATCGGGATGTTGTACACCCTGCGCGTAGAACTGTAAGTTAGGATAATTGTCACGGTTTATATTTACCTTAAACCCTGTGGGTGTAAGATAGTTAGTTCCACAATCAAAGGTTGACATGCTTAATACCTGTAGTTACGATATGAATTATTTATATGAAAAAAAAGGGGGCATTTCTGCCCCCCAAATCCTCATAATTTTTAGAATTATGCGAGGATGTTGTCCACACGGAAGATGCGGTAGTACTGGTTAGTACGGTTTGCAGCAAGACCGTCAGCAGGAGTTGCGCCCACGAATGGGTTAGACGCCATACCGTAACGAGTCTTGAACCCGATGCGAGGCTGGAAGTCATTCTCACCAACCGCACGTACCATCTGTAGAGGAACGTATGGGCAGTAGAAGATACCTGCGTCATAGGGGTTAGTACCTTTGTAACCAACAGTTACGTAGTCAGCAACCGCATATGGGTCGATGTAAACACGAGTACGACCGTTCAATACACCTGCGAACGTGTTACCAGTGTCGTCAACCTGAAGGTTAGTAGACAACGCAGGTGCGTAATCCAACATGCCAGCAGCAACAAGTGCAGTAGCAACGTCAGAAGAACATACTACGATGTTACCTTTACCGCGACGAGTTTCTTTCGCAATAACGTTAGCTTCACGCTCTAACTGAACCAACAGACCCTTGAACTTCTCAACTGACCAACGACCATCTGCGTCAGTTGAAAGATCGAAGATACCAGCAGTCTGGAGACCAGCTTGACGGCAACCGATTTTCGCCTGTGCATTGATAGTACGGATGATTTCACGGTTGATCTCTGCCAAGATTTCAGTTGACAGAATGTTCGCAAGTTCAGTTTCTGCATCAAGACCGTGAATTGCTTTCAAGTCCTGTGCAAGTTCGAGAGTGTATTCTGCTTTCAACGCACGGCTGCGAGCAGTTACAGTTGCTTTCTCGATTGTGAAACCCATTTCTGCGAAATCTGAACCGGCAGGAGTTCCCAACGCTTCTGCATCAGCAGTAGGCATACCAGCTGAAAGAGGTGATGCGCCAAGACCAGAAGGAACGTAAGATGCACCAGAGTCGACAAGAGACGAGTCATTGTCAGTGTCAGTTACACCAGCAAGACCTGAAGGACCTTTGTTACCAGCAACGTCACCAGAGTCCATAGAAAGACTTGAGTCACCAGAGTAAGGTGCTTGCGCTTCGTCGAAGAATGCTTCTGCACCAGCAGTTGCACCACCACGAGTAGTCTTGTAACGTGATTTCATTGCAAAGATAAGACCAGTAGGACCAGTCATAGGCTGAACGCCTGCAAGGTCGTATGCCATCAAGTTAGGCATTGCACGACGAACAAGTGCGATCAAAACGGGGTTCCAGTTTGCACCAGTAGTACCGTGAGCTGCACCAGTTACAGAAGCGTTTGAGTTAGCTGCAACTTCGTTCAATTGCATTTCTTTCTGCATTGCCATCTCTTGGTTTTCCAAGATAGCAGCAGTTACCGCTTTACGGTGATGGTCGGTAATTTTACCAGCTGATTCTTCTTCAAGAATCGGTGACCATTTTTCGATCAAACGATCGTATGATAATTCTGTACTCATTAGAATACTCCTTATTTTTTATTGGTTTTTCGAATTGTGTTAAGGTACTGACTCATAATAGAATTAACTTCTACTGATTGATCAGCTTCCCAATCCTCATTGATTTCTTCTTCTTGAGAAACAACTTCTTTCTTGAAGTATGACTCTTTCACAGTTTTAACTTTCTGTGCAAAAGATTCTTCGTCTTCAAAGTCAAGTGATTCAACCAATGAGTTCAGTTTTTCTACTTGAGTTTCTGCAAGATCACGTGAAGCTTCACGGATAATTGCTTGACGCTTGTAGTTCTCAAGTGATTCTGACATTTCAAGAACGTTAGCAGTTTGCTTGTTGAGTTTCTCTTCGAGTTCTTCAACTTGTTCTGCTAGTTCATCAACTAGGTCAACCTTGGATTCGGGTACGTCGATGTAAGATTCAACGAACAGGTCTTTCAACTTGCCCATGAAGTCTTCAGCAATTTCAGTACGGAGACCAGTCTCGACAGCGAGTTTGTTCTCTTCCATCCAATTTTCAACTACATAGTTGAGGTAGGAATCAACCTTCTCAACGAGGTCTGCACGAGTTGCTTGCAGTTCTTCATCAAGACGTGATTGATATTCATTTTCCATTCGCTCTACTTCTTCAGCGAGTTTGGAACGAATTGCAGTTTCGAAAATTACAGCAGTTTTCGCTTTGAACTCATCTGACAAAGTTGCTTCGCTTTCCACAAGTGCGTCCAGTTCGTCTGTGTATGCGAATTCGGGTAATTCAACTGCATCACCGTCTTCGTCCACTTCGAAACCTTCCATCTTGCTGTACATTGCATGTAGATCTGCTTTCTTCATTGCGGATAACTTACCGTACATAGCGTTCAACATACCTGCTTTAGTTTTCGGCATCGGATCTTGCTTACCAGTGTCACCATTGCGAGAAGGCGCCTTTTTAGTTGCGTCTGTCGCTTTGTCGGTAGCTGCGATCGACTGTGCTTCATCTCCTACAGGCATTTTTTGAGCACTCGCTTCCTCGATTTGGTTGTCCTCATCGACAGGAAGCTCAACATTTTGATCCAGTTCAGACATATGTTTTACTCCTTAAAGTTTGATTTGAGCAACGAGAGGAAATTTTTGTACTCACGAACCTGCGTCTCATAGAGATGCTTTTTCGGAGCGGTTTTAATTTCAGTCTCCATTTCTTCAATTACTTGAGGTTGAATAATGCCATTATTCCATACCCATTCTACGCCTTCCATGATACCGTTAACAAATGCGCCAGGAGCACTAGGATCCTGTACAATATCAACTGTATTCAAAATGAAGTCGTCACGGACGTATGCAACACCATTCCTATTCTCAAGACTACCCATACCACGAGTTGACACACCTAGTTGAACACCACCTTCAAGAAGACCCTTAACGATCTTACCCATCGGAGTATCCAATATTTGTGCCTTTCCCATCACATCATTGCCTTCCATTCGAAGGTCAGTGATAAGATGTGAAACTTTGTCCAAGTTAACAGTCGGTCCATCTGGGTGATTTAACTCACCAACCGCACGTTTCTTGGAAACTTGTTCTGTAACGTATTTATTGACAGCCTTTTCCATGATCGATTTGGGGTAGATTCTACCGTTACGATTCTTTTGTTCGGACTGTGCAAATACTCCTTCTATGACGAACGACTTGTCACCGTTTTCTTTACGTTCAACGATGCACTGTACGTCATGTTCTGTATATTCGGAAATCAGTTTCATTTACATTTCCTTTGCGAATTCAACACCCATTTTTTCAGCCTCTTTTTGAGACTTATAGGTGTCTAGTTTGTCACCGTCGATATAGACAGTGAACCCTTTATTATCTTTATGCACCATAACAGAGTGTTTGTTCACCTTTTTGGAAAAGACGTGATCGCCCGCAGGCATCTTTTTTGCTTCTCTTATCTGTTTAAATGATTTCATCTAAATTGTTCCAAATCGGTTACTACCATTTGCCATGTTTCGCTTAATCTTATTCGTACCTCGGATACTTCGATCATTTGTTCGAATATACCCTTACTCCAATTGTTATCACACTCTACAATAATTGCCTTGTATGCATATTTTGATAACTTGTGAAAGATCTCTCTGATCTTTTCAAAATCATTTGTATGATATACCGGAAAAAATCTTTCCAAAATTATATAATCTCTTTTTTCACAACCCTCGATCTCGAAGTTTTCGTCATAAATGGTATTACATACGTAATCAACATTTACACCGAACGCCTCTCTGACCTTCGTACAACATTCAAGTTGTTCGTCCCATTCTATAGTTTTTATATCTAATGGTTTCCCTTTCAGTCGGTTAACGAGTTCTAAATAACCCGCTGCTATACCCATGTCTAAAAAGGTAGAGTTCGGTGCAAGTTCCACGAGACTTGTATGAACAATCTCGTTAAACTTAACCGCACTCTTCATACCACCTAACCACATATATTGAGTAGTACTAAAGTTCATCGGTTTTAAAAAAAGACCTTTATTTGCCATAACCCAATATACATGATCATGTGCGGCCTTTTCAAACGTTCTAATTAAATTATCGTTAATTATCGTTGTCATGAATTATTTATACAAATTTAATATTTAAGATTCGTCGTCTTCATCGTCAAAATCATATTCATCTTCTTCGAATTCATTGTTATTGTCATCGACTTCTTCTTCGGCATCTTGTTGCGCATTGTGCATTGTATCCGCAATACGGATTTTTGCTTGATCCAAAGTGTCTTGTAGACGACTTCCTATAATGTCACTAAACGATTGTTCCGCATCCGTGTACTGTCCAGTTTCGATCGATTTTAATAAATCTTCGATTGGGTTGTTATTTTCAATCGGATCCGCTTCCACTTCTGCAACAATTACGTCTTCGTCAGCCATAATTTATCTCCTATTTTAATGCTAAAAATTCACCTTTCTTCAAGGTTTTATCTACCTGTGTTTTCACATCAGTCAAGTCACTATCTATATCTTTCACTAATGTACCATATGAATTCGTACCCGTGTTTAAAAGTTTCGTATATTGCCAAACTTTCTCTGCAATGTTTAAATAATCCTGTTCTGTCACTGCCGCAGTCGCAACCAATTGGTCAACCAAGTTAGAACGTGTCAAGTTCACCGATACACCTTCTGCAAACAAAAATGGGTTTTGTCCTGTCTCTCGTGTGTAGATGTTACCGTTCACAGTAAGAATATACGGTGTCTTACTTGCAAATGGTTGTATTCTCCAGCCATTCTCAAGGAAGAACGTCGAACCAACATTCAAAGTATCGTTCAATGGTTCACCACCGATAGCGTCAATCGCTGGCGGCCAGTTTGATCCATATGGATACTCTAAATTTCCAAGTACCCACTCTTTCCATGCCGAGTATACATCAACTTTGATGTCTAGTACTGTTACACCTTCCGCAACATATATGATTTTGTTCGGACCATCAAACGTTACTTTCTGTGTGCCGTAATAACCACCCGCACCAAATCCTCCACCACTTCCGTCAGAATCTGCCCACAGAGTCCAATGTCCGTACTGGAAAACAACATTCATTACTGCTTGATCTCGTTCCAGAATATCGAGAAGTTGACTTCAATCTTACCTTTGCTGGGATCATAAAATGAACTGTCTGCTTTGCTAGTACCCTGTGGTTTCGCAAACACACAGAAATACACTTCAGGTCCATATCCAGACAAAATAAAACCACCAGTCGCAACACTACCAGTGTTTCCTGGCCATGTCAGACTGTCACCGTTTGGATTAGTTGCTCTGCTCAACGATGAAGTGTCCCAAGGTGTTTGGAAATTCTTATCGAGATACAGTTCGGCTTTGTCGTTGTCAATCATACGCAGATAGAAAATTGCGCCGGCACCGTTTGTCTTTCCGTCGTTGATACCGTATGTCGCATCTTCACCGATAGCATATGGAATTTGTTCGAACTGAATCGCATTACCTTCACGATGCAAAGAATAACCAACGCCTGTAGGTGGTGTATTAATTTGAATAACAGTTGCTTGACCCGCACTCGGTGACTGAAACACTTTGAGAATCGGACAACGGTTGTTACCACCATCGTCTGCCGAATTCTTGAACGCTGATTGTAATGAAGTAAACGCACCACTCAAGTCTTCCTGACCACCGTATCCACCAGTGTATGTTACAAGTGAGTGAATACCACTATTACGAAACAGATTTACAGTATCAATTCCTGCTTTGCCGTATGCCATCACGCTATTGCCGGGATCATTTGGTTCTATAGGAAGGAACACTGGATCAACCCCAAGAGCGGCGGCTTCTGTTGTGTCATATAAATTGACTACACGATTGACACCCGAAATTACAGGATTCACATAAATCTGAATACTCATTTGAACTTCACTACCGTCTTCACGATACGCATACGCACGAGCAGAACGAGGTAGATGAAGCGTTCGATTAGGATGATTCACACCTTTGATGCGTGCTTGAGGTGCAAGAATACCAATCAAATAATATTCATCATTGACAGGCATGTGGAAATTGACATTTTCATTACCGTCGAAGGCGACACTTGGTGCCTTATCTACAACAATAGTAGTTGAGTTGATGATATCAGATACACGAGTTTCTTTAGGAAGATAACCATCGCTATCACTAACGATCCAGCCTGGCTTGATACCAGTGAGATTCGGAACAGTCAATGTAGTGCCAGATGATGTAATACTCGTCTTTGTAGTAATACCACGATCACCGAATGCGTCCTTCAACCCTTGAACATCGTTCATGTTAGCGGGATCAATCAACGCCTTGAAGTATTCGGTTCGTCCGCTTCCCAATGTTGATGTTTGAAGATCTGCTTCTGAATATACAGCGCAACACCATACGAACATACTGGAAGCACCAGTTACTGCAATATCTTTCATTTGATGTTGACAGAATCGCAACGGTAAAGAACCTGTCTGTGAGTGAGGAACACCACCATTGCTATCGTGATAGTATTCGTGAATTACAACACGCTGACCTTCATGATATGTTCCGAAACGAACACGACCCGCACCCAACCACTGAATATCTAACCAATAGATGTTATCGTCTGTTAAATTGAAAACTTTACCCGAGTTACCGGTTCCGTCTACAGGGTCACCGTTCCATCCATCCAATGTGGTTGATTGAACAACACCATCTGAAGTAATAATGGTTTCGTTCTTTCGCATGATTCGTTCAGTTATAGTACCCGTCGCAGACGAACGAATAACAAATTCTAATCCATTTGTACCAGTACAACGGAAGAAGTAACCGTTACCACCAGTCAGTTCATAAGTTGCGCTCGGATTGGTGAGATCAGCATCGTATTCACCGTCGAAGTATCCCCATTCACGCATCACACCAGTTTTACCCGTATCGCCCAATGCGACAGTCATAATCGCTTGTTGTGACAAGCCAGGAAAATAGTGGTGATATGTGTTAGAAGTCATCTGCGCCCGAATCGCATCAGGACCGAAGTTAGTTGTTGCGGTATTGGTCTGACCTTCAACACCCGTTGTCAATACAGCGGCATGAAGATTGTCGTTGTGAGATACTCTGGCGCCTTTTGTCAAGCCGTTTACTGTTTTCGAAAACTGGTCGGGAAGAAAGTTGTTAGCGAAAGTATAGTCACCAAGAATAGAAGCACCCGATGTACGAAGTTTACCAAACGCATCAAGTTGTGGCAGACCTTCTGCGAATCGCATGTTCATAGAACCAGTAGCGTCAACATCAACACCAAATTCTGGATTGTCATAACCCAAAATGTGATTCGAGTTTATATAAACATCACGAAAACTTTGAACTGTGGCAAGAACAGTTGAACCATCTTCGTCAAGGATGTTCGCCCCAACCTTCGGATCAAGGTTTTCATACTTTGCCGCTTTCGCATAGTGTACTTCAAGAATACCTGTCGTAGATGTGATTTGATAAACACCGTGAACATGAATAGAATAAACAGCATCGTCACTGAATGTTGTGAAGTATCTTTCGCCAATGTCCCATGCGTATCCCGCAGGACTTAAACCTGTATAGAATATTTCAGCGGTATGCGTCATTCGCACACGCTTACCTGCTCCATCTGGTGGGACTCGCAAGAATGTTCGTTCGCCTGCCATTTATATTACTCCGAAAATAAACTTGTATTCATGTATTTATACGTCATGGATTACTAAATACACGGTCTGTGACCTGCTGAATTGGAATGGTTGTGTTTGTGCTAGGAACTGCAAACGCAAACAATGGTTCTGCAATCCAATTCAAATTGAAAATTCGAATGTCATAACTCGCACCAACAGTAGCGGTGAAAGAAAACGTGTTGTCATCTGTACTACCCGAGGCGGCCGCATCCGGTCCTGTCAATCCAGTTCCAGTTCCACCAGACAATGTTTCAACACCTGCTACCGCAGTCGTCGTACCTGCTTCGAAAACTCGAACTTCTGTACCGTCTTTCAACTGACTGAATGCCAGTGTAATAGTAGAAATGATCGTTACAGTTCCAGTACTATTAGTTGTATCAACGGTTGGTGTGTCACCCCCACTTACGTTGATAGTGATGGGCGATCCTGAAGTGTTGACAATAACTTCATTACCTGTTCCACCGTTTGTTGCGGCATAACCATCATAAGTAAAATTATTGAAGGTGAACGGTGAATTTGTGGCATCAGATATCTCGATCGCATGACCAGTTCCACCCGACACGAACATCAGATCAGATACGTTTGTGGTATTATTCAACAATACAGCGGCTTCAGCAGTTCCCGTAGATGTTGTGTTTCGAATCGTGTTGTTCTTGAATTCAGTTGTTCCTACCGTGATTTGAGAACAGTTTCGAAATACACACACAAAGATTTCATGATTAGGACCCGCAGTCCCATCAGTGGTGAATGTGAACCCCTGATCAAATCCATCAAAAGTAGTTGCGTACAAACCCAATGAGTTGATGTTGGCGCTTGATGCTGTGAATGCCGCACCGACCGCTGGAGGCACAGTAAGTGTACATCCCGCAGAACCTTCACCCGCATTGGTACCACGTGTTCCTAAAATAAAAGTTGTCGTTCCTGTTGCGTTTCCTGTGATCGTAATAAAGTATTTATCCGTAGAAAATCCACGATCTTCGAATACGATTGTTTGTGCCGTATCTTCGAAGTCAACAGATCCTGTTCCTGACGCATCACCAAAGGTAAAAGGACCCTGAAGTCCAAAAGTGTCGGACGCTAGTTCTCGAATGATTCCATATGCCGCACCAGTTGAACTCGCTACGTTCTGGCCAGGATGATCTGTTTCAGCACGGTCCCGTTGTGCGATTTCTAGAAACTTCCCTTCTGTACCTGTGCCACCGCCAGTGATAATCAGACCGCCATTACCGTATGCGATCAAATCCATGAAGCAGTTTTCTACACCACCCACTGACTTCTGAAGTGTTTTGAAAGCGTTACCGATACGAGTAATGTTGGTAAGGTTTATACTTCCTGCGTTGCCGTTGAAAGCGGTTGTTGTTGCGGGAAGAGAACCTGTGTCAATTACGAAACACTGCCACAATACAGGACCGTCAGTGTGTCTAAATCCTGCACCGTTAGAACCACCAACATGATAACCAATGTTGTTTGTGTTATCACCGAGATAGATCTGTACACCACCGTTAGCAGTTGTGTCCATCACACCCTGTGGTAGTAACCAACAATAAACCAAGGTGTTCGTCAAGTTTGTGGTTGTGCTGAAGTAAGCAGTTTCGGTTGCGTTCGAAACCTGCTGACCCAAACTACCAGTCGCTTCAACAGGGTTGGGGTTAGAGGTAAAAACAGTAACACCATCCGAAGCAGTCCAACCAGTTGTGGCGTCTGCTTCTGTTGGTATTACTCTAGTGTCGGTGATGATGACTGCCATTATCTACTCTTCAAATAACGATCATACAATATCATTGTGACTGCTTGATGTCCCCAAAATCCACCATTGTTTGTGACAGAGGGAATTTTTACCGCAACGTCAATACCTTCACGGAAATGGGTTAGATACGGACTGTATCCTGTTCTGCCAACAATATACATTGCGTTTTCGGGATGGACAAAGTCAGGCAATTCTGTCGTTGCCGCTTCATCCACGTACACGTGTGTCATGGTCGAATTTTCTGATAGAATGGTATCAATTGACGTGTGTTCAATCACTGCCGCCTTTTCGAGTCCTGTGATTGGTGTCATATAAAATTCATTGACACCATATTCCATCAAGGGATGTTTCCACCAATTGAACTCTTGCCAAGGTGTATCCCATCCTCGTTCCCAATGTCCTACTACCTTGACTGTCATGTTATCCCTCTAATATCTGTTTAAGTGTTCCGTCTAAATCTTTATCTAGTTCTTCTTTTAGTTTCAAAACATCAGTCAAATCAAATTCCCACACTACATTTTTCTCTGCTGTTTCCACAAACGAAACCGTGCCGTCATCTTTATATTTCATGTCGGCATCCATTTTAATCTTTGCGGGGAGACGTTTGTCCTGAACAATGTAAAGAACCTCATCCGAGGTTTTACCTAGAATTTTTGCTGTTTGATCTAAATCTAAATTCATCATTATCTCCATGAAAAAATAGGGGGGACGAACCCCC
>Ga0102960_1000097_pt1 | contig 31379 bp, 33 predicted proteins | sample SalPon2_B_H2O_MG_2_FD_84521 | JGI IMG/M metagenome (GOLD analysis project Ga0102960, IMG submission 84521) | Salt pond water microbial communities from South San Francisco under conditions of wetland restoration - Salt Pond MetaG SF2_B_H2O_MG | ecosystem: Environmental > Aquatic > Non-marine...
CATAATAATTTTGGAATAGCCTTTATTACTATGGGAGCCATCATTCTTTGTGTCACAGGTGCCGAGTCACTCTATGCAGATATGGGTCACTTAGGCAGAGGGCCCATTCGAATCACCTGGTTTAGTTTTGTTTTTCCTGCCCTAACCTTAAATTATTATGGACAAGGCGCATTGATTCTGCAAGATCCTGAAAATATCATCAACCCATTTTATTTAATGTCTCCTGAATGGTTTACAGTACCTCTTATTTTTCTTGCAACAATTGCCACCATTATTGCCTCTCAAGCATGTATTACTGGTGCCTTCTCTGTATCAAGACAGGCTTTGCAATTAGGTTTTATTCCCAGAATGAGAGTTGACCACACATCCGAAAATCAAGAAGGTCAAATTTATCTTCCACGAATTAATTTTTTACTGATGGTTGGTGTTATTACAGTTGTTCTAATTTTTCAAAATTCATCAAATTTAGCAGCTGCTTATGGTGTAGCCATTACTATGGATATGGTAATTGCCTCTCTTCTATCAATAATTGTTTTTGCAGAAATATGGAAAACTTGGACTAAAACAATCATTGTTTTTTCAATCTTTCTAATAATTGACCTTGTTTTCTTTGCAGCCAATATAATCAAAGTTCCAAATGGCGGATGGTTCCCATTACTGATTGGCATTATTTTATTAATCTTAATGACCACGTGGAGTAGAGGAAGATCGATTTTATACAATAAATTAAAAAATGAATCGATGCATATTGATGATTTTATTAAATCATTCAAAAAAAGCTCAATTGCCAGAGTAAAAGGAATTTCTGTTTTTATGACTCCGAATTCTAACGGTGTTCCTCATGCACTCCTCCACAACTTAAAGCATAACAAGGTGTTGCATGAAAAAGTTGTCATGTTGACTGTAAAATTTCTAGATATACCTCATGTAAAACAAAAAAATATGTTGAACATTGTTAAGCTGCCCAGTAACTTTTATCAGGCCACAATAAATTATGGTTATAGTGATGAGCCAAACATCCCTCGAGAATTATCCAAATCAACAATTAGAGGGTTAAAATTTGAACCAATGGCCACCTCATACTTCATAGGAAAAGAGAGTCTAGTAATTACAAAGGACCGTAATATGGGTGTGATTAGAAAAAGAATATTCTCATTTTTATTTAATAGCTCAGAAGAAATAACAAACCAATTTAAACTTCCCGTGAATCGTGTCGTTGAATTAGGAAGTCAAAATAATTTTTAAAAAATGCATAGACTAATTTTAGTTTTTCTTATTTTGATATCTGGATGCACATCCACCACGCTCAAAACAGATTCCGATATTACTCGTAAGCAACTCGTTATTCTTCCAGAGTTTATGGCTTTATCAATGGCTAATCAAGGTTACCAAGAAGCTAAACAAAAAGCACAAGAAAATGATCAGTTAAACAAAGATACATATATGCTGAACGAGGTCAGAAAAATTAGTTACCGACTTATTGATGAGGTGAGGTATTTTCGAGATGATGCAACATCATGGAATTGGGAGATAAATTTACAAACGAGTGATCAAATTAATGCATACTGCATGCCCGGCGGAAAAATTATGGTTTATACCGGATTGCTTGATAAAGCAGCAAAAACCAATGACGAAATTGCGGCAGTGATTGGTCATGAAATTGCACATGCCCTCCGTGAACATGGTCGTGAAAGAATGTCTACCGCCTTGATGCAGCAGTTAGGTATATTGGGTTTTGCAATCTACATTAGCGATTCCTCGCATAATAGACAATTGAAAAATTTAGCTATTCAAGGCGTTGCTTTAGGCACGACATTGTTTTTTGCCCTTCCCAATAGCAGAGAGCAAGAACGAGAAGCAGACAAAATAGGTTTAGAACTAGCTGCTCGAGCCGGATACAATCCACTTGCAGCGGTCAGTTTATGGAGAAAGATGGATGAGCTGAAAGAGGTAGAACCTCCTGAAATTCTCAGTACTCATCCCTCTAATGAAAACCGCATAGAAGACATCCAAGAGCACTCAGAGAAAATTATGCATTTATATAAAGAAAACAAAATACGTTTTAACTGAAATTATTAAGTTTTTTTATGTAAAATAAACCCTTCAAAAATTCACAACACTATTAATAGAAGGTCAAGAATGAGTAATTTACAAGATATTATTGAACAAGGTTTTGAAAACAGATCTGAAATAAACCCATCAAATGCTCCACAAGAAATAGTAGATGCTGTCTCTGAAGTACTAAATAAATTAAATACTGGAGAGTTGAGAGTCGCCAGTCGCATTGGAGATAGTCAAGATTGGGAAACTCACCAATGGATAAAAAAAGCTGTGTTATTGTCTTTTAGGTTAAAAGACAATGAAATGATGCTTGGTGGCTCCACCAATTATTTTGACAAAGTGGATTCAAAATTTCGTCATTTTACAGAACAAGATTTTAAAAATGGTGGGTATAGAGTTGTTCCTAATGCGATTGCTCGTCATGGAAGCTTTATTGGTAAAAATGCTGTACTAATGCCTTCTTATGTAAATATTGGTGCTTATGTTGATGAAGGAACAATGGTGGATACTTGGGCTACCGTCGGATCTTGTGCGCAAATAGGTAAAAATGTCCACTTATCAGGTGGTGTTGGAATTGGTGGAGTACTTGAGCCAATTCAAGCAGGTCCAACTATTATTGGTGATAATTGTTTCATAGGTGCGCGAAGTGAAGTTGTAGAAGGTGTTGTTGTTGAAGATAACGTTGTTATCTCGATGGGAGTTTATATCGGTCAATCTACAAAAATACTAGATCGTGAAACTGGTGAAATTACTTTTGGACGAATACCAAAAGGCTCAGTAGTGGTCTCAGGAAACTTACCATCTAAAGATGGAACATACAGTCTGTATTGTGCTGTCATTGTGAAAAAGGTTGATGAAAAAACCTTAGGTAAAGTAGGCATCAATGAATTACTGCGAGGTGTTTAAAATTGATAGAGCTTTTTGGTATTAAAAATTGCAATACAGTAAAAAAAGCTTTAGATTGGCTCGTGCTAAATAATATTGATATTAATTTTATAGATGTAAAAAAAGACTTAACCTCTGAACATCTTAATCAATGGTTTCAAAACTTACCGAGTGATTTAAATCCTTTGATGTTCGTCAATCAAAGAGGGGTTACGTGGAGAAATTTAGCTGATAGCGACAAACAGCTGATTAATTCAACCAAAGGTATAATTGAATTAATCCTTCAAAAGCCATCGGTGATGAAGAGGCCAGTCCTAGTCAATAATAAAAAGGTGGTGCTTTTAGGCTATGATGAAGAAAAATACCAAAAAGAATTCGCATGACAAAAACTTTAGATATTGCTAAGCGTTTAATAGAAATTGACTCCATTACACCCAATGATAATGGTTGCATAAATATCATCAAATCTGAATTAAACAATCTTAACTTTGAATATCAAAGCATTGATAGCAATGGAGTTTCAAACCTTTATGCTAAAAGAGGAGAATCGAGTCCCTCTATTATTTTTGCAGGTCATGTAGATGTTGTCCCCCCTGGACCATTAGATAAGTGGCAAAGTGACCCTTTTATACCTACAGCAAAAGATGGCTTACTTTACGGAAGGGGATCAGCTGATATGAAATCGTCAATTGCTGCTTTTATCGTTGCAATTAATGAGTTTACGGCTGAATTTCCTAATCATAAGGGCTCGATAGGTTTATTTATTACTTCTGATGAAGAAGGTATTGCTACTGATGGTACTAAAAAGATTGTTGAACATTTTATTCACAATAATCAAGACATTGATTACTGTATTGTGGGAGAGCCTACTAGTGCAGAAAAATTTGGTGACACTATTAAAAATGGTAGGCGTGGCTCGCTTTCTGCAACATTAATTGTAAAAGGAATTCAAGGGCATATTGCTTACCCACATTTGATTGATAATCCGATTCATCGATCTGCTTCAATCATTGATGAACTTAAAAAAATATCCTGGGATGATGGAAATGAATATTTTCCAAAAACGTCATGGCAGGTTTCCAATATCAATGCTGGAACAGGTGCTACAAATGTTGTTCCTGGGGATGTAATAATACAATTTAATTTTCGTCATTCAACAGAATGTACTCCCGATCAATTAAAAAATGAGGTCGAGATGGTTGTTAAAAAGCATGCTGATGAGTATGAGTTAAATTGGGAAATCCCAAGCGAGCCTTATTTGACTCAAAAAGGCTTTCTAACTGATGTATTAACCTCTGCCATATCAGATATCACTGGGATAACCCCAAAAGTCTCGACAACAGGAGGAACATCAGATGGTCGCTTTATAGCAAAAATCTGTAAACAAGTTGTTGAATTCGGTCCGATTAATGCCTCAATCCATAAAATAAATGAACACGTAAATATAGATGACATTGAAAAGCTCAAAGAAATTTATAAGTTATCCTTGATTAAAATTTTGTGTAGTTAATTCTTAAGTTTATTCCGCTCAATTCATTCCAAGCATTTTCAAAATCTTTTCAAGATTTTTCTTTTCAAGCTCCATAAACTGACCTCGCTTTAAATGAGACGGAAGATTTAATGGTCCGTATCGTGTTCGAATTAGTCGACTGACTTTTAAATTCTGTGACTCAACTAAACGTCTTATTTCTCTATTCCTACCTTCTTTTAAAATAATTCTAAACCACTGATTTGCGCCCTCACCGCCTGTATGTTCAAAAGTTTCCACATGTGCGATACCATCGTCCAATTTAACTCCTTTTCTGATGTTATTAATTATGTCCTCGGTCACTTCTCCCAAAATTCTTACCGAGTACTCTCTATCGATTTGTTGGCTGGGATGCATCATGTGATTGGCCAATTTTCCATCATTGGTAATTAACAACAGTCCTGAAGTATTAATATCCAGTCGCCCAATAGATATCCACTTGCCATTTTTAACTTTAGGTAGCTTTTGAAAAACAGTTTTTTGATGTTTAGGATCGGAATGAGAAACGATTTCACCCTCCGGCTTATGATAAATAATTAAACGGGATTCTCTTTTCTCGATATTCTTAAAGTATATTCTTCTTCCATCGATATGGATGATCTCATTACCAAGAACCATATGCCCTAAATCAATTGGTTTACGATTAACAGTAATCTTTTTCTGTCGGATAAGCTCTTCAATAGATCTTCTTGATCCAATTCCCATATTGGCAAGAAATTTTTGGATTCTTTCTTTTTTATTGTCTGACTCTTCAACAGAGCTATTCTTGGCCATCTTGTGACTCATGAGGAATTACTACTTGCGAATCATTTTGATCTAGATTTTGATTGCCAATTAGATCTAAATTGAGCTGTTCCTCAAATTTTTCAATATCAGGTAAGTCTGATAGGTTAGTCAATCCAAAATCATTTAAAAAGTGTTTTGTGGTTCCATACAAACCTGGTCTTCCCGGGGTTTCCTTAATGCCAACAATATCAATCCATTCTCTTTCTACTAATTGCCTTATGGCATTCGGATTCAGAGCCACGCCCCTGATTGATTCAATATCACCTCTAGTTACCGGTTGACGGTATGCAATAATTGCTAACACTTCCATGACTGCCCTTGAGTACTTTGGCGCCCTATCTGGGTTCATTCTCATTAGATTTTCGACAAACTGTTGTTTTGCTTCAAATCTATAACCGGACGATACTTCTATTAAATTTAGTGTTTTTTTATCCCAATCATTCTTTAATTCATCTAGGAGCATGCGCAAAGTTGAACGCTCGACTTTTTCATCAAAAAGTTTTTGCAAATCATCAATCGATAATGGTTTTTGTGAAGTTAAAAGAGCGACTTCAAGAACATCTTTTAATTTAGAATTTATTTCCATACTATGCTCTCATCAAATATATTTTTGAGTAATTACTTTGCTGAAAAATTTTTATCAATGACTCTTTTGCTAGCTCCAAGATTGCAAGAAAACAGACCACCATTTTTTGTAACGGCTGATCTTGTTTTAAAAATAAATCATCAAAATCTATCTTCTCATTATCATCAAACATTCTTAACACTTCACTCATGTGCTCCCTGACTGATAGCTCAGAGCGATCAATGGTATGATTTTTTAACTGCCTTGCTCTCTTGACAACATTTTGCCAGGCTTCAAAAAGATCGTGAATAGAGACATCTGGATATTGGTTATTAATTTCTCTCTGATAATATACTTCAGGAGGCAACCTGTCATGACCTAACTGAGGAATTGTATTTAAATTAACCGCTGCTTCTTTTACAAGCTCATACTCAATCAATCTTCTTACTAACTCTGATCTTGGATCTTCTTCATCATCCTCAATTGATTCTGGTTTTGGGACAAGCATTCTAGACTTAATTTCAATTAACATGGCTGTCATCAAAAGATAGTCGGCAGCAAGCTCTAATTTAATCTCTTTCATTTTTTCAACATACGCCATGTACTGTTTTGTTAAACTGAGCATTGGAATATTTAAAATATCTAGATTATTTTTTTTAATCAAATACAAAAGTAAATCTAAAGGACCTTCAAAAGATTCTAAATAAACCTCTAGTGCATCTGGGGGAATGTACAAATCTTGAGGAAATTCAGCAATTAATTCGCCATGAATTTTAGCTTGTAGATTTGGATTAATATCGCTGACTATCGTTTCCATTAAAAATCAAGGCCCATAGCTTCACGAACTTCACGCATAGTTTCTCGTGCTAGTTTACCTGCTTTTTCACAACCTTCAGCAACTACACTTTTAACTAAATCAGGATTTTCGACATAATGAATTGCTCTTTCTTGGATAGGTTTAAGTTCTTTAGAAATCGCATCTATGATGGGTTGTTTACACTCAATGCAACCTATTCCTGCTGAGGAGCAACCTTTGCGAACCCAATCTTGAACATCATCTTTTGAGTAGACTTGATGTAGTTGCCATACTGGACATTTATTTGGGTCACCTGGATCTGTTCTTCTTACCCGTGCTGGGTCTGTGGGCATTGTTTTAATTTTTTTCTGAACATCTTCAACTGATTCTCTCAGAGCAACGGTATTATTGTATGACTTTGACATCTTCTGTCCATCTAAACCAATCATTTTAGAAGCAGGTGCAAGTTTATATTCAGGTTCAAGTAAGATAATTTTTCCTCCCCCCTCTAAATAACCCAATAATCTTTCCTTGTCACCAATACTTAAACTTTGATGTTCTTCAATTAATGATTGTCCTGCCTCTAGCGCTTGATCATCACCCTCTTCTTGATAGGCATCTTTTAATTCATGGTAGAGCTTTCCTTTTTTTGAACCGAGTTTTTTTATTGCGAGTTGTGCTTTTTCCTCATAACCAGGTTCTTTTCCATAAAGATGATTAAAACGTCGGGCAACCTCGCGAGTAAATTCAACATGAGGAACTTGATCTTCTCCAACTGGAACTTGAGTAGCTTTATAAATTAAAATATCTGCACTTTGTAGCAATGGGTAGCCTAAAAAACCATAGGTTGATAGATCCTTGGCACTAAGTTTTTCTTGCTGATCTTTATAAGTTGGGACACGTTCTAGCCATCCCAGCGGGGTAATCATACTTAACAGCGTATGGAGCTCGGCATGTTCAGGTACTTTTGACTGAATAAAGACAGTCGCATGGGCGGGATCAATTCCCGCAGCTAACCAATCGATGACCATCTCCCAAACATTTTGTTCGATTACCTCTGGAGAGTCATAATGGGTTGTTAATGCATGCCAATCGGCAACGAAAAAGAAACATTCACTTTCATGTTGGAGTTGTATCCAGTTTTTTAATACTCCATTGTAATGACCTAGATGTAAATTTCCGGTTGGTCTCATCCCAGAGACAATTCTTTCAATCGCCATATTTTTTTACACTATCCTTAAAATTAAACAAAAATACCAATTAATGTCCCTTGAAAAAATCTTAGTAAAGGCAATAAAATTGCTGACAGTAGTCCACTTACAATTAAAAAAATCAATATAAACATTCCATAGCGCTCAATCGATGCTAATTTGTATGACCAAGGTGAAGGGAGTAGGCTCACTGCCATTCGACCTCCATCTAATGGTGGAATGGGTAATAAATTCAGCAACATTAAAACTAGATTAATCATAATACCAACCTGCGCCATTCCAATAACAAATAAAGCATAGCTCGTGCCGGACGATTTAAATAAGCCTAAAATAATTGCCCAGATAATAGCCATAACTAGGTTGGAAGCTGGGCCTGCAAGCGCGACCCACATCATGTCTTTTTTTGGGTTATTTAAGTTTGAAAAGTTCACTGGCACGGGCTTAGCCCAACCGAATAAAAAAGGAGCGCTCAATAAAAGCAACATTCCTGGAATTACCACTGTCCCCAAAGGATCAATATGTTTTATTGGGTTTAATGTAATACGTCCGAGATAATAAGCTGTCTTATCCCCGAAGTGTTTCGCTGCATATCCGTGAGCTGCTTCATGAACTGTAATGGCCAACAAAACAGGAATGATCGAAATAGTAAAATATTGAATTGGGCTAAGTTCCATAACTTAAGAATTATATCAATTTGTGGTTAAAAATTGAGACCATATCGGTTTTACTTTATCAGGAAGTTGATGGGTTGGACCAAGATCTCTGTATGAGACCCCATGTCCATGAAAATCTGATCCTACTGAACCATATAACTCATGTCGTTCTGCGAAGTCAGCAAAATAATCAATTTGATTAAGACTTTGGCTGCCAGAAATAACCTCTATTCCACTTCCGCCAAGCTCTTTAAATTCTTGAAAAAATTGAGGGTACAATTTACTCCCCATATCATAACGTCCAGGATGAGCGATCACTGCCTTCCCTCCTGCATTATTAATCCAATTGACTGCATCCTCAAGGCTGGCCCATTGATGATCTACATAACCTGGTTTCCCTTTGGTCATGTATTTATTAAAAACTGTTTTGATGTTTTTACTATATCCCTTGGATACTAAAAAATGTGCGAAATGAACCCGACCTATCACCTGGTGGCTTGCAAACTTTTTTGCTTCCTCATAAGCGTTAGGTATACCTACCATGGCTAATCCGTATGCAATCTTTTTTGCTCTATCAATTCTGCCCTCACGAATTTTCTTCAAACCTTGAGCAAGATCTTTATTCTGATGATCAAAATCTAAGCCAACCATATGAATAGTGCGATTCCGCCATGATACTGATATCTCAACACCATTAATAAAATGTATACCCAATTCTACAGATTTTTTTTTAGCAATTTCCAAGCCCGCAATATCATCATGATCTGTGAGGGCAAGCATATTAACTTTTTTTTCTGCTGCATAGGCTATTAATTCATCGGGATTCAAAATACCATCAGATACGTTAGAATGAGAATGAAGATCAACTATATACATTTAATTTAAATGTACTATAGTTTCAACAACATGTCAGTGATTTATTATGAAATTTTTTATAGACCTCTTACCAGTAGTTATATTTTTTATCGTATACAAATATACAGATATTTTTTATGCAACTTTTAGTGCAATTATAGTAAGCATCTTTCTAGCAATAAGCACTTATTTAATTAAGAAAAAGATTGAAAAAATGGTGCTCTTTAATACCCTTCTCATCACTATTTTGGGAGGTCTAACCATATTATTGAAAGATAATACTTTTATTATGTGGAAACCAACCGCTATCTATTGGCTTTTTGCATTAGTTTTGATTGTTAGTCAATTTTTATTTAAGAAAAACTTAATGAAGCAAATGTTAGGGAAACAAGTTAATTTGCAAGACCATGCCTGGAATCATATCAGTACGAATGTTATTATTTTTTTGATTGGCATAGGTATTTTAAATCTTTATGTCGCATTTAATTTTGATGAAAATACCTGGGTCAATTTTAAATTATTCGGCATTACGTTTTTACTATTCATTTTTATGATTTACCTTGCACTCTATATCTCTAAGGAAAATAAATGATGTGGTATGTTATTCACAGTCAAGATAATCCAAACTCACTTGAAAAAAGATTAAAAGCAAGGCCTGATCACATTGAGCGCCTTAAAACACTTTTAAATCAAGGAAGGCTTATGGTTGCAGGGCCTTTACCTGCAATTGATAATGAAGAACCAGGACCGAATGGTTATGAAGGCAGTTTAGTTATTGCAGAATTCGACTCTTTAGAGGATGCCAAAAAATGGGCTCAAAATGACCCCTATGTTATTCATGGAGTTTATTGTTCTTTTTCTGTTCAGCCGTTTAAGAAAGTTTTTCCATAATCATGATAGAAGAAATAAAAAAAAGACTCGCATCACTTAACCCAGCAAGGCTGGAAATTATCGATGATTCACATATGCATCATGGGCATGCTGGAAATTCAGGGGGTGGTCACTTCACCATTATTATCAAAAGTGATTTATTAGCAAAACAAAATCGTATTCAATCACATAGACAAATTTATGGTTTACTCGATGATCTTATCCCCCAAAAAATTCATGCTTTACAAATTAAGATTGAAATATGAAATATTTATCAAATCCAATCATATTGTTAATATTTACCTGTCATATTGTCTTTGCCGAGACAAAAATTATAGTTAATTCTCAGTCATTAAATCCAAATTTAATCGATTACATTTCTAATGAGCTCAAATCTCAAGGAAGAGTCATTGACGAAGAAATGAAACAAAATATTACAGATAGACTAATAGAGCTAGAAATATTAACTGATGTGGCTGCAAAAGAAGGTATTACCAGCGACACAAAATTTCTCTCAAAAATTGAGCTCACTTATATGGAGATGGCCTACACAGAATACTTAAAAAAATACCTTAAAGAACACCCTATTTCAAATGAAGATATTGAAATGGCTTATACAAATTTCAAAAAACAATTTAATGAACAAGAATACAAAGGGCAACATATTTTAGTAAAAACCAAAAACGAAGCTAAAAATTTAATTATCAAGATTAAAAAAGGAAGTGATTTTTCTGAGCTGGCTAAAAGCTTTTCTATTGACAAAGCATCAGCTGAAAAAGGTGGCGATCTTGATTGGTTCAGGTTAGAGGATATGGTGGAATCCTTTGCTAAAGAGGTTAAAGGTCTTCAAAAAAATGAACTAAGCGACGTATTTCAGACTCAGTTCGGGTGGCATATTTTTAAATTAATTGAAAAAAAACCACTGATGCCTCCTGAGCTCAGTGAAATAAAAAAACGTTTAGAAGATGACTTAAAAAAAAGAAAATTAAGAGATCATATTAAAGAATTAAGACGAAATGCAGAAATCTCAAATTAAATTATTATCCGAAATTGCTCAAAACTCTTTTGCAACTGTTATTGAAATTGACCATCAACCCTCATTCATATTAAAAGCAGCCGCATTAGGTTTAAAAATTAATAAATTAGTGCGTGTACTTCATAAATCCAATAATGGTCCAATATGCATCAAGGTGAATACTTCGTCTTTTATGATTCGAGCAGCTGATGCAGCAAAAATCAAGGTCATTTCTGAATGAAAAAAATTGCTCTCATTGGAATGCCTAATTCGGGAAAATCTACTTTCTTTAATTCAATAAGTGGTGCTTCAGCTCGAATTGCAAATTGGTCTGGAGTGACCGTAGATATTGAAAGTGTTAGAACATTAATATTTGGTGAAATGGTCGAGCTTATTGATCTACCTGGTATTTATTCGTTACAATCGGGATCTGATGATGAAGTTGTTGTCCATAAATTCTTAAAAAATAATCAAATTGATGAAATATTTTTTATCCTCAATTCAACTCAAATTGACCGGCAAATTCTTTTAGCTTCTGAATTATTAAGCATGGGTTACACCCTTAGAATTTTATGCAACATGAATGATGAGGCAAAAAAAAGTGGGATCCAGATACAGTATGACAAACTGCAAAAAAGACTTCAAACCCCTATCCATCCTATAAGTGCAAAATTTAAAGAGGGATATGAGTTTTTATCAAAACGGCAGGAAGTAAAAAAAATAAATGGAAACTCAAAAAAATTCGTAGAAAGTGAAATCAAAAATTATATTTCTTTTCCAAAGACATTGGATAGTTCAGTCACTGAAAAACTAGATAGATTTTTTCTTCATCCTTATTTTGGGCTACCCATTTTTTTTATTACACTTTTTTTTCTTTTCCAAATTATTTACGGAGTAGCAGAACCAATTCAAGATTTTCTTGGAGGTGTATTTGACTATTTTGGGGGCTTATTACAATCAAATTTAGCTTTGTGGTTACCTAATCTATTATCCTCTTTTATTTATGATGGAATGTATCTCGGTATCACGACAGTACTGACCTTTGTTCCAGTCATTATTATTTTCTTCCTAATAATGTCATTTATAGAAAATAGTGGTTATCTCTCAAGAGCTGCATTCTTAGTGGATCGCATGATGGAAAAGATGGGGCTGGATGGACGCAGTTTTGTACTGATTCTCTTTGGTTTTGGATGCAATGTGCCAGCTTTAATGGGAACAAAAATAATGCGTTCTAAATCAATTCGTTATCTTTCGATGCTTATTATTCCATTTTCATTATGTTCAGCACGGCTGCAAGTCTTTTTATTTTTTACAGCGATTTTCTTCGAGCCAAAAATTGGAGGATTGGTCCTATTTTCAATGTATATGATTAGTTTTTTATTGATTGTGTTTACAGCAATAATTTTCAAAAAAGATCAATCAGAAGAGGAATCCGTTCTAATTGAAATGCCAGCCTATCAATTGCCAACTCTCAGGCAAAATATCTTAACGGCGACCCATGAAGTCAAACATTTTTTAGCAAGGGCATCAAAATTTATTTTAGGGGGTGTTATTATCGTTTGGTTTCTCACCAATACCTATCTCTCATCAGACTTAAGTGTTGCTGACTTTATTGGGAATACCCTAAATCCAATTTTTGATCCAATTGGAATTAATGATAAATTAATCATTGCTCTAATTTTTGGTTTTATTGCTAAAGAAATTGTGATTGGAGCTCTTGCAGTTATTTTCTCAGGGAATGACAACACTCTTCCAGAATTATTGTTTAATTATATAACTTGGCAACAAGCAATCAGCTTCATGATTTTTACTTTAATTTATACTCCATGCTTATCAACCATTGCAGTCATTAAGAATCAGTCAAAAAGTAATAAATTAGTCCTAACATCGCTTGTATGGTCCTTAGTACTAGCATGGATAATAAGCTTTGTAGCCTATCAGAGTTTATTATTTTTATATTGATAATTAACTAAGATTGTCACGGTAAAAAGAGATGCTATCTGTTAAAATATTGCTTTTATTAATTTATCTATCATCCAGTGATTCATTATCATTTTAGCCATGTGGCGCTTTCCAAAAATCAAGAAGAAAAGCTGCTAAAAAGGATTAGCTCATCTCATAATCAGATTAACAATCTCCATACTCAATATATTCATTTTGCAGAATTTATTAATGAGCCTTCTTCAGATGAGATTAAAATTCTTGAAAACTTGCTTACCTATGGTGAACCAAGGGAAAGTGGTTCAACATCAAAACATAAATTTATTATCATTCCTAGATTCGGAACATTATCTCCATGGGCCTCAAAAGCAACTGATATTGCCAAGCGATGTGATTTAAACATTAAAAAAATAGAGCGTGGATTATTAGTTAACTTATTTGCTGAAAATGACTTAACTCAGAAAGAAATTGAAGAAATTTCACGAAGCTGTTATGACCGAATGACTGAAACTATTATATATAACCACATTGATGGACATAAGCTTTTTACTCAAGAAGATCCTAAGCCACTTAAATCAATAGATATCTTAAATAAGGGAATTAATATTCTTCATGATTACAATATTCAGAATGGCTTAGCTTTGTCCGAGGATGAGGTGGAGTATTTATATCAAAATTTTTTAAAAAATAATAAAAACCCTACTGATGCAGAATTAATGATGTTTGCCCAAGCTAACTCTGAACATTGCCGTCATAAAATCTTTAATGCTTCATGGAATATTGATGGTAAAGATCAAGAAAAATCTTTATTCCAAATGATTAGGAACACCCACAACAAACATCCAAAAAAAACCATCGTTGCGTACTCTGATAACTCATCAATTATAGAGGGTAATAAAATTAATCGTTTTTATCCAGGCAAGGATAATGAATTTAGACCTCATTTGGAAAAGACCCATTATCTCATGAAGGTTGAAACTCATAATCATCCAACTGCAATATCACCTTTTCCTGGAGCTGCCACAGGTTCTGGAGGGGAAATAAGAGATGAAGGGGCGACAGGTCGAGGCTCAAAACCAAAAGCTGGGCTGACTGGCTTTTCCGTATCAAATTTAAATATTCCTAACCACCCTCTTTCATGGGAAACGACACCTGATAAACCTGATCATATATCCTCACCATTAGACATTATGATTGATGGACCGATTGGTGGCGCATCATACAACAATGAATTTGGACGGCCTAATATTGCCGGTTACTTAAGGGTATTCGAACAAACTATAGAGGGGAAAAAATATGGGTACCATAAACCCATCATGCTGGCAGGTGGTGTAGGTAACATCAGTGATAAACATACCCATAAGAAATTACTTAATGAAAATGTATTACTAATTCAACTTGGTGGTCCTGGTATGTTGATTGGCCTCGGAGGAGGAGCTGCATCTTCAATGAATAGTGGATCAAACGATGAAAGTTTAGATTATGCATCAGTGCAAAGAGGGAATCCTGAAATTCAGAGAAGAGCACAAGAAGTGATCGATCGATGTTGGCAGCTTCAGGATGATAATCCTATTTTAAGTATCCATGATGTTGGTGCTGGAGGATTGTCTAATGCGTTTCCTGAACTCATTAATGATGGCGAAGTTGGTGCAGATTTTGATATTAGAAATATTGATACCGAAGAAAAGGGTATGACCCCTCATGAATTATGGTGCAATGAATCACAGGAAAGATATGTTTTGGCTATTGATCAACAATCGCTAGATTTATTTAAAAAAATCTGTGAAAGAGAACGCTGCCCTTTTAAGGTTATAGGTAAAGCGAAAAAAAATCGCCATCTTCTCGTGAAAGATAGCTTACTAAATCAAGATGTTGTAAATATGGAGCTCGATGTTCTTCTTGGAAAACCACCAAAATTATTAAAAAAAATTCCAAAAAAAATAGAAAAAAATATTCCAAAATTATCCAAAGTAACTGATAAAGATTTATATAAAAAAGTCATTTCCCATCCTTCAGTAGCTTCCAAAAAGTTTTTAATAACTATTGGGGACAGATCTGTTACTGGCCTGGTTGCTCAAGATCAAATGGTTGGGCCATGGCAAACCCCTGTGTCAAATGTTGCTGTAACAAAGTGTTCATTTGAGGATATAACTGGTGAGGCTTTTGCCATTGGAGAGAGAGCTCCATTGGCTATATCCAATGCAAGAAAATCTGCGCGCATGGCTGTGGCCGAAGCGATAACCAATATAGTTGCTGCAAATATTGGAAAGATTAGTAACATTAAATTATCAGCCAACTGGATGGCTGCAAGTGGTGATGATGATGAGGATAATAATCTCTTTGCTGCGGTGCATGCTGTTGGAGAGGATCTTTGTCCACAATTAGGTATATCAATTCCTGTCGGTAAGGACTCCATGTCTATGTCGACAAAATGGAATGATAGGACTGTTACATCACCCCTTTCACTCATTGTCACTGCATTTTCTGAGTGTGAAAATATTCAAAAAACTTGCACGCCTGAATTTATAAAACGAGATGATTATATCTTTCTATACATTGATTTAGGTATGAATCAATATAGAACCGGGGGGTCGATTGCCGAGCAAATCAATAACACCATGACATCAGAATGTCCCGACATTGATGATCCAAAATTATTAGTAGGCTTTTGTGAGGTTATTCAACATTTAATAAATGAAAATTTGATTTATGCTTATCATGACCGATCCGATGGTGGCTTATTCACGACCATATCCGAAATGGCATTTGCTTCTCGCTGCGGTGTAGATATCGATTTATCTCAAGTTACTGCAGTATTTTCAAATATTCTATTCTCCGAAGAATTAGGTGCGGTCATACAAATAGACAAAATAAATGAAGAGAAAATCACTAATTTATTTCGAGAAAAAAATATTCAACATGTTTTTAATATTGGAAAAATAAATCATTTAAATCAAATCAATATTAAACATGAGTCAGATTATATTCAGGAACAAAGATCAGAGCTTGAAAAGATATGGTCATTAAATAGTTATCATATTCAATCAATCCGGGACAACGCCAAATTAGCAGAGGAAGAATTAAATCTTGTGTATGAAAACAACGATCCTGGAATCCGATCAGACATTAAATTTGAATTAAATTTTCCATCCATAAAGAGTACCAAAAAACCGCAAATAGCGATCCTTCGTGAACAAGGAGTCAATGGTCATTATGAAATGGCAGCTGCATTTCATTACGCTGGATTCGAAGCGATTGATGTTCATATGCAAGATCTTATAGATGGGAATTATGTCATCACGGATTTTAGAGCTTTTGTTGCTTGCGGAGGTTTTTCTTACGGTGATGTATTGGGAGCAGGGGAAGGTTGGTCCAAAGTAATTCTTAATAATTCAATGCTGCGTGATCAATTTTCATCTTTCTTCAATCAGTCAAATTCCATAGCCTTAGGGGTATGTAATGGATGTCAGATGATGTCAAACCTTAAATCCATAATTCCGGGTGCAGATAAATGGCCAAAATTTGTGAAAAATTTATCTGACCAGTTTGAATCAAGAGTGGTTACCGTAAAAATACCAAAAAATAAATCTATCTTTTTTAATGAAATGGAAAACTCTTACATTCCAGTAATTACCGCTCACGGAGAAGGAAGAGCTTACTTTTCTAAATCAAATGATCTTAAAGAAATGATTCAAAAGGAACAAATTACATTACAATATGTCACAAATAATCATGAGGTAACTACCATCTACCCATTAAACCCAAATGGTTCAGTTGATGGAGTAACTGGTTTTACAAATGATGACGGACGTTTTAATATCATGATGCCGCATCCTGAACGTGTATTTAGATCAGATCAAAATACTTGGTCTAGGGTTAAACAAAATGATTATGGGCCTTGGTTTAAAATGTTTACAAATGCACAATATTTTTTAAATAATAGTTAGGAAAATTATGAAAAAGTTTTTTAGTTTATTAATGTTAATTTTGAGTCTTAATGCCTTTGCGGGATTGTCAGACCCTGAAGAATTGGAATTCACCGGCGCTTTAAATGACGGAGACTTAAAAACTGTAAAAATGTATATTGAACAAAAGGCTGTTCCGCTGGAAGACAAATACTTTGCATGGACGCCATTCCTAATTACCGCTGCAAAAAATCAATTTGAAATCTTGAAATATTTAACTGAAAAAGGTGCTGACATCAATTACATTCATCCTGTAACTCGAATGACTGGTTTCCATCATGCTGCATTTAATGGAAATAAGGAGATGGCAAAATACATTGCTGACAAAGGAGCTGATATCAACAAGAAACTTAAAGGTGATGTTTCTATTGTTAGAGCTCTCAAAGATGATGGTAAAGAGGATATGGCTAAATTTCTTATTACATTGGGCGTTAGTGAAGAAGGTTGTGAAGGAAAGTGCTTCTAATTCCTAAATGCTACTTTTTTAAAGCATCTCTTTGAGGTGCTTTTTTTATTCCTTTTCCAGGAAAATAAATAAATCTAATATGGTTTTGTAATAATTCTTTTTCACTGACCAAGTAACAAGGTCATCCAATACCGGTTTTCCATGCATAGATATACTTAAGCCAGATTCTTGAAACATATTAATATCATTTGCACCATCGCCAATGGCTATGATTTGGTTTTTCTTGATACCATATTGATTTGCAATTTTAACTGTCAGCTCAGCTTTTTTGTCAGCATTAATTATTTCACCGACCAGATTTCCAGTTAATTCATTATTAAGTACTTCAAAGGTATTAGAAAAAGCATAATCCATCGATAGAGACTTTTTTACATAATTTACAAAATAAGTAAAACCACCAGAAACAACAACAGTTACTAAGTTATGTGATTTTGCATAATTTAACCATTCATTAACATGAGGCTGGAATTTTATTTTTTCATTAACAATTTTTTCAAATGAACAAATATTAACTCCTTTTAACAACTGTACTCTTTTTTTAATACTTTCATTGAAACATAATTTTCCCTGCATAGTTAACTCAGTAATTTCTGATATTTCTTTTTTTAAATTTAGAAGTTCAGCTATTTCATCGATACATTCATTTTGAATAAGCGTCGAGTCCATATCGCAAACAAGAAGTTTAAAATCTTTAATATTTTTATTTATGTTAAGAAAAAATTGAGTCTTAGATGAAATTAGTTTTTTTTTGTTCTCTATAAAAAAATTTGATTTACTGTCAAAAGAGCTAAATTTATCATCAATTTTTTTTATATCAATATCAAAATGACTTAACTTATTCTCATCTACAAACCGATGAAGCTCCTCGTTATAAATTAAGTAATTTTCCATGCACACATTATACAACTCTTACCAATCTGATATCATTATGATTTTAAAGATAAATGCCGATGAATTTACACGAATATCAAGCGAAAGAGCTACTCCGAAAATATGAAATTCAAACCCCATTCGGGCAAGTTGCTGAAACTTTAAATGAAGTAAATGCTTTAGCGAAAAATATAAAAAACCCTGTTGTTTTAAAGGCTCAAATTCATGCAGGTGGCAGAGGAAAGTCCGGAGGCGTTAAAGTTGTCACATCTAAAGATGAAGCACTTGAGTTTGCTTCTAAGCTTTTAGGGAAAAACTTAGTAACTTATCAAAATCAGCCATCCGGACAACCAGTTCACAAAATTTTATTTGAAGAAACAGAAAATATTGCAAATGAGCTTTATTTTTCTATTTTAATTGATCGAGAAAAAGAAAAAGTTTGTCTCGTTGTCTCGAGCGCAGGTGGAATGGAAATAGAAGAAATTAGTAAAAAAAACCCTGATTTAATACTCAAAGAATTTTGCAACCCAATAATGGGCTTAATGGATTATCAAACCAGAGAGCTTGCAAACTCATTACAGTTTGATGCCGATTTGGCAGGGAAATTTAATAAATTTGCCAAGGCGGCCTATATGCTTTTTACAGAAAATAATTTATCACTTTTAGAAATTAACCCATTAGTGATTAATGATACCAATGACTTTGTTGCACTAGATTGCAAGATTAGTATTGATGATAATGCCCTTTATAAACAAAAAAAATTAAGTGAACTTCGCGATTGGTCACAAGATGACTCAAAAGAAGCAGAAGCACATCATGCTGGATTAAATTATATTGCTCTAAATGGCGAAATTGGATGTATGGTCAATGGTGCAGGGCTAGCTATGGCCACGATGGATTTAATTCAACATTGTGGTGGATCACCTGCAAATTTTTTGGATGTCGGTGGTGGTGCATCAGCAGAAACGGTTTCAAAAGCATTTAGAATTTTACTATCTGATAAAAATGTAAAAGTTGTTTTAGTTAATATCTTTGGCGGGATTATGAGATGTGATGTAATTGCTCAAGGGATTATAAATTCAGCTAAAGATATTGGTGTTGCAATACCAATTGTTGTAAGACTTGAAGGAACTAACGTTGATGATGGAAAAAAATTACTCAAAGAAAGTAATCTCAATATACATTCAGCAGATAATTTAATTGATGCAGCAAAAATTGCTGTGACCTATGCCAAGGATCATAAATAATGTCAGTTCTAGTTGACTCAAAAACGCGTTTAATTTGCCAAGGATTTACTGGAAAACAGGGTACTTTTCATTCTGAACAATGTTTAATATATGGAACCAATTTAGTAGGTGGTGTAACTCCAGGAAAAGGTGGGAGTATGCATCTTAATTTGCCTGTTTTTAATACTGTTAAAGAGGCTGTAAATCAAACACAGGCGAATGCAACCATGATCTATGTGCCGCCTGCATTTGCTGCAGACTCTATTATTGAAGCTAGTGAAGCTGGAATAGAAATTATTGTATGTATTACTGAGGGTATTCCTACTTTTGACATGCTTAAAGTTAAATCAATCATTAACACTAACCGTTCGATTTTAATAGGTCCTAATTGCCCAGGAATCATTACACCGGGTGAATGTAAAATAGGAATTATGCCTGGTAATATTCATCTTCCTGGAAAGATCGGGATTGTTTCAAGATCAGGCACCCTTACCTATGAAGCTGTTAATCAAACGACCAAAAATAAATTAGGTCAATCAACTTGTATTGGCATTGGTGGAGATCCAATTAAAGGATTAAATTTTATTGAGTGTTTAGATTTTTTTGAAAATGATCCTGACACTCATGGAATCATCCTAGTTGGCGAGATCGGAGGCAGCGATGAAGAGGAAGCGGCTGATTATATTAAAGAAAAAATTACAAAACCAATCGCATCATATATTGCGGGCATGACTGCACCGGAAGGCAAAAGAATGGGCCATGCAGGAGCAATTATTTCAAAGACCAGTGGTAAAGCAATTGATAAAATTAATGCTTTAAGAAAAGCAGGTACCGTAATTGCTAACTCCCCTGCTGAAATAGGAGATGCTATTCTGTTAGCAATGAATAATGCATAAATTAATTATTATTCTTGCCATTATTTTATTTCCCTTGAATTCATTTACCGAAGAAGTTAATTATCTTTTAACTGCATCAGCAAAAAATGATATTGAGACAGTTAAAGCCATAATTGAAAGTGGAGCAGATGTTAATGTAGTGGACTCTAACAACCTTAATGCTTTAATGTACGCTGCAAGAAAAAATAATTCGGAAATTATTAATTTGCTGATTGAGAATAAAATTAAGGTAAATCATACAGATGATTCGGGTTGGACAGCACTAATGTACGCAGCCAAGAAAAATTATACTGATTCTATAAATTTATTGTTAAATGCAAAAGCAGATCCAAAAATTACAGATCCAGACGGATGGTCTGCCTTTGGTCTTGCCGCATCCGCCGGACATAGTGAAACTATTGATTTACTAATCAAAGCTGGTATTGACCCAAATAATAGAAATAATAGCGGGCAAACCATTTTGATGATTGCAGCAAAAAAAGGTAATTTAGCGGTCGTTAAAAGTCTTTTGGACAATAAAGCAAACTTGACTTTAAAAGATCCTAATGGAAAGACGGCCTTAATGATTGCATGTGCCAATGGCAATATTGATGTTGTGAAAATGCTTCTCAATCGAGGGGCTGATATTCATACACAAGATAAATCTCAATGGACTGCATTAACTTGGTCAATTGAAAAAAAATATCCAAAAATTGCAAACATTCTTCTTGAGCGAGGAGCTGATCCCGATCATAAAGATGATCAAAAAACACCCTTAATTCATTTTGCCGTATTTAATAATGATTATGAATCAGTAAAATTATTGATTGAGTACAATGTTAAATTAAAAGCGCGTGATCAATATGGACTTACACCGTATGTTTATGCTTTGAAGGAAAAAAATAAAAAAATTGTTGAAATTATCAAAGATAATGGCGGAACTTATTAATGAAAGCTTGCTTAATTCAATCAAATCCTGTCATGGGAGATATTCAAATAAATTTTAATTGGATTAAGAAGCAGATTATTTCAAATGATGCAGATATCTACGTTGCACCAGAACTAGCCTTAATCGGCTATCCTCCTGATGATTTATTATTTGATAAAGAATTTATTAAGAAACAAGAATTAGCCTTTAGTGATTTTCAGCCATTTTTGAAGAATAAACTGTTGATAATTGGTGGCGTGCTTTTAAAAAAGAATAAAGTATTCAATTCAGCTTTCATCATTTCTCACAACAATATAAAACATCAACATAAACAATGCTTGCCTAATTATGGAGTGTTTGATGAAAAAAGATATTTCTCAGCAGGTGATAATCAAAAAATTATTTCTTATAAAAGTAAGAAAATTTTAATTCTTATTTGTGAAGATTTTTGGGATAAAGATTTAGAAAAAAAATACCAAGATAAAAAAATTGATTTCTGCATCGTCATCAATGCTTCTCCTTTTGAGATTAATAAGCTCAACGTAAGAATCAATAGGGCAAAAAAAATTAATAAAAAAATTAAATCGAATTTGATTTATTTGAATATGGTAGGTGGACAAGACGACGTTGTCTTTGATGGTGCTTCATTCTTATTAAATAAGAATAATAATATTAGCTGTCAACTAAATCACTTTAAATGTCAGACGAAGTTAATTGAGGAATCATCACCAGAAAAAATAATTAAGCCTTTATCAATTGAAGAGAGTGTCTTGAATGCGTGTATTTTAGGCACTAAAGATTATATTAAAAAAAATAAAATCAAGAATGTTTTTATTGGCTTATCTGGTGGAATTGATTCTGCTCTAGTTGCGTATATTGCATCAAAAGCAATAAATAAAAAAAATATAAATTGTATTATGATGCGATCTCAATATACTTCAAAAATGAGTATTGATGATGCAAAAAAACTTGCAAAAAGTCTGGAAGTAAATTTTATTGATAGAAACTTATCCTCATTAATAAATCAAATTAATCTAAATTTAAAAGATGATTTTAAAAATTTTCCTACAGACATAACAGAAGAAAATATTCAAGCAAGAATTCGAGGTCTCATCCTTATGGCCATGGCGAATAAAAAAAATGGGATTGTGTTATCAACATCCAATAAAAGTGAATCTGCTGTTGGATATTCAACATTATATGGTGATATGGTAGGAGCTTATGCCCCCATTAAAGACGTCCCAAAAACATTAATATATAAAATTAGTGAATTTATCAATTTAACTGATAATATTATTCCAGAAAGAATTATCAATCGCCCCCCATCAGCAGAATTGAAGCCTGATCAAACTGATCAAGACTCATTACCTACATATGAAGAACTTGATAAAATCATTGAGCTTTTTATTGACGAAGGTCAATCGACAGATGAAATTGTTAGCTTAGGCTTTAAATCACAAACTGTGAAAAAAATTGTAAAATTAATACTAAGAAGTGAATTTAAAAGAAGACAAAGTCCTCCTGGGCCAAAAATAACAAGAAAAGCATTTGGGAGAGAAAGGCGCTTCCCAATCACTAATAACTATTTAGGATAAAATATGAAAAAAATTGATGCAATCATAAAACCATTTAAATTAGATGAAGTTCGCGAAGCCCTTGCTGAAGTTGGTATTGAAGGTTTAACGGTTACTGAAGTTAAAGGTTTCGGAAGACAAAAGGGTCATACGGAACTATATCGTGGCGCTGAGTATGTAATTGATTTCTTACCTAAAATGAAACTTGAGATTGTTGTATCAGATAAAATGGTGGATAAAGTTATTGAAACTATTAAAAATACTGCGCACACTGGAAAAATTGGTGATGGAAAAATTTTCGTATCCCCTGTTGAAAAAGCTATCAGAATTCGAACTGGTGAAACGAATGATGATGCTATTTAGCTAAGCAAAATTTTAACTTTATTAAAATCTTCAATCGTATCTACGCCAATCATTTCTTTGCCTTGGTACTCAATCATTTTAATTGGAATGCCATTGAAAATCGCTCTCATTTGTTCTAGTTTTTCAGCTTTTTCAATTTCAGGTCGATCTAACTGACAAAATTGATTAACCAGCTTCACTGTGTATGCATAAATACCAATATGATGATAGATTAGATCATCAATAAAGTCTTTATCATTTAAATTACCAATCATGCTTCTTGAAAAAGTAATCGCTTCATTCCTCTCATTGAGAGCTACCTTTACATTATTTTTATTTTTATAATCTTCAAAGCTTTTAAATTTTTGATACGCGGATACAAATTGATTATGAGTTGAAATATTTTCAGCAAGCTCATTAATTAATTTAAAATCCACTAAAGGTTCATCCCCTTGGACATTAACTAATACTTGATCATCCGAAAGGGAGAGAATTTGCAATGCCTCGTTGACTCTATCGGTTCCTGATTGATGAGATTCGGAAGTCATAACAGACTTAAAACCGAAATCTTCTGCTACATTGCAAATAATCTGATTGTCTGTCGCAATGAAAATATTAGTAGCTTTAGATTTAGCTACTTGTTCAGCGGTATGAATAAGAAGTGGTTTGTTATTTATTTCTAAAAGAAGCTTATTTTCAAGTCTAGTGCTATTTAGGCGAGCAGGTATTACAACAGTAAAACTCATTTTATTTTTCTTGCCTCAGATACTAACATTATCGGGATTCCATTTTTTATAGAATAGGCTAATCCTGCTCCCTTTGATATTAATTCATTGTTTTTTTTATCGTATACAAGCTTCTCTTTAGTTACGGGGCATACAATTAATTCTAGTAAATCTTTATCCATTTAAAATTTTTCCAAGTAATTTTTTTTCAAACACTGGGCACATCCTAGCATCTGATTTTAGTACCCATATATTTTTATTATTAATATTTTTACATTTAACTGAATCCTTTTCAGTTATAAGATAATTAAAGTTATCTTTAAAGTCATCTTTTGTAAAATAGTAATGATCATCATAAATCTGATATTTGAAATGACATAATTTTTTTAATGAATTAATTAATCGATATGGATACCCTATTCCAATAGATAAATGTAAATTAGTTAATATTTTTAGACTCATTACTTTACTTGTTTTTAAATTGGTTACTTTATGGTTGACAGAAAAATTAAAAAAGTTTTTTCTTGATTTTAAGCTGTTAGATAAAACATAGATGTCATTATCATGGATTCTCGACAAAGGCTCTCTAAAAGGCCCAGCTGGAAGCAGCAAGCGATTGGTCACATAGCGATCATCATTGATCAATATCTTGTAATCAAAAATTAAACTTTTATGCTGTAGCCCATCATCTGAAATAATGACATCAACATCACTATATTTTTTTATTAAAGCCTTTCCCGCTTCATATCTCGATCTACTTATAAATACAGGGGCATCTAATTTTTGTTTTAATAGCAGTGCCTCATCACCTACATGAATTGGATTTGAATCACCAAAAACCTCAGTTGTGTTTTTAAATTTTCCCTTATAACCACGAGAAATGATTCCAACATTTATATTATTTTTTTTAAATAATTTAGCCAAGTAAATGACAAGCTGTGTTTTTCCTGAGCCGCCAACAATTAAATTACCAACTACGATTGTTTTTACTGGTAATTTTCTTTGCTTAAAAATATTAGATTTATAAAGAGCATTTCTTAAATAGTAGAAAAAATAATTTATTAATGAAATAGGAAGTAATAACCAAATTAAATTGGCTTGTTTGTAATACTGATCTGTAAAAAATTTTTCAATAGACATCACTTTTTACGATAATTCTTTTTTATAAAGTTTTGAATAAAACCCTTTTTTTCTTATTAGTTCATCATGGTTACCCGACTCAATAATTGATCCTTTATCAAGAACAAAAATTTTATCAGCATTTTTCACGGTTGATAATCGATGAGCAATAATGATCGATGTTTTATTTTTCATTAAATGGTCTAGTGCATCCTGAACAAGTTTTTCAGATTCTAAATCAAGAGCGGAGGTTGCCTCATCAAGCAGCAAAATAGGAGCGTCTTTAATAATTGCTCTAGCTATTGCGATACGCTGCTTTTGACCGCCAGATAATTTAACTCCACGATCACCCACCAAATTATCTAACTTATTAGGAAGTTTTTCTATAAATTCTCTACAGTTTGATTGCTCAATAACTTCATTTAATCTTAAATCAGAGATTTTTTTCGTTTGATTTCCATAACATATATTATTTCGTACACTGTCGTTAAACAAAATAGTATCTTGAGTTACTAAAGAAAAAAAGCTACGTAAATTATCAAGTTTTAACTCTTTTATGTTTACTTTATCAATTAAAATATCACCCTCTTGAAAATCATAAAATCTTGGTAGCAAGTTCATCAAGGTTGTTTTTCCTCCACCAGATTTTCCAACTAATGCAATTTTTTCTCCTCTTTTTATTTTCAATGATATCTGATTCAATACATTTCTACCTTTGTCTCCATATTGGAAAGATAAATTTTTGATTTCTATATCACCTTTAATATTAGATAAAACTTTTTTTCCTTGATTTTTTTCATTCCGCTCATTTAAAACATTCATAATACTTTTTGCTGCAGCAATACTAACTTGCAATGACTCATTAACCTCGGTTAAGCTTTTGATGGGCTTAATCATCATTAACAATGCCCCAACAAACGCAGCAAACTCACCTGTCGTAAAATTTGCCAAAGCATAGTAAACAATAATTCCCAAGGCAATTGAGGCAATAATTTCTATTAACATGCTGTTAAATAGAGATAGTCTTGCTAATCTAATTTGCATATTCATATTTTTTTTGACAATAGATATAAATCTTTGTAATTCGTAATTTATTGCGCCAAAAACTTTTATCACCCTTTGTCCAGTCACTACCTCTTCCGAAGTGGATGTCATATTCCCCATAGTTTCTTGCACCTCAAAACCAAAAGACCTGAGTCGAGGTGATACTTTCTTTAAATATCTAATAATTACTGGTGTCATTAATAAAAAGACTGACGTGAGAAACCAATCTAAGTAAACCATGTATATAAATAAAGCAATGATAGTAAATGATTCTCTGATTATAGTTATACCAATTCTCGTTATAACTGCTGACAATTGATCTGCTTCATAAGTTAATTTTGAAACAAGCATTCCTGCGTTGTTGTTATCAAAATATGATACGGGTAGTTTGAGATATTTTTTAAAAGTATCAATCCTAAGATCAGCAACCACACCTCTTGAAGTTTTTCTCATGTGATAACCAGAAATAAATGATGAACAAGCTCTGATTAACATCAGCACCATCAGTGAAATGGGTAACATTATTTTGATTATTGAATTTTCAGTATCAAAACCGTTGTCGGTAATCTCTTTTAAAAGTGCTAAAAAACCAGTATTAGTTAAAGAAAATATAAGCATAAAAATAATACTCAAAAATAAGGAAAATTTATAATTGAGCGCATATCTTAAAAGTTGCTGATATATTTCTTTAAATTCTGAAAACTTAAGAGGATGTTTTTTTAACTCTGGCATTGAGAGGTTTAATTAACCTTTGTAGCAAAAGTGACTTTATTAAGACCAGAAAGTCTTGCTGCTTCCATAACATTTATTACAGATTGATGATTCGACATGGCATCAGCATTAATAATAACTGTAGGAAGATCGTTATTAGATTTTAATTTTTGCAATTCCTCAAGAATACCAGCAATCGTATTGTTACTAATTTGCACATCATTAATAAAGTATTGATTATCGCTTGTAATAACAATATCGACTTTATCAAGATCCTTTTCTTGAGGAATTGCCTCAGCAGTTGGAAGGTTGATTTTTAATTCACTAAATTTAGAGAATGTCGTACTTACCACAAGAAATATAATGATCACCAGTAAAACGTCAATCAGAGGGATAAAATTTATCTCCAACTCATCTTCTTGACTGCCTCTTCTGAAATTCATTAGTTATTTTCCTTTATGATGAATAATTTCAACTAAAGTAATAGCCTGTTGTTCCATTTCAACAATCAGTGATTCAACTTTATTTTTAAAAAATCTGTACATAATCATCGCCGGAACTGCTACAACAATTCCTCCTGCAGTATTGTATAAAGCTATTGAAATACCTCTAGCAAAAACAGTAACATCAGCGCCACTGCTTGTGAACGAGCTAAATAATTCAACCATACCAATAATTGTCCCAAACAAACCAAGTAATGGCGCTATCGTTGCAATAGTTCCCAAAGTTGATAAGTATTTTTCTAATTTATGAAAAACTGCCCTTCCCGTTTCTTCGATTGATTCTTTTATAAGTCCTGGAGAGCTTGAAATATGATCAAGTGCCGTGGCAAATATTTCACCTAAGTAAGAATGTTCTCTAAGCAGATCGATAGATTTTTTATTGACGCCTTTTTGGTCAATTAATGACCTCACTTCATTTAATAAATTTTTTGGTGCAATTATTTCTGACCGTAACGCCCACAGTCTTTCAATAATAATTGCTAGAGCAAGAATTGAAGCAAAAATTAAAGGCCAAATTGGCCACCCAGCGCCTTGAATAATATCCCACACTCTACAACTCCTTAATAAGCATTAATGATTCAAAAAGAATATTAACATTTTTTCAATTTTCCATCGACAAACTCAAGTTTGTTTTTAAATTTTTTTAACACAGATAAATCATGAGTCACCATTATTAAGGAAATCGATTTTTCTTTAGCCATCTTGATTAGTAAATCTATTACTATCTTAGAATTTTTTTTATCTAAATTTCCCGTTGGTTCATCTGCAAATATAATTTTTGGATCATGAACCACAGCTCTACACACAGCAACTCTCTGCCTCTCGCCACCAGATAATTGGTTGGGAAAATGATGTAATCTCTCACTTAAACCTACCTGGGAAATTAAACTTTTTGCTTTTATTGAAGCTTTGTCGTCATCATACCCATTAAGCAATAAAGGTAACTTAATATTTTCCAAAACATTAAAATCATTTAATAAATGATGAAACTGATATATGAATCCAAATTCTTTTCTTCTGATATTTGTCACCTGGGAAGAACTTAAAGACTTTAAACTTTTTCCAAGAACATTAACATCCCCCTGATCAAATGTATCCAGCCCGGCAATGATTTGCATAAAAGTTGTTTTACCTGACCCAGATACACCAGTTATCACAGTCGATTCATTGATTTCAACTGATAATCGATTAAAAAGAGGCTTTTCCAACGATGGAAATCTTTTTATTAAATTTTTAATCTCAATAACATTACTCATTTTTTAAAATTTCACCAGGATTTAATTTTGCTGCCATTTGGCTCGGATAAATGGTAGCAATAAGCGATAAAGCAATTGATATCAGTATGACAAAAAGTATATCCATAGGAATAATTATTGAGGGAAGCTCGTTGATGTAATAAATATCTTTTGATAAAAATTGAATATTAAATAGGCTTTCAATGAATGGAACAATAATATTGATATTAGACGCAATCAAAACTCCAAGTGCCAATCCTAATAAAGACCCTATAAAGCCAATAATAAATCCTTGAAATATAAAAATTCTTATAATTTGAAATTTTGAAAATCCAATAGTCATCAAAATTGCTATATCTTTTTTCCTATCCTGCACACTCATAGCTAATGATGCCACTAAATTAAAAGCAGCAACTGCGATAATTAAAGTTAAAATTATAGCCATCACTCTTTTTTCCATCTGAATTGCACTAAAAAAATTTTTATTTTTATTTGTCCAGTTGCTAATAAATGAATTGATATTTAAATCCATTAGGATTGTTTTGATATTTGTTTCAACATTTAAGGTTTCGTTAGAGTCTGTTAATTGAATTTGCATTGCAGAAAATTTTGTTTGTTGGTTTTTAAAGAAAATTTTCTGAGCATCTTGATAATCTATTAGCGCCAAGCTGCTATCGAACTCATAAATGCCAGCATCAAAAATTCCAACAATATTAAATTTTTTTATTGTTGGATAATTACCAATTGGACTAAAATTGAGCTTCGGAATCAATAATGAAACATCATCGCCAATATCAACATTTAATAATCTTGCAAGATCAACGCCAATAATTATTTCAAATGACTTGTTTGAAAATTTTTTAGAGCCTTTAACTACCTTATTTAGAAGCTGATTAACATTATTTTCGTGCTGAGGATCGATTCCTTTTACGAGGACTCCCCTATTAATTGATCCGCTCGATAAAAGACCCTCTCCTGAAACATAGGGTGAAACCGCTTTAACATGTTTCAAATCAATAATTTTATTTATTAATTGATTAATTTCATCTTGATCATCTAGGCCACCGGTTATTTCAATATGAGATGTAGCATCAAGGATTCTTTTCTTCAATTCAAAATGAAATCCATTCATAACTGACATCACAACAATTAATGCCATAACTCCAATAGATATTCCCAAAATACTTGAAAAACCAATAAAAGATAAAAAACGGTTGTTACTACCATTGATTAAAATTTTGCGGGATACCCAAAAATCTAAAAATAAAGATTTCATATGAAAAAAATCATTTGTTAAATGAAGATGTGTTGATCTGTTAGAATTATGGCATGTTTACAGGGATTATTAAAACAATTGGTAAGATCATTAGTATCAAAGAAATTGATACTGACATTCAATTGACAATTGAATATGACGGAACATTTAATGCCGATCTTGGCGATAGCATTTGTGTTAATGGCGCATGTCTTACAATAATAAATTTAACTCATAATACCTTTGATTTTTATTTATCTCAGGAGACACTTTCAAAAGTTGTCCCATTTTATTTGCATCAAGAAGTTAATTTGGAAGAATCATTAAAAATTGGTGATAAAGTCGGTGGCCATTTCGTTTTTGGCCATATTGATTCAAAAGCAATATTAAAAGATATAAAAAAAGCATCAGATTCACAAATTTGGGTTATGGAGATACCAAGTCAATTTCAAAAATTTATAGCCCCAAAAGGATCGGTGGCAATCAATGGAGTTAGTCTTACGGTAAACGGTGTTGATAAAAATAATTTTTTCCTCAACCTTATTCCACATACAATAGAGAACACCACTTTTAAGACTAATAAAATAAATGATCAATTTAATTTTGAAATTGATATGCTTGCACGCTATGCGTTAAATGGTTAATTTAATTTATGTTAGATAATATTGAATCAATAATTGAAGACCTTAAGCTAGGCAAAATGGTTGTCCTGGTTGATGATGAAGATCGGGAAAATGAAGGTGATCTTTTTATTCCAGCAGATAATGTGTCACCTGAAATTATCAATTTTATGGCCAAATTTGGAAGAGGTCTAATTTGTCTAACGCTTACTGAAGAAAAAGCTCGCCAGCTTAATCTTCCCTTAATGGTTCAAGAGAATGAAGCAAAGCTAGGAACTAACTTTACGGTTTCTATAGAGGCTGCCGATGGAGTAACCACTGGCATTTCAGCTAGTGATCGATCAACCACAGTTAAAGCCGCCATTCATCCAAATGCAACAAAAAATAGTATCGTTCGACCTGGTCATATCTTTCCATTAATATCTCATTCAGGCGGCGTTCTATATCGAGCAGGTCATACAGAGGCAGGCTGTGATTTATCACAAATTGCTGGATTCCAGCCCTATGGGGTTATTTGTGAAATTCTCAATGATGATGGATCAATGGCGCGACTAGATGATTTAAAAGGTTTTGCAAAAAAACATCATTTAAAAATTGGCTCGATTGCTGACCTCATTGAATATAGAAGAAAAAAAGAAAAACTTATTCTAAGAACTGAAGAAGATGTCGTTTCAACAACATTTGGAGAATTTAAACTTATTACTTACAAGGATGTAATTTCTAACAGTATTCATTTAGCTTTTGTGAAAGGAGAA
>Ga0102960_1000099_pt1 | contig 31322 bp, 38 predicted proteins | sample SalPon2_B_H2O_MG_2_FD_84521 | JGI IMG/M metagenome (GOLD analysis project Ga0102960, IMG submission 84521) | Salt pond water microbial communities from South San Francisco under conditions of wetland restoration - Salt Pond MetaG SF2_B_H2O_MG | ecosystem: Environmental > Aquatic > Non-marine...
AATTGCAAATTCCGTGGGCATCACTGATATGGCGGAAGCTAATCGAATCTTTGGAATGTCTCTTGAGGCATATGACGAGAACGAAAGAAAATTAAACGCCTCGGCTGATGCTCAAAAGAAGCTTGATGATGCCGTTGCAAAAACCGTGCCAGTTATGGATCAATTCAAGAAACTTGGGGCAGAACTTGTGGTTGCTCTCGAGCCTCTTTTGGAAACTTTGGAGGCCGGTGCAAAATGGCTTACAGAATGGTTCAAAGGTAAATCAACAGAACAAAAAGAACAGATAGCATTTTGGGTTTCGTTGGGAGCTGCAATTATTCTTCTTGGACCTATTCTAAAAGCAGTGGTTGGATCATTTTCAATCTTGGGTGGTCCACTATTGGGTATTATCTCAGGGGGCATCAAGGCGTTGGGACTTTCTTCAAGTACTTCGGCACCGCAAGTTGCGTCCCTAACAGCTACCATGTCTGGTCTCGCTGGTTCTCTTGGGGCTGTAGCTCTAGAAATCATTGGTATTGGCCTTGTCGCGGCAGGGTTGGTGGCAGCATTTTCTCTCGTGGGATACGGTTGGGCTGAGGTAGGTAATTCGATTGCCAGAGTTATTGATTCGGTTGGTGGGTTTTTTGCAGGTCTTGTTGATTCCGTCATGTCAGGTGCTGCAAGAATTGCTGAAGCTGTTGGATCAATGTTCGGGACTAGTGAAATCGATTTGCAATTAGAAGAATTAGCAACAAGAAGCCTTGAGGCAATGGCTTCGATTGTAACATCTTTTGGATCCGGTGACTTTGTGCTCGAGGGAATAAGAAAGATGGCCGAAGAAGTCAATAAGATGGGTCAAGACATAAAAGTAAGCTCAACAATTGAGAACTTGGCCCTAATTACAGCAGGTCAAGCAACAAGTATGACAGGAGAACGCATCTCCGCAAGTACAACGAGCGTAACAGCTAATGTCCAAAATTTCTTCGATAACATGACAATGACAGTTAAAATCGGAGAAAGAGAATTCGAAGGCTATGTTGCAGAGATTGCCAATTTTTAAAAAGAGGTTTTAAAATGAGTTTCAAAACAAGTTATGTTTCAAATAAGTCAGCTGAGATTTTTATCAGATCTGCTCAAAATCCAAGTGAAGTTGTAGTCTTCCCAGCGTTCGTAACATCTTTTACTAACTCTTTTTCATCACAATGGAACGAAGAGCAAGTCTATGGTAGAATTGATCCAATTGGAACTTTTCAAGGAACAAAAAGAAGCATAAGCTTAGGTTTTGATATAGTTTCCTATGACGCGGATGAGGCAAGAGGAAACATGAAAAGTATTAATATAATGACTCAAATGCTTTACCCCTCTTACGCCGAGGTTCAACAAGAGCTTAGTGGAGGCGTCAATAGAAACGCACTTATCTTATCGAAAGCTCCTTTGGTTGAGATTAAGTTTGCAAACTTGATAAAAGATTTCGGCTCTGAAAATGGCTGGCTTCTTGGATGGATCGGGACGTGGTCTGCCAACCCTGTTTTAGAGATGGGAATGTTCACTCCTAACCAAACGGAGCTATTACCGAAAGTTTACAATGCCTCTTTGGATTTTACCCCTCAACACAGAGGTGATCTGAAATTCAACTCAACTGAAAAAAACAAAGCAAAATTTCCATATGACGGAGGCTAATGATGTCGAGATACAATAAAAGAACAAAGGGCGTTAATCGCAATGAACAATGGGAAAAAACACTCGAAGATCGAGGAGTTAAAGAAATTGAACAATACACAACTCCGAGATTCAAGAAATTAACCGAGGACGATCTTGCCCGTGTAAGAACACGCGACTACATCTGGAAAAGTGGCGATAGGCTTTGGAGAATAGCTGCTAGGGAGCTCGGAGACGCAAAGCTATGGTGGCTCATAGCTAAGCTTAACAACAAGCCTACAGACGCATTATTCAACGCAGGAGACATTGTGAAAATACCATTGAACTTAGGAATAGCACTTGAGGTGTTGGGATGAGTGAATTCTTAGAAAAAGATCATTACGAAATCCAAAACATAGCGGCACTGTTTGCTGATAACACGGATTTCAATCCAGTCGAAAGTGTTTTATTCGCATCGACGGAACTTTTTAATTACGCAGTTGGCAATGAACCAACTAAAGTGTCGACCCTTCAAGGCTCTGGTCTTATCCAGGGTTACGCATTTGGCTTGGCTCTTGGAATCTATGTCATAACAGAAGAAAATGTTGAAAAATTACATGTTGATATTAATGATTGGATTAATGAAAGAGTTGGTCTTGGAGTTTTCGATGACGAAGATCCATTCAGCGTCTATAAGAATTATACACCCGCCCAAAAGAAAAAAATGATCGAATCTTCCGATGATTCTATTTTAAGAATTTTCATGAATCAGGGACACATCTGGTCAACTAGAGAAGTTGAGATTGGATTAGGACTGAGTGTCACGGAGCTTTATCCCAAGAGACTAATCTTTAAGGACATGAGTGAAAACTTCATTATACCATTCACAGAACATGTGGTAAGAATGAGTCAAACCGATGCTTTAGACAGAGCTACGACGAAACTTATTGGACAATTTGTTAGGGAAAATGTAACATTCAAAGAATATCAAAGATCGATCTCAAAGCATATTACCGAAAATATCAGAAAAGCAGCAAGAGGTGCTGGTACTTCGATTGAAGGGTTGACCCGCATTTCCCTCGTGCTTGATAAAGCAGACGTTGATTATTACATAGGACTGACTCTTGGCGATGATGGTTATTATACTCTATCTGATAAAATTTATAGTGGCGAACAAACCAAAGTTCCCAAGGATGCACTATCGGATGATGAAGCAAGATCTTTTAAAACCCCTGCGGTTCTACGTTTCCCAGATGCAATTATTAAAGGAGCACAAGGAAATGTTTACAGTGATTTAAAAAAAGATTTAGAAGAGTTCAATGATTTAGAAGACACTATGATCACAGAATATAATTTCAGATTCCAAAGACATCCTATAAGGCATGAGAATTTTCTTGGTTGGGACCTCACAGACACACCGTCACAATGGTATGTCCAAAGGGCGATGGTCGGGTTCGTGAATGACTTTGTCACATCAAGCGAGCGAATCGAAGCTTTGGTGACATTGGGATATATAGATTTTTTAATTTCTTTAATTTCCGATTTGGATGATGGCTCTCTTAACGACACAATCATGGAACACTATGATAAAGCAGTAAAATCAATCTACACGTTCAAAATTCAAGAACTCATTGTTTTTGAGAAAATCATCTCAGCAAAAAAGAAATTTTTTGACAACTTGGCTGCTGCAACCTCAGAAGAATCCCCTGGTGGAGCAGCGATAACAGAAGAGGAGAAAGAAAGAGCCTATAGAAATTCGTTGCAGACATTCAAAGAAGGTCAAGGGGGAGACATTCCCGAAGGGTCAGGGCCATCCGAAGAAGACGTCGCAAATCGACAAAAGTACTTTAAGCAATGCGCTCTTATGTTGAACATGCCGGAGCTAAGAGATAGCTATCAACAAAAACTTAAGCAAAGATATGCAAGAAAACTTCCATTTGGAGGAAGATTTACAACGCTTTATGCAAAAGATAAAGAGCAAGAGACAATGTTGACGAGTCTAGTTTCTTCTAAAAACGAGCAGCTGCTATTCGAACTAGAGTCGTGGAAGGTTTCAAAGCTTGTGCCAAAAGTAAGGCTATTTAAAGTTTTTCATGATCATGAAAAAGGTGAAAAAGAAGTAGAATTCATCTTCGATAGATCATCTAACATCCGAGACACATTCATGAACCCTAATGTGTTCGATAAAGGAACCGGTGTTGGACTCAAGAATTTTTCATTTGAATTTAACGGGACGACACCAGCGACCGCACGCAATGACATCACGGCAAATTTAACACTTTTCTTTCAATCATTTCAAGATTTTCTTCGGACTCGACAAGGATATAGCGATGAATACAGATATGTTGACCTTGTAATTCAACCAACACCAGACAAGAAAGGTCAATACGCGGGGATTGACATTCAATCGGATAGGCAATATGAGCCTCAATTCTATAGAATTAGAGCCGATGTCGGTTACGTCTTGCCAACAGAAGCCGATGGGTTTAGCAGAGATGAGATTGAAGCTATTAGAGTCTCGAATAAGTCATTTTTCTTGAACATGGTCGACCACGACATTAGCTTTGGAAAAGATGGAACAGTTGAAATTAAAATTTCTTACAGAGCTTATCTTGAATCCTTACTCAAGCATCCAAGACTCGATGCCCTTGCATCTCCAGAGTTAATCGCAAGAAGAATTGAAAACGCAAAAACGTTTTCAGAACAGGTTCAAAAAAGAGAATGCAGCGTAGATCAACTAAAAGAGCTTCAAGCAACTCTAGCTGCGCAGGAAGAAATTATCCTTAAACAATCTCTTTCGTCTATCATAACAAGGCTTAAGAATAGAGGAGTTATTTACAAGGCATTAATTGACAAGAAGGACAAGGAACATTTTTTAAAGAAGGGGTTTTTTCGAAAATGCGAGTTAGAAAGAACATCGCAAGACGACGGTGGCAATGGTGCAGATGTAAAACTAGTTTTAAACTCTGACTTACCAGAGAGCTCAGAAGATTTTGGATTTATCGATTCGGCAAACAGGTCTGTTCAGTTTTTTTATTTTGGAGACCTATTGTACACTATTTTAGATTGCGTTTACGATGCCAATGACAATGTAAGGGCTGGTACTGGTTACGATAGAAATTCTATCATTTTAGGATCATTTGAATTTGAGCCATTTCAAGAAATATCCGGCGGATCAAAAGTTTATAACATCTCGGATCTTCCGATTTCGGTTGACTTCTTTTCAAGATGGTTTGTCGACAATGTCATGAGCCAAAAAAGTACTAGAAAAACGTTTCCTGTTATGAATTTCATCAGAAGCTTGTCAAACTACCTCATTAAGCCTTCGATTATCGAAAATTGCGTTAATAGAAAGTTGGAAACGCGACTTAGATTTCAAACAACGCAAATTACAGCCTTTGAGGCCAATGGTGTGAACCCAATAAGCGTTTGGTACGACTTAAATAATAGAAATGAGGATATTATTGCTTTAGATGTAGAGAATTTACGAACCTATGGTGTACTACCGTTACGTGGAGGACCGGAGAACGATGCAAATAGCAACTTTAAAGACTTTCACACGTTCGTTGTCCTTAGCGCCATTGGCTCAACACTAACTTACGCTGGGAATGGCAACTACGGAGAGGACGTCGAGAGAGGAAGATTCCATGTTCATGTTGGTCAAAACGCAGGACTCGTAAAGACTCTATCTCTGTCCAAGTCTGACATGCAATACATTCGTGAAGCTCGATTTTTTCAAAATGGGATCGATGGACTACTTCAACTGTCTGCTGTCTATGTGGCGAATCTAGAAATGTTTGGAAATACCTTATTCTATCCCGGAATGGAATTCTTTTTCAACCCATTTGGAATTGGCGGAGAAGATTTTAATCCAACTGTTGCTGGATCGGATGCAAATAAATTAGGTATCGGAGGCTATCACACGATCACATCAGTGAAATCGTCTATTACTCCAGGAAAGTTTACGACTTCTATCTCGGCTCAGCAGTACTTTTCAGGAGATGAATCAGGAAATCCGAACATTGTTAAGAAAAAGAATGTAGATCGCGAGGCAAGCTCTATCGACGGTTATACTCCAGAAGATCCAAACAATGAACAGGGTTTTGCAAATTGCAAGAACGTTATTTTGGCTGCTCTGAACTATGACTTCGAGGAAGGCAGCACATCTTCTAGTGTCAATTCAAACAATTCAACTGTGGCATCGGTTGAGGAACCATCTCCTGAAGACATTGTTGATGAAATTATCGGTGCGACAGCAGAACCATCTCCTGAAGACATTGTTGATGAAATTATCGGTGCGAGATCACGACAAACTCCTGATGAAATAAATGCCAACACTTCAACCATAACAGGTGAGATCCTAAATGAATCCCCAGCCATTATTAGAACTTATTCTGGGAAGCTGAGAACAATGATTTCGAGACAAACCACTACATCTTCAACAGGTGGGCAGTTGAATCAACAGTTTACGGAACAAGAAGGTCAGTTTACGGAAATGAGCGATGGCACTGTTTATTTTCAAGGAATTAATGGAAACGGCAGTTTAGACGTCAGACGGGTAGTCAGAGATTATAGTAGGATTATTGAGTAATGACAAAATTTAATGGAAATAATAGCTTAAAAACCAGTAGGTTAGCATTTGAAAGGGCAAAGTATAAACTTGAAGCGTTTGAACAAGACTATCCTCATGTCTACGATATGGGTTTTGCCGAAAGAACTTTTTATGGACGTGTCAATAGACTACTAGAACCCGTTGTAGTTAAAGAAGAATTTCTCAAAGACATTACAGTGTCTGATCAAGATGTTGGATCCCAACGTGCCATGAACTTTGTTGTTGATCAATTCAAGGACATGGAGATTCACTTTGCAAAAGCGTGTAGAATGGGAGTTATCCCCATTGATGATCCAGTCTTATCGTCTTTAAAAGTAAAAAGATCATATGAGAATCCACTAATCGCATTTAAAAGGACATCTGAATCTGCTATGTCTAAGATTCTTAATGACTTTATCATAAAACACAAGGCTCAAATTAACAATTTCGAAGATTTCACAAGGGTCTTTGTTGACTATTACATCAATTCGGACATTGTCGAGACCGTTATTTTATCTGATTTCATGAAGTCTTTAAATTCAAACATGTTTCAGAGCGGCCTTGCTCTTGACATTGCAGAACTTGACTTCTCAAACGATTCTCTTAAGGAAGAGAGAATGTTCAATTCCCCAGCATTTAAGTATTTCATCAACATAACAAAACAATATGGCTTTAGAGTAAACCAAAATAATCCGGGAGTTATAATCTCAGATCTTGACTCACCAGTAACCGCAGAATATCGTAAACGCTATTTCTTAACAACAGTAACATCAGTGTTCGATAAACAGTATGACAAAACAATCTTTAGAGACTTAGATCTATTAGAAAGTTTACTATTGGATACTTACAATTCTTATGTTAATCTTAATCCATATAACACAAAGTATAAATCATGTAATGATAATACAATAGCATCTATTACTAATATTAAATACAAATCTAATATACATTATAATACTTTATTATTAATATATATAAATATGCGAAACTTTTTTGAGGGTTCTCCACTATCCCCATCCTCTCGGAAACAGATTTCTCAATCTGCTCAGAGCATCGCAAAACACGACAGGGAAAAGGCCTTGCTTTACGTAGAAGATCAGTTTAAATCGTTCTACAACCAGAAAGACGGCTCTTTGACTTATTTTACAAAAAGAATAAAAAATACTTGACAATCAACCTCCAATGTGTTATTCTGTATTCATCAGTTACAAATACATTATAACATATTTCGGAGGACACCGCAAATGTTTTTTCAACTTTTAGACAACAAATTAGATTGCGCAGGCACTTACATCGATGGACAGTTTGTCTGGGATCGAATCCCAGATGGATTAACCAAAACTTGGTCTTATTCTGATCATCTTTACGGCATGGATATTGATTATGCCAGCCTCTTGGTTGGAGGCAGATCTCTAACGGATACATGTCCTCCCCACCTCACCCAGCGTTGGGAGGAGGTCAATAATCTACTCAGGAGCCACTATAAGGCGATTGGGCTAACAAAGATAGATTTAACAAGCGTTTGCTTTTATGATCTAATTCCTCAGAAACATCTTCAACACTATTTCGATACCAAAAATGAAATTACGAAATGGGTGTTTGAGAATGTTGAGAGACCACAGCACTATAATTTATTAAAACGTGCACAAGCGGCAGTGAAAGAGTTGAGACGACATCCAGTGAATTTAAATTCATTCGCAGTCTATTGTCACGCCGCAGATGACTTAAAGGCCAAACACCTTTACGATCAATTTGGAGATTCAACCCCATTTGTTGACTATGACATTTTTGGAACGGTCACTGGTCGACTGACAACAAAAAAGAACTCGTTCCCAATCTTGAATCTCAAGAAGGAACTTAAGAAGCATGTGAGACCAAACAACGATGTGTTTCTAGAACTTGACTTCAACGCTGCTGAAGTCCGAACAATGTTGGCTCTACAAGGCCACGAACAACCAGAGGAGGATATCCATGAGTGGAATATCAAAAACATTTTTAAAAAAGATCTTAGCCGAGAACAAGCAAAAACAAAATTATTCGCTTGGCTCTACAATGAAGAATCTACAACAATCCAATCGGATTTCTACGATAGACAAAGCCTTAAACAAAAATATTATGACGGAGAAAAGGTTCAAACGCCATTTGGAAGGTCAATTGATGCTCCCGTTCGCAAAGCCCTTAACTACCTTCTCCAATCGTCTTCCTCAGACAACACCATTGATAGGTTTTGCAAAATTTCTAATTTTCTTAGGGCAACGAGATCCCATGTTGCTTTCGTTGTTCATGATAGCGTTGTCATCGATCTACACAGAGACGACCGACTCTTAATCCCACAATTATCGGAGATGTTCGGAGATACGAAACTAGGTAGGTTTAAGGTTAACTGCTCTTTGGGTAAGAACCTTGGAGACATGAGGGAGTTTAAATGGTAGCCGGCGATTTAGTAGTTTTAAAAGAAAGCCAGACTTCTGGCTACAAGAATGGAATGATTGGTTTAGTCACAAAAGTTGAGCAAATGGGATCGTCATGGAAGATTTTATGGGTTCTCATGCCCGACGACAAAGAAGTACCTTTTTGGCCGACCGAATTGAGAAAAATTGATGACAAAGGGTGATTTAGTCATCATTATAAGTAGCCCATGGGAAAAGCGCTCGCTTTTCGGCTACGAAAACGGAGACATCGCTGTTATTCTGGAAACGTTTCCTTATCCGGACTCAATGAGTCTACCATCTGTCAGGGTTTACGTTTTTTCATCATCGATAACAGTGATTGTTCCCATTTTATATGTTGAGAAAATAGGAGAATAAAATGATTTTAGTTGGATTAGGTGAAGCAGGGAAGAACATAGTGAAACTATTCAAGCCTCACTCCAAGAATTACAAGGTTGTCATGCTTGATGAAGAAGAGGGGATTGAAGCAAAGTCAACAGCAGAAGAATATGATGAGCAGCAAATAAAAATAAGCGCTAGAGGGCTCAAATCGCACGATAAAGGCATTTTGTTTCTTTGTGGGTCTGGTAAGATAGCTGGAGCCTCACTGCGTGTTTTAGAGGCCTTATCGAGCCACAAAATGAGCGTTGTTTACATTGTCCCCGATCTTGAATTTTCCTCTCGAGAAGAAAAAATGAGACATCGAGTCCACTTTCATGTTTTGCAAGAGTATACGAGATCAGGTAAGATAGAAGAGATGATGATCTTTGATAACAAGCAGCTTTTAAAAATGAATGGCACCGGACCAATAGCAAATTACTATGAAAAGGTAAACTATTTCATTTATTCCACTCTGCAGAATTTAAATTATTGTCAAAACGTAAAGCCAGATTTTGGAAAACTTCATAATCCAAAAGAACATTCGAGAATCTCTACTTTATCAATTGCAAATCTTCAAGATGCAAAAGAAAAAATGCTTTTTCCACTTGACAACATAACAGAAACATGTTATTATATGAATATAGAAGAGGAGGACTTAGATAATGACGACACAATTTTACCAACTTGCCAACAAATTGTTCGAGAAAACATTGCAATGGACAGGGAATCTTCGTTTGCCATTTGGCGCAGCTCGGATCCCAACTTTTACATCGCCAAACACTTTACACATTTCATCCAACAAAAATGATCTCTTGGAAAAACTCATTCAAAGGTTAAACATTAGAGATCTCAACATGGTGAGAGAGACTTGTGGCACGACGATTGTAGTTATTAATGGAGCCCTATGGTCAATCGACACGGGACTTCTAAATCAGTTGGAGGAATACTTGAATGGACAGAAAAACAATAAAAAAAGAGTTGCAAAAAATGCTTGAACTTGAAAGAACAGTCTTATTGGCAATTGCTGCTGGAGATGGAACAGAAGAAGAGCAAAATTATGTTTGCAAAAAACTTTTTGAAATAGCAGATTACATAATTGCACTTAAAAACTTTTTGGAGCAAACAAAAGACGATGATTAAAATAGGAGATAATGTTCTCTGTAACAAAAGAGGCTTGACGGGTCAAGTTTTAAGAATTAGAGAGCAAATGGTTACAATCATTTTTGTAACAGACGAAAAAATAAAAAAAAATTTAAAAGACATCATAAATGTCAATGGTCAATGGAGGATTAATGACTGAACAAATTTATTACAACATGTGGGGAAGCGAAAGCGAAGAACACAAAGATTATTTTTACACCATAGGAACAATCGCAAACTGGATTGGCTATGCTTTGATAGGACCAATGCACAGACCCTACACAACAGACATTGTAACAAGATCAAACATTAGCGTTCTTCAAACAAAAGAGAAGTTTGGAACTCCGAGAGTTTACGTTTCCTTTTCTGGAGAAACACATCTTGAAGACGCAATTCATTATCGACACGTTTACCAAACAGCAATCAATCTGTTTCCACAATACGAAAAAGCAATCCGAGAAGGAATGGATCACTCTGAATATCTTTTCGAGACCGAAGAAGAAATCACAAGTTACATTCAACGACAAATGAAGTGGGTTCAACAAGGAAAAATGGAAGGTCAGATTGACAACGACTTCTATCTCGAAAGATTGGAGTCAATGCAAGCAGAATCACTTTTTTTGAAAAAAGTTTGCCTTTCCGCTTGACAAACCCTTTTGGATATGTTATAATACTATTATCACGATGGAGGAACAATGTTAACGTTCTTTGGAATCGTATGCTTCATCTTTGCCTTTGTTTGGACATGGATGTCGTTCTACGAATAAAAAAACTTTAAAAAAATACTTGACAAGGTAGTAAAACTATGTTATAATACAATGAACTCAAAACAATTAAGGAGGTTTTATGAGTAACAACAACAATTCACAATCAATGACTGTATACACTGGAACATTTGTAACCCAACGAGGTAACGAACGAACCATGAACTTTGTGCGACCAAGCGAAGCACCAAGTGGCGTTTTCCCGACAATCGCTCGACAACGCAATTTGCAAGAAGGTTATGAAACCGTTTATGATATTGATCGTCAAGCATATCGTACATTCAATTCCAACACTCAAGTTGGAAGTCTCTCGTCAACAACTCAAAATGTAAGCGTAAGTTTATTTTAATAGTTGTCCTTATGAAGGTTCGCGGCTACCTACCAAAAGGCCGCTTTTTACACTCATGGTGAAAGGGATATCATAGGAGCCTTCTAAGCTTTTGTTCTAGGTTCGAATCCTAGTGAGTGTACTCTTTTTAAAAAACTTTAAAAAAATACTTGACAAGGTAGTAAAACTATGTTATAATACATTATAAACGAATTGCAATGGGGGCGGGATGAAAAAATAGCCTGCCTACCTTAGTGATAAAACACAAAAAAATAGACTAACAATGGAGATAACTATGGCTATTAATTTAGAAACAATGCGAGCAAAGCTCGAACAATCAAAAAACGGCGGCAAGCCAACTGGAAGTAAGAGCACAATGTGGAAACCACAAGCTGGTGATCAACACATTCGAATCTTGCCAACAGCCGATGGCGACCCGTTCCGTGAATTTCACTTTCATTACAATGTAGGAAAGAATCCTGGAATTTACTGCAACAAGCGAAATGATGGCGGCGAATGCCCTATCTGTGACTTCGCATCAAAACTTTGGCGAGAAGGAACTGAGTCTGACGATCAAAATCTCAAAAATGAAGCAAAAAAATTGTTCGCGCGAAAGCGTTACTATTCACCTGTTTTGATTCGTGGAAATGAATCTGAAGGTGTAAAAATCTGGGCTTACGGTAAGACCGCTTATGAAACTCTTTTGGGTTATGTTTTAGATCCTGACTATGGAGACATTACAGACGCACAAACAGGAACAGATATCAAGTTGACTTACACTCTTGCATCTGGTCCCGGAGCATTTCCTAAGACAAGCTTGCAACCTCGTCGTCGCCCATCTGTGCTATGCGACGATGCAATTGCTGACTGTCAAGATCTTCTTGATTCAGTTCCAGTGATTGATAGTTTGTTCGAGCGTAAGACTACAGAAGATGTTCAGGCTCTGCTGGATGGTTACCTGTCCTCCGACTCTTCAGCAGAAGCCTCTTCTTCAGAGGTTCATCGTGGCAAAGAACAAACAGGAGCAAGCGTAGATCAAGCTTTCGCAGCGTTCATGAATGACGAATAAGTTATAGGTCCTCCTGTGTTGTAGGGTTTGGTCGTTTTCCCATGGTTTAAAAAACGACCCTTTTTTTATTATAAATCTATTAAGGAGCAAAATATGACTACATTACTACTATCACTATTCTTCGCATGTGGAGATAAAGAAGAGGAAACTCAAGACACTTCCACCGAAGAAGTTGTAGAAGAAAGCACTGAAGAAACAGGTTCCGAAGAGCAATCCGAAGAAACTGGATCTGAGGAAACTGAAGAAGAATCAGAAGACACCTCAACTTCAGAGGAGCAATAATGGCCAAGGCTGGTAAGATTGATATCGGTTCAATGAAAAAGTTTGTCAACAAAAAAGTCGGACTTGACATTGCTCACGATCTAAATGAAGACAATCCTACCGAAGTCAAAGAATGGATTCCAACTGGCTCACGCTGGTTGGATTCTATCATTTGCCGAGGTGAGATGGCCGGTATTCCCGTTGGGAAAATTACCGAACTCGCTGGTTTATCTAGCGCAGGTAAGTCTTACATGGCTTGCCAAATTGCTTCTCAAGCACAAAAAATGGGCCACTGTGTCGTTTATTTCGATGCCGAGTCCGCAATCGATCCAAACTTTTTAACGAGTTCTGGTATCGATATTAATGATGACTTCTTGTACATCCAAGCAGTCTCTGTTGAGAAAACCTTGGAAACAATTGAGGATCTAATGTCCGAGTATCCAGAAACCCAGTTTCTATTTATTTGGGACTCCATTGCAGCAACTTCTTCCGAGAAGGACCTCGAAGGTGATTTTAATCCTCAATCGTCAATGGCTGTGAAGCCCCGCATCTTCGCAAAAGCTTTCCCAAAGCTTACTATTCCATTGGCGAATCAGCAATGCACAATGTTGCTAATCAATCAACTTAAGACGAACATTACTTCAAACGTCGCAGAAGCCATGACAACTCCTTATGTTGCTCCCGGCGGAAAGGCAATTGAATACTTCTGTTCTCTTCGAATCTGGCTTACAAAGCGTAAAGCAAAAGCCTCTTATGTCACAGACGATTCTGGACTCCGTGTAGGATCTGAAGTGAAAGTAAAGGTTGAGAAGTCCCGTTTCGGATCCGAAGGTCGCACATGTGGCTTTAAGATTCTCTGGGGCAAGAACGTGGGAATCCAAGATGAAGAGAGTTTATTGGAAGCCGTTAGGTTATCTGGCTCTCCCCGTCTTAAGACTGGTGCTTGGAATACGCTAATTGACTCTGAGGGCAATGAGCATCGATTCAGAAGAACTGAATGGGTTGATAAGATGAGAAATAATGATAAATTCCGACAAGCTGTTTATGATATTATCGATGAAGAGATTATTAGAAAATTTGATTCTGAAGGTAAAAACATAAATTTAGAAGAAGAATAGTTAATTATTTTCGGTGTCTTCGTCTTGAGTCCCGCTACTTAGTAATAAAGGGAGGGACTCAAGATGTCTTCTGGTATTTATAAAATAACCAACTTAATAACTTCGCAAATTTACATAGGAAGTTCCGTGAACACGAGGAGAAGGATGATGAAACATAAATCTCTTTTAAGAAGAGGCATCCACCACTCGAAATATTTGCAAAACTCTTGGGACAAGTATGGAGAAGAGGCATTTACTTTTGAGCTGATTTTGAAAATCTCAGATAGAAGTAAATTGTTGGAAAACGAACAGAGACTTATTGATGATCTAAGTCCAGAGTTTAACATGTGTCCCATAGCAGGAAATCGACTTGGATACAAACATACAGAAGAAACAAAGTCTATATTGTCTGAAAAATCAAAAGGCAACACGAACTGGAAAAATAGGAAACACTCTGAAGAAACCAAAGAAAAGATGCGTCAGTCCCATTTAGGAAAGAAGATGTCCGATGAAACCAAAGAAAAGATGCGCCAAGCGAACTTAGGAAGAAAGAGACCAGAAAGAGATAAGTTAAAAATTTCTGAAACGATGAAGAATCAGAAGTGGAGAAGAGCAATAACTGACGATCTTCTTGTGCAAGAGATTAGAGAAAAGCTGGAAAGAGGCCAAAGCCGCTATTCTTTGGCTAAGGAATATGGAGTAAGTAAAACTGTTATAAAAAACATTCATTTACGAATAAAAGGATACGAATGATCGTTTCAAAGCAGGAGCATGGAACAAACTAATCGGTCGAGACGGAAAGGAGCACAAGTTCCAACGTACTCAATGGTTAGATAAGTTGAAAGACGATGAGTTCCGCTCTGTTGTATTCGACATTATGGATGAAGAAATCATTAAAAAGTTTGATTCTGAAGGCAAAAACTTTGGAATTGACGAAGAGTCCAACGAAGGTTAATCCTGAAGGAACTCTCAATAACCCCTTGACTTCGGTCTTGGGGTTTTTTTGTACTTTCTACTTGACAACCTCTTCAAAATGTGTTATAATGTAAACACAACATGGAGGTTTTATGAAAACTATTACAAAAGAAGAATTTTCGGAATTCATTTCAACTGGTCGCAAGGTTGTCCAATTCTCGGCAACTTGGTGCGGACCATGCAAAATGCTAACAAAGACAATCGAAGGCATTGACTTGGAAGGCGTTGAGTTTGCAAAAGTCGACGTTGATCAATCAAGAGAGTTAGCTATGCAGTTTGGCGTTCGATCCGTTCCTTTGCTTGTCGTGTTTCAAGACGGAGAGGAAGTTCGACAAGCACCGGGCGCAAAGCCTCGAGACGCCGTTATCAGTTTTGTGACGGAGGACTAATGAAAAACGTTATTATTATTGACGCGCTGAACATGTTTCTGCGCTCTTATGTTATTAGCCCACACATGGACCGCAAAGGTAACCCTGTGGGTGGCACAATTGGCTTTCTGAAGTCTTTACAGAAGGTCGCAAGGGACTTTAACGCCGACGAAGTTATTGTCGCTTGGGACGGCCATGAGGGCTCTCAACGTAAGCGTTCTATGAACAAGGATTACAAAGGTGGCCGCAAACCTGTGAGATTCAACAGGCGAATGATTGAATTGGAGCCAGAGAAAGAAGAAGCCAATAAAGGCTATCAACAAGTCAGGCTTATGGAGTATCTCAATCAAACGCCATGCATTCAACTCGTAGCAGACTTTACAGAGGCTGATGATGTGATCGCTCACGCAATCAATCACAGCAGGTATGATGGTTGGCTAAAAACCATTATCTCATCCGACAAAGACTTTTTTCAATTGTGTCGAGACGACGTTCAAATCTATCGACCAATTCAGAAAAAAATTGTTACAAAAGACTCTGTTATCGAAGAGTTCAAGATTCATCCAAACAACTTTGCTTTAGCAAGAGCAATGGCCGGAGATTCTTCGGACAATCTTCCCGGAATCAAAGGAGCAGGGCTCAAAACAATCGCAAAGAGGTTCCCGTTTCTTATTCGAGAAGATGAATACGTTGTTGCCGACTTGATCAAAGAATGTGCAATGACGGCTAAGAAGCTCAAGATACACCAAAACATCGAGAGCAACGAGAAACTAATCAAAGACAACTATGCTATAATGCAACTTCAACATCCAAATATTCGACCAATGAATAGGCAATTGATTACAAAGGCTATAGACGACTTTGAACCTTTTTTCGATAAAATAAAATTTACACAAATGCTATTCGCCGATGACGCCGGTCATCTCAACTTTGACACATTGCAACAAATTTTTCGTCAAATAAAAAGATAAAATTACTTGACACTTTGCTCTCAACAGGTTATACTTAATCATACATTAAATTTGGAGGACACATGAATAATGATAGACAAGAAACTTTTATGCGCTTTGGAAAGAACTTCCAAGAGAATCTCTGCCAACTGATGTTGGAAGATCGACCCTTTTTCGATCAAATAACAGAAGTCTTAGACGTTCAATTTTTTGAGAAAAAATATCTTCAAGTTTTTGCTCAAACGCTTATAAACTATAGAGACAAATATAACACTCACCCGAATGCAGAAGTTATGATGACCCTGTTGAGAACTGAGTTAAATCACCACGACAAGGCAACAGCTAAAGACGTTAGGGAGTTCTATGCTAGGATCCACACATCTGATGGCGTGGAAGAAGCAGAATTCATCAAAGATAAATCGATTGATTTTTGTCGAAAGCAGGTTTTGAAAGGTGCGATGATTAAATCTGCATCTTTGCTTAAATCATCTTCTTTCGAAGAGATTGAAAAAGTTATCAAGGAAGCATTGGTTCTTGGGACCGATAATAACTTTGGTCACGACTTTCGAAAAGATTTGCTTAAGCGCTTTGAGTTGATTTCTCGAGACCCTCAGTCTACTGGCTGGGCAAGAATGGATGAGATCTGTAAAGGCGGCCTTGGCAAATCTGAACTGGGAGTTGTTATTGCTCCAACCGGTGCTGGAAAGTCAATGGTGCTTGTTCACTTGGCCACTCAAGCACTGCTTGCTGGCAAAACTGTCGTTTACTACACTCTGGAACTTAAGGATACTGTTGTAGGTCAAAGATTTGATTGTTGCATTTCAGATGTTCCTTTGCAAGAACATAGAATGAGACAAAAAGAAATTGTCGACAAAGTGAAAGACTTAAGCGGTACTCTAATTATCAAGGAATATCCAACCAAGTCGGCCTCGGTTCAAACTCTCAAGAATCACATTGAGAAGTTACGTAAGCGTGGCATTGAGCCTGACATGATCTTGGTTGACTATGCAGATTTACTTAGACCATCTAGGAGTTCAAGTGAAAAACGACATGAATTGGAAGAAACTTACGAAGGCTTACGCGGACTTGCGCAAACCTATGAAGTTCCATGTTGGACGGCTTCGCAAACTAACCGAAGCGGCCTCAACGCAGAAGTTATTACAATGGAGGCAATCTCAGAAGCATTTAATAAATGTTTTGTTGCCGACTTTATTTTCTCTCTGTCTCGAACAGTTCAAGACAAGCAGGCAAACAAAGGCCGATTGTTTGTCGCAAAAAACAGAAATGGTCCTGATGGACTAGTCTTTGACGCTTTTGTCGATTGGTCTGATGTAACCATCAAGGTCTTGGATCGTGACGAAGGAGCGGAGAGGATGCAATCAACGGGAGAAGCACTCTCGATGTTAAAAGAAAAATATTCACAAATGAAAGCAAAATAGGAGCACACAATGGATTTAGAAAAAAAGATTTTATCGGACATCACCGTCCACATGAAGTATGCCCGTTATCTCGAGGATAAAAACCGTCGAGAAAACTGGAATGAATTAGTTACCAGAAACATGGAAATGCACATTAAAAAATTTCCCAGTTTAGAACAAGAGATTCGGGAGAACTATAAGTTTGTGTATGACAAGAAGGTTCTTCCTTCCATGCGCTCTATGCAGTTCGGAGGTAAGCCAATCGAGGTTTCACCGAACCGCATCTTTAACTGCGCTTATGCGCCTGCTGATGATCCTCGAGTGTTCGGCGAGATCATGTTCTTGCTTCTTGGCGGAACTGGTGTCGGTTACTCTGTGCAACACCACCACGTAGAAAAGTTGCCGGAGATTCATAAGCCTTCGTCAAAGCGAACAAGACGTTTTCTTGTTGGAGACTCAATCGAAGGTTGGGCCGATGCTGTTAAGGCTCTTGTAATGTCTTACTTCAAAGGCACATCGAAGTTACGCTTTGACTTCTCGGACATTCGACCAAAAGGTGCTCGCTTGGTTACATCGGGCGGTAAGGCTCCCGGTCCACAACCATTGAGAGAGTGTTTAGTAAAAGTAGAGGGAATTTTAGATGCAAAAGAAAACGGAGACAAACTTTCACCCATTGAGGTTCATGATATCATCTGCCACATTGCGGATGCGGTTTTGGCGGGAGGTATTCGTCGCGCCGCTCTCATTTCTCTATTCAGTGCTGACGACGAAGACATGCTTGGTGCAAAAGCCGGAGCATGGTGGGAACTCAACCCACAACGAGGACGAGCAAACAATTCTGTAGTTGTTATGCGTCACCGTATCGACAAGCCAACATTCATGAATCTATGGAAGCGCGTTGAAGAGTCTCGTTCTGGAGAGCCCGGATTCTATTTCTCAAACGATAAGGATTGGGGCTGCAACCCATGTTGCGAGATCGGTCTTCGACCTTTCCAATTCTGCAACTTGGTCGAGATCAATGTTTCAGACGTTACAACTCAAGACGATCTTAACGCTAGATCACGCGCTGCAAGCTTCATAGGCACCCTTCAAGCGTCTTACACGGACTTCCACTACTTGAGACCTATCTGGCAACGCACAACGGAAAAAGACGCCCTTATTGGCGTTTCTATGACTGGTATTGCGTCCGGTGCTGTTCTAGATCTGAACATGACTGAAGCTTCTTTGGAAGTGTCTAAGATGAACCGTCAAGTTGCTATGCAAATCGGCATTAACCAAGCTGCTCGTCAGACATGTGTTAAGCCTGCTGGAACAACTTCTCTTACTCTTGGCACGTCAAGTGGAATCCACGCATGGCATAATGACTATTACATTCGTCGTTTGCGTGTTGGAAAGAATGAAGCAATCTATTCATATCTAGTGAATAACCTTCCAGAATTGGTCGAAGATTGCCGTTTCCGTCCACATGACACTGCCATCCTATCTGTGCCCCAAAAAGCTCCTGAAGGGGCTATTACGCGCCATGAGAGTGCTCTTGATTTGCTCGAGAGAGTAAAGAAAGTTTCTACCGAATGGATTAAGTCAGGTCATAAGAAGGGAAGCAATACTCACAATGTTTCAGCAACAGTATCTATCAAAGATAATGAGTGGGAAACTGTTGGAGAGTGGATGTGGAACAATCGCGGTGTCTATAATGGCTTGTCTGTTCTTCCTTATTCCAACCACAGTTACGTGCAAGCTCCTTACGAGGACTGCTCCAAGCAAGAGTATGAAGAAATGCTTCCATTACTGAAAAGTGTGAACTTGGATGACGTTGTAGAGACAACAGACGAAACTGATCTATCAGGCGAAATTGCTTGCGGCGGCGGAGGATCTTGCGAGATCTTCTAGGTTCTCCACAAGGAGCCTAAGATAAAAACCACCACTTTATGAAGATAAGACTATTTATTTTTACAAGGAGGTGGTTTTTATGCCTAGAAAATCAAAATACGATGGTCTCTATGAGACGGGACATAAATTTGGAGATTGGGAGCTTTTGGACCCTAAGCCATTTAGTGCAAATCCAAATAGTAAATATAAATTATCTTATAAGTGCAGGTGTGCTTGCGGATTGGAAAAGCCAGTATTATGTGAAAATCTCGAAAGACAAGTTTCCAATTCATGCTACGATTGTGCAATGAAGAAAAGAAACTATCAGAAAGGGGCAGACAATCCCTTTTGGAAAGGTGCCAAAGTTTTATCTGGACGAAAGTTTTATAGAATCAAAAGAGGAGCAGAGTTGAGAGGTATCGCCTTAAACCTGACCATAGAAGAGGCTGAAGAGAAACTGTTAGAGCAAGACTTTATTTGCGCCCTAACAGGAATGACTCTTACAAAAGAGACTTGGTCTCTTGATCGAATCGATAGCAGCAAACCCTATGAGGTTGAAAACGTTCAGTGGGTTCACAAAGACATCAATGTTATGAAAAACAAGTTTGGAGAAGACTACTTTATCGAGATGTGTAAGAAGGTGGTAGCCAATCTATGAGGATTGCGACGCTGAAACTTACGAAAGCATGCTCTCATTGGTCAAAAACGTTGACTTGGACCTAGTTATAGAGACATCAGATGAAACTGATTTGTCAGGAGAGATAGCTTGTGGCGGAGGAGGATCTTGCGAGATCTTTTAAAAGTTCGCAAATAAATAAGCAACCTTCCGTAATGTTTTGTGAGTTATTACTATTTACTCATGAATCATTATGGAGGGTTTTCTTATGGCTAGAGATTTAATTGGTCAAATATTTCACAATTTGACTGTTTTGGAAAGAGCATCGTCAAATAGACAAGGATCTAGGACGTGGCTTTGTGAATGTTTCTGCGGCAACAAAAAAGTTTTCTCGACAGACCACTTGACTAGAAAGAAGTCACCGGTCAAGTCTTGTGGTTGTCAAATGCATAAATCAGGCAAAGACCATCATCAATGGAATGGTGTAGGAGACATATCTGGAGGCTGGTGGCATGACCATGTTCTTAGAGAGCGCACTCAAGGAGTAAGAACAAAAGTCCCAGTTGAGATAACAAAAGAAGAAGCATGGAACTTGTTTCTTGAACAAGATAGGTGTTGCGCATTGACTGGACTCCCTCTGACGATAGGAACCAACAGATATAATGATGCTAGTATTGACAGAATCGATAGTTCAAGAGGATATGTATTGGACAACGTTCAGTGGGTTCACAAGCATGTAAATTTTATGAAAAGGACTTATTCTCAAGAATACTTTATCACTATGTGTCGCAAAGTTGCCGAAAAACACCCCGAAATACTAGTTACATAAACAGGCACTAAGTAGTCTGTGAAATTTTCTAACAGGAGTTATTTATGAGAGAAGAATTGGAGAAAATTATTCGCAACCTAACTGAGATCAAAGAAGATCTCGACAAAGTGGAGGCTGGATCTTATGGTTATAAATCAGCAGCTCCTCGCGCTCGAAAGGCTCTTATGGATGCCTCCAAGCAACTAAGAGACATTCGATCAGTTGTTCAAGAGCACAAAAAAAATCACGAAGAAAATTAATTTTTCTACTTGACAAATGATGCAAAACGTGTTATACTTTATGTGTAACACGTTTTTTTATTATGGAGGCTATATGCATTTTGAACCACACAACAGACACCTTTGGGTGCTACCAGTAGAAAAAGAGGAATCCGCAGAAGATCCCTTATTTGTAATGCCGGGAGACTACCGTCCGCCCAAATCACCTTATGTCATTTGCGACATTCTTGGAATGGCTTGTGACTGTGAAATCTCACTAGATGTCGGAGACCGTATCGTAGTAGATAGAACCACTTTACAAGAGATAAAAGCGGATCTTGAGACTATTTACGTCGTTAAAGAAAACTACGTCTATGGGAGACTCGACAATGAAACTAACATCTAAAAGATTAAAAAACCTCATCATGGAAGTTATGAGAGAACAAAAGATGGACTCTTCTGCTCAAAATTTACAAAACTTCTTCGCCACATTACAATCAGAATCTGGCGCAGCTACAATGGCTATTCTAACAGCGGAGAACCCACCTGCAAAAGTTGCTTCTCCTACAGATCCAGATTTCCAAAACAGCTTCGCTCAAGTAAACAATGGAGTTAATGACCAACCAATCCAATGGGACAATTCTCAAAAGATGGCTGAACTTGAATCTGATTTAAACTCTCTAGGGTTAAGCTATATGCAAGTTGAAGGTGAGTATTTCGGACCCGAAACAAGTTATCTTGTCTTCAATATAAGCAAAGAAGACGCAATGACTCTAGGAAAGAAATATCTTCAAGACGCCATCGTCTTTGGTCAAAAAATGAGAGCAACAAATCTAGCGGATTACGAACAAAACTTCCAAGACCCAGATTATGCTGGTAGAGACCCAGATTCTCAAATGAGTCAATCCCCAGCCGGCTCTCCTAAAATTTATTTCGACTTTGATTTGATCAACTTAGAATCTAACCACTTCAGTGGAAAGGACTATAGCGATCAACCATCGTTGCCCGGGGATTATCACATCGAAGATTCGAGAAACATGATTTTGGCTGGCGCGTCTGTTCAAGCAAGAACGGATTTGTTCACTCAAGCAGGCGGCAAAAAGTTTGTAATTCCATTCTATTCTGATGATCCAACTCACGCACCAATGTCCGGAGAAGATCTTTACAACGTAAGACCTATCAACCCTAGTGATGATCCTAAAGATTTTAACAGAGGCGTTTAATGAAAGAAATAGAATTATATGGCGATGGCATAGGAAAGGTTTCCTATGTCCAACACGTCGGCGACGATAAGATGATTGCTAATGCTGCTCGAGTCTCATTTGGCCAAGATAACACCAAGCCACTAACTGCTCGAGACGAGAAACTGATCAAATACTTGATCCAACACAAACACACATCGCCCTTTGAGCATAACTCGATTACTTTTTTGTTTGAAGTTCCAATGTTTGTCCGCTCTCAGCACATGAGACATAGGACTTGGGCTTACAATGAAATCTCCAGACGCTACACCGATGTAGATCTTAGATTTTATGAACCTAAACTGTTCAGAACGCAACACAAAAGCAACAGACAAGCCTCAAACATAGAGAGTCAGCAAGATCCAACGATTGCGCCAATGTTTCTGGATACCTATTCAAAATCAAGTGATGCTATTGCAAAATGGCATGACTACTCTTTAAACCTTTTCGATCAATTAATCGAGAAAGGAGTTTGTCGAGAACAAGCCAGAGCAGTACTTCCTCAAAGTCTTTATGCAAAGTATTATGGAACCGTAAATCTTTCCAATCTACTTAAGTTTATAGACCTTAGAACACACGAGGGCGCTCAATGGGAAATTCAAAAAGTCGCTGAGGCTTGTTTGGATATTGCTCAAGAGATTTGGCCCTATTCTATTGGTGCTTATAGGGAGTTGAGGTGTGAAGTTTGAACCCGGTGATTTAGTGATGCTTAGACCAGACACTACAATTTATTATTCCTTAGATGCATCGGCGAATGTAGGAATCGTTGTAACAGCTGGTGTTCTGATGTATGCCCACTATTCGCCGCAAGGTGGTAAGATAAGATTTTATGCTTATGACGTAATGTTTGATGGAAGAACATATAGAAATGTTCCGGAAGAAGTTTTAAAAGGATTAGAGAAAAATGATGAAAAAGATTCTGAATGAATGGAGAAGATTTAGGTTAACTGAAGCTCAATCGAACCAAGATCAAGAATTAGGAGCACCAGATGGTTGGTTCGAGACTTGGAATAGGCACATGGGTCCAATCGACTTTCTACCAGCTTATAGAAAAATTATGAGACCATCATTAAGATCTTTGCAGAGAATGAAGTTTAATCCAGACCTAACTCAAGCTCAAAAAAAAGAAATTGATAAAATCTATTCTAGAGTTTCTTCCGGTTTTACTTTTTATTCCAACGACCAATTCTTAGCAGAATCTGTTCCCTCTATGGAAGAAATTGTGAATATCAAGCTAAATTACTACTTCGAAGATCCATCAGTGCCACAGGAACATAAAGACTTCTTTCGAGACAATTATGAAGCAATTATGGATTATGGCGAAACAACCATGGCTCCATCTCGCTTTGTCCACGGCACTGGTGCGACCTTTAAAGGTCTAACAGGCTTCAAAGGCTCTATGCAAGATTTTTACATGTTTGGTGGTGGGTTTGGAGCCACTCGCCAAATAATGGACTCTTATTTTGCTGACATGGAACGAGGTCCGTCAACAATCAATCCACAACCGGTTGATCTGGGAAGAGGCTCTGATGAGTTTGAAGCTGAGCAAAGGGAGAAGGCTGATTTCTTCAACAGCTTCTTTGATGATCAAGAGAAGCAGAAGGCACAACGTCGGAGACGTAAGTGATAAAACACGATAAGATAATCATAGGCAGGACACCATCCTGCCTTTTATTTTCTTGGAGAACTCAAGCGCCTTGCATCCTAACTCACCAACTCACATATCACAGATGTGACCCACAATTTGAAAATCTCGATCTCTCAGAGTTTAACACAAGTGATCCAGTAGAGATGATAGCGAACCTGTCATTCATCATGGGCTTCACGGGCCTATTGTTGCAACCATCAAACGTCCAAAACCTCAGGATAGACGAGAACATTAATCTTATCACGAACAACAATCGAACAATTGTTTACGATGCAGAGCCATTAATTTTCGATGGAAAGCAAGAAAGCGTCTTTGATGTTTATGATGAATTCTATTGGAGAAGAGGTACAGCTCATGATGTAGATGTGCTAACATCGCGAGAAAGGTTTTGTAGAAAAATTAATTTTTATTCTTCGAGAAGGAAAGGTGTTCGCTCCGATACGAAAGACCTCACTGTAGCCTCTATAATGGACGAGAATCAACTTTTAGATCCGGACTATGGTAATGGCATGGTTCGCCTTAAAGCGCTTAGAATGATGGATAAGGCCGGTTTAAAAGGACAATTGGGAATGATCAAGAATGGAAAAGAATATTACAAGAGAATCAAAATGGATTTCCACTCTCGAGAAGCCATCCCGAGATTTAAACAAATGAAAACGTTTAAAGAAGTATTTGAATTAGAACAACAGAAGGAGAAACCATGGAAGATGTTCGAGACACTAAGGTTCAAACAAAGAACCTTGTAGGAATCATCCCAATAGCCGGACAAGACAGTAGAGACTTTAACCAACCATGGCCCGATTGCATGATGCCGATCGCTCCTGATTATAATTTAATAGAAGCAGCCGTTGTAGAGTGTGCATGGGCCGGCTGTAAATCGATTTGGATCGTCGTCAATGATGATTTTGCTCCCATCATAAGAAAAAGACTTGGAGACTATGCTGGAGACCCAGTCTGGGCCTATAGAGCATATGAGCCGAATCCAAACAATCATAAGAAAAGAATCCCGATTTTTTATACTGCTGTTCCAATGAAACACCGCAACAAGAGAGATTCTACAGCATTCTCAGTGGTCCATGGATCATTGACCGCCTTTAAGCTAATGAGTAGCTTATCTAATTGGACAAAGCCCAGTCGCTATTATGTCAGGTTTCCACATAGCTACTTCCCAGCTTGGCAAATTCGAGAACATAGAAAGTTATTAAGTGGAGACAAAAATTGCTACTTGACTTTTCAAGGACAAGGAGTGAAAGAAGGATTCCTCTCTTCTTTTACATTTGGAAAAGATGATTGGTTAGAGTTCAGAAGAGTTATTAGATCCGGAACAGGCCGCCGACCACCTGGTACGAGTCATTTAGATGACTTAACGCTTCCAATCGAAGAAAGATGGTCCGCAAGATGGTTTGAGCCTAAAGATGTTTTCGCACCTCTGAACTATGAAGACGCTCATGAAATAAAAGTTGATGATTTTTATAATATTCGTAATTGGAGTGAGTATTGCACCTTCATGGGTCGCTCCGAATCCCTACAAATCAGAAAGCCCGAGAGTTCCGTGCTTTTACGCACTAGTTACAATAGAATGGGGAGCGACGATGAATGAGAGAACACCTTAAATTTAAGCAATTGCTAAATCAGTTTAGGTCATTGAAATTCGAAGAAGAATACATTAAGGACTTTCTAATGGAAGCTGATAGTGAATTTGAAGATGCTTTTCAAAGTTATTTGGAAAAAAACGAACTGTCCGAGGACGATCTCAATAGGCCTCCACCTCAACAGCTTGAAGTTGTGGAAGAAGACGATGAGTCTATTTGCGAATCTAGCACCGAACCTCTAGAGCTGAAGCACTTCAAGAAAGCTCATAGGAAATTAGTTAAAATTCTACACCCAGATAGACAAAGTGCAAATGATCCACGCCGACAAGAGCACGAAGAGGATTTCAAAAAGTTGACAAAGGCTTTGAACGATAATTTGTGGGCTGAATTCTTTGAGATCGCAGATAAGTATAACGTAGAACTGGACAGAGTCGAGGAAGCAAATCGATTGCTTCTTGAGGATATTGAGAAAGCCTCGGAGACGATAGAAGGAAAAAAGAAAACGTTTTCATGGTTTCTCTCTCAATGTGGAGATAGTGAAGATTGTCGAGATAATGTAATCGAAGTTTATCTGAGATCAAAATTTGGCTGGACCAAAGATAAATGACTCTTAGGACTGGCGATCTTGTTGCTTTTGCGACAGTTGAACCAGAACCAAGACACAGGCTTGGGATAGTTATAGGGATAAGCTTTGCACTTGGACTTGTAAGGATAATGTGGTGCGATGGGCACATTAGTTTACATTCAGAAATGTTTCTAAAACGCATTGCATGAACTATTTATAGTCGAAAAGAGGAAGTGAAATGAAGATATCAGCCAAAGACTTGCGTCAAATCATAAAAGAAGAGTTGAGCTTGGTTCTAGAACAAGAAACACCAGTCTCTAGAATGCTAGCCAGTTTAGGCAACATGCAACAAGCTGATCGTTTTGGCGAACCAATATTGGTTCTCGACCATGGGAATTGCAAAACGGTCCTTAAGGTAGAAATGATGGGCGAAGTGCTCTGGGTGGAAAGTCTAGATGTTGTTGGAAACGACGGCAGACCTAATGGAGAATGTTTCCGCAAGGGCTATGCGAGCGAAATGATGGAGCTTCTTACAAAGGCAGCAGACGACCACGGAGTGACCATTAAATTGATAGCGGCACCTCCACCAATGATCAAACGGCAGTTCCCTGAGTTACCAGATGCCAGAGGCTTGGCTAATTTTTACTCGAAGCATGGATTTGTTGAGACATCTAGCAATCCGATGCAAGTGGAAATGACGCGCACACCATCAAATTAAATGGAGAAAACTAAATGAACATAACAAACGAACAACTTCGCCAAATCATCAAGGAAGAGCTAGCTGCTGTCCTCGACGAGAAGCGCAAGAAGAAAAAGGCGAAGAAAAAAGCTGCTAAAAAGGATGCATGCTATCATAAGGTGCGCTCACGCTATGACGTTTGGCCATCCGCCTATGCTTCCGGTGCTCTTGTAAAGTGTCGCAATGTCGGAGCAAAGAACTGGGGCAACAAGACAAACGAAGAGCTTGAGAAAGGCGGCCATAGTGATGAATTACATGGAACAATGGAAGAAATGCATCAACAAATTGCAGACAAGCACGGGGTGTCTTTAGAAAAGATCAACATGCAGCTTGAAATGGGCACCAAAGAAGAAGCCAAAGAACACGGCGAAAAGAAAGCTCATGAGATTGCAATGGAACATGTGTTCGAAGATCCAGAATATTACACAAAACTGAAAAAAGCCGGTATCGACGAGAAAAAGACTTGCAAGGCTTGCGGGAAAGAATTGAAATGAACATTACTCACGAAGAATTGCAACAAATAATCCGAGAAGAATTACAATCCGTCTTAAGAGAAGATGCTCAGCTAGATCAACAGATCTTGAGCAGATCTGATTATATGCGAGGGTTGTTGAACTTTATTGAACAAAATCCCGGAACAAACGCAGAAGCTATGTTCAACTCTGATGTCGCTAATGCCATTATACCAATTGGCATCCGTGAACGCGCTATTGAATTATGGATAGCAAAATTAATAGAAGATGGCTATGTGACTTCAAAAAACCAAGAGCTACAATCTACCAATAAAGCTTCATGGAAAAATCACAATGTTGTCTCTGAGAAGAAGAAGAAAAAGAAGAAGAAGAAAGCCGGAACTGAATCCTCAAAGGAGTCGAATCTTGGAGATTGGTTCAAGCGCAAAGGCCCCAAAGGCAAGAAGGGCGGTTGGGTTGATTGCAACGCTCCCGATGGAAAAGGTGGATACAAGTCTTGCGGAAGATCAGACGGAGAAAAGAGAAAGAAATACCCAGCCTGCCGACCTACCCCGGGCGCATGTAAGGAAAGAGGTAAAGGCAAGTCTTGGGGCAAAAAAGCTAAAAAGAAATCAAAATCAAGAGGAAAGAAGAAGTGAAACTTACAAACAAAGATTTAAGAAGAATTATCAAAGAAGAGCTTTCTCATGTCTTGAGCGAAAAATCAAAGACAAAAGGATCGGATAGAGCAAGAAACTACTTGGAAAAACTCTCCGACACCATTTTTGCTAGTAGCGACTCTGAAAGGCTAGAAAAAGGAATTTCCTTTTACGACGACAGGGGTCATTGGATGATGGACTTTACAATCGAAAATGCTTTTGAACAACTCGACGGGAACGAAGTTCAACTCGGAGACGAAATTGCTAAACCTTGGAGGTTTCTTGTTTTGACAGGAGAATCCCAATCAACCAGAAAGATCAGGCAAAGCCTCCCGATGTATAAGTCAGACCTTTTCGCAGAAACATTTTCTCCCAAAATTATCACCATGGAATTAAATCTTGTTCGCGAAGGACATTTTTCATTTGTAATGAAATCTGCCGGGATTACCGGAGTGGAGGTCGACGAACTAATGATAATCGAAGGAAAAAACCTTGCGGACAATTTAACGGAAATCCTAAGCTATTACACTCTACAAGCCGAAGATCTTTTCGAATTGATGAATTCGCTTTACATGGACTTAGGCCTAGACAATCTACCAAAAACATCATTACCATAATAAGGAGAGACAAATGAAACTAACAAACGAACAATTACGAAACATCATTCAAGAAGAATTAGAAGCTGTCTTATCCGAGGTCGAAGAGCAGGAAGAAGAGATCGATGAAGCAAAAAAGAAAAAGAAGAAGGCGTGCAAACCATCTAAAGGCAAACGGTTCGCAAAACGTGTAAACGGCAAGTGCCGCTCTTACGGACAGAAAGGTCAAGCCAAAGGTGGTGGAGACCGCATTAGACCGGGAACAAAGAAGGGCGACGCTTATTGCGCTCGATCTGCGAAGATCAAAAAGTGTAAGAACCCACCATGTGCCAATGACCTTTCTAGAAAGAAATGGAAGTGTCGAGGCTCAAAAAGCATGAAATGATTGTCGATCTTTGGTTTAAGATAGTATTCTGGAAGGCGATGTTTTTTGGATTAATAATTCCAACCATCGCCTTCTGCTGTTTCTACTACCTGTCTTACAGGCAACAGCAAGAATTTTTAAAAAAGTTAGAGAAAATACTTGACAAGTCTTCCTGAATGTGTTACATTAATAACATAACAATCATGGAGGATAATTTGAACAAGAATCAACTACGAAAAACTCTTTCATCAATGAAGGGGTCTCAACTGAACAGCGCACCGCAGAGAGAACTGGATGATGGGTTCTTTGGGAGAAGCCTAGAAAAAAACCTAGGTGTTAGTGAAAATAATTTAAAAACTGGAGATCTAGAACTAGATGATGGCACCAGAATAGAATTAAAAACAACAAACGGTAAGTCAAAAATTACCTTATTTTCTAAAGAGCCAAACTGGACTTGCAACAAAAATCTTTCAAAAATGAAAGATTTTTTTGACTTGCATTCTTACGAATCATCCGACGGAAGACAAAAATTAAACATGACGATTAAGGCCGACAAAAAAAACAGTCGAGGATTCAAATTGATTTTAGACGAATCTCGACTATTGATCAGCGATCAAAATAAGGTCAATTGCGCAGAGTGGGATCTAAACGATCTACTAGAATCTGCACGCACAAAGCTGGACAGCTTGGTTATCGTAAAGAGGACAGAGAAAGGTGAAATTCTAGAATCCTCTATTGAAGAAGGAGTAAACATCGAGACATTCAAAAAAATGATCATCAGCGGCCAAATCGTCGTCGAAACAAGATTGTCGATAAAAAAAGGCTCCTCAAAAACATTGAGAAATAGAGGAACTTGCTTTAGGGTAGACCCTAAGAACATTAATAAAATATACAAGGAGGGAAAATGAGTTTTATAACAAGAGAATTTAAAAGTGGAGTAATGATTTTGGGTGATTGCCTAGAAGTTCTATCAGATAATCCTACAAGACAGATAAGTGTCCCAGACAAGAAAGATCCAGAAACAATGGTAACTAAGATGGTTCCATTTTTAGACAGAAATTGTGTAGAGGTTACTGTAACATCGCCTCCCTACAATTTATGCAAGAGATATTCGGATTATAAAAATTCAAAGACCAGCAAATCTATGACCGAGAAGTATGAAAGGTGGTATGCAGATGACCTTCCAGAATGGGAATACCAAGGACAACAGCAGGCGGTAATTTTTCAACTTATGAGAGTATCTAAAAGCTCTATTTTTTACAATCATAAAGTTAGGTTCGCTTGGCATGGTAGGAATATTTATAGAACAAATAATAACTTGCACCATCCAATGCATTGGTTACACAAGTTCCCAATTTGGTGCGAGATAATTTGGGACAGATGCGGAATAGGTAATCCATCTAACAGATATCATATACAAGAAGAAAGAATTTATCAGATTCAAAAGCCTAGAAAATGGGACAATAAAGACTTAAAGTTAACAAATATTTGGAAAATCCCACCAAGTAGAAATGAAGGGCATGTTTGTACATTTCCGGAAAAATTAGTTGAAAACTGTATTTTACCGACGACTGAGGTTGGAGATGTGGTCTTAGATCCCTACATGGGTTCTGGAACAACTGCAATGGTTGCAATGAAGCATGGGAGAAGATTCATTGGGATAGAAAGAGATCCTGAATATTTTGAACTTTGCTGCAAAAACATAGAAAAGTTAGAAAAAGAACTTGACAAATGATTCTAAACATGCTACATTAATATTATAACAATCACGGAGGACAAATGATTAACAATTACAACTTGGGCTATGCCTGTATTTGCACAGAACTTTCATCTCGCAAGGTGAAGGTGTCAACCAATCGCACAATGCGAAAGAAAACATTTCAAGAGAAAGGTCTCGACCATGTGTCTGAGGTCATTCTTCAAAACGTCACCGACTTGCTCACAATCCTCAAATGGAATGCAAAGCATGACATCCACTTCTTTCGCATGTCCTCCGAGATTTTCCCATGGGCTTCGGAATACAACCTCGAAGACCTCAAAGACTTCGACGCAATTGAAGAAGCCCTTTACGAAGCCGGCCTGTTTGCCAACGAGAACAACATTCGTTTGACTTGTCATCCCGGCCCCTTCAACAAACTTTGTTCTCCAAATGAGCAGGTTGTGCAAAACACCATCAATGACCTTGAAGTCAATGGTCGCATGATGGATCTTTTGTGTCAACCTCGCTCTCCTTGGGCGAAGATCAACATCCACGTCGGCGCGGCTTACGACGATAAATCAGTCGCCATGCAGACATTCTGCAAGAACTTCGAGCGTTTATCTGACGCCGTCAAAACTCGACTGACTGTAGAGAACGACGACAAAGAATCGCTATACTCAACTAAAGAGTTGTACGATGGTATATTCAAACAAATTGGCATCCCCATCGTGCATGACTATCACCACCACACAATGTGCACCGGTGGCTTGTCGCAACAGGATGCCGTTGAGTTGGCACTTACAACATGGGGCGACGTTGTCCCTGTCGTTCATTACAGCCAGTCACGCTCTGTAGAGCATAATGACCC
>Ga0102960_1000103_pt1 | contig 30905 bp, 49 predicted proteins | sample SalPon2_B_H2O_MG_2_FD_84521 | JGI IMG/M metagenome (GOLD analysis project Ga0102960, IMG submission 84521) | Salt pond water microbial communities from South San Francisco under conditions of wetland restoration - Salt Pond MetaG SF2_B_H2O_MG | ecosystem: Environmental > Aquatic > Non-marine...
AATATATATTCGACGCAAGATCATGCCGCGGCATACATTGCCGAACAGGGAATCCCAGTGTTTGCTTGGAAAGGAATGACTGAGGATGACTACGAAGAGTGTTTGGAAAAAGTTTTATGGTTCGATGAAGGCGTAGGGCCAAATATGATTCTAGACGATGGTGGTGATCTCACGGGATACATTCTAGAAAAACATCCGGATTTATACAAAGACATCAAAGGTATATCTGAAGAAACGACTACCGGAGTGTTGAGGTTGATTCAATATGAAAGGGAAGAAATTCTTCCAGTACCATCTTTCAACGTTAATGATTCAGTAACCAAGTCTAAGTTTGATAATAAATACGGATGTCGAGAATCCTGTGTCGATGCAATCCGCCGCGCGACCGATACCATGATGGCTGGAAAGGTTGCAACAGTTGCCGGTTACGGCGACGTCGGAAAAGGTTCTGCAGCCTCTTTAGCAGCTGCTGGATGTCGAGTTATTGTTACCGAGATCGATCCGATCTGTGCTTTGCAAGCTGTGATGGATGGATTCCAGGTTTTACCAATGGATGACGCTGTTAAGCAATCTGATATTGTGGTCACAGCCACCGGTAATCGCGATGTGGTTCGCGCCGAACACATGATAAACATGAAAGACAACGTTATCGTTTGCAACATCGGTCATTTTGACAATGAGATCGATGTTGCATGGTTAAATGAAAACTTCGAACATAAGAACGTGAAGCCGCAAGTCGACGTTTATTATCTACCGACCGGATTGCCTGATAATCCCGGCCTTACTAAAAAGATTGTTCTTTTAGCTCAAGGAAGACTGGTTAATCTGGGTTGCGCTACGGGTCATCCAAGTTTTGTTATGTCCTGCTCTTTCACAAATCAGGTCTTAGCTCAGATAGAACTGTTTCATAACGCACAGAATTATGAACGAAAGGTTTATGTTTTGCCTAAAATATTAGACGAGGAAGTTGCACGTCTTCACCTAGGTCATGTGGGAGCTCAACTAGACACACTAACACCAGTTCAGTCTAGATATATCAGAGTCAAGACGTCTGGTCCTTTTAAATCAGATGATTATCGATACTAAAACAATCATTTAATTTATTTAAAGGAGGGCTTTTGTCCTCCTTTTTCAATTTGTAAATCTATCGAAAATTGGTTATATTATATTACACTTTAAATGTAGGAGACATTATGAAAACAATCGAAGACTACGACTTTACTGTATTAGACGAAAGATTCGAATCAAAACTTAGATCTGACACCAAAAAGAAAATTATACGTACGATTAATATGGGTAAGTCAGTCGACTATATTCCGGATTTTAACAAACCGCCGCAGGCACGTGCTTATTATTTAGATAACTTTCTAGTCTACGTTGACCATGAAGACAGAAAAAACGTTTTAAACGTATATTGGAACAAAAGGTTAATTGGAAATAACTTGAATGATATCGATAATTTTGAATTGAAAAAGCCTCTAAGAATTTCTGGGCGTGATAGTAGTCACATCTTTTCTAGAACCATCAGCAGGGTTATTTCAAAAAAAGAAATCTTAAATTGTCTTGCAAACGGAGCACAAGTAAAGAATTTTAGTAAAACTCAAAAGCCTGATGGTTCTTTTTATGTGTTTTACGATCGATACTATTTTGCTGATGATGTTTGCGTCGTAGCTTCTGAGACTAAGAATTATATCAACGTACGTACTGTGTATCGTACGACTCCGATAGCGGATCAATATTTTATTGAAACGTTTCCAAAGTTAGTAAAGGAAATTAAGATTAGTGACGACAGCGTCACGAAAGTCTCTATTATTAATAACAACGCAAGAATGAAGTATCTACAAACAAAAGAATATATGGACCTACAAATGTTTTTGCAAACAGTTTCCGGAAACAATCCTTTTGTACAAGAAGAATCTCTGAAGAAAGTATTAGAGAAAAAAAATATCCTTATGCCAGGATTTCTAGAAGCAGCTGCAGTAAAAAGACTAGAATGCGGTGACTTGGAATATTATGTGCTTTCGAATGAAAAGGATGATTTGACGTCAAACGTAGATGATTTTAATCTAGAATCTAATAAGTCTTATAGTTTGCAACTCACGTTTGAAAACGCTAACGGTGAATCGATAGACAAGAATAGAGTGGCCATTTTACGAGAGTATGGAATAGACATCCAAAAGTACGATCATGATTTAAGAATTATCCAAAAATCACCATCGGAAAATAATATTGCAATACTGACTTTTGACTTCAGCCACTTTTCCGCTGCAGAGAATCCCTGGGCAATCCGAAGAGATAGAAAGAATATATCCTTTGGATCATTTGATTTAGAGGAGAACCAGTCATGAAAAGATTATGGAACCCGCCCCTGCTCAACAAATGGAAAGAACCTCTCATACAGGAGAGATATTTCCCGGACCGATGGAAAATGTTGGTTTGTTGTCTTATGTTAAATCTTACATCACATAAACAGGTCAATCCAATCATCGATGGGTTTTTCGAAAGGTGGCCTGACGCTTTAAAAGCGGCAGCGGCTGATGAATTAGAGATGAAAGAGTATTTAAAATCCTTAGGGATGTATAACAAACGGGCAAAAACAATTATGAAAATGTCAAAACAATTCCTCGAGGGCTTTTCTCAACCAAAACAATTATATGGATGCGGCAAATACGCATCAGACTCTGATCTTATATTTTACCAAGGAAGATGGAAGGAAGTCGAACCAACTGACGGAGCTTTAAAAAGGTACATAACCTTCATGAAAAAAATAGAAAATAATGTGTACAATCAAGCCAGTTAGATTAAATTACATATGTAAACAACAAAAGGAGAAAGCATGAAAATGATTCAAGATGCATTTGATAACACAGACCCGGGATATATGGAGTCCTCCTTGAAACAAAGAAATCCAGGACCAGGGTCTGCGGGAAGCACGTTTAACAGTTATACGACTTTTGAAGATCTGAAATTTGCTCAATGGGAGCCGGCCAACGATCCAGCCATTAGCGCACCAGCTGAAGGTTATAAGACCAATCAGTTCGGCGGTCTTCTAGGCATTGCGAGATTAGATAGCCTTCCACAGAACATGCGTGTTGTATTACAACCGGCTCATGGAGGAAAAGCAAAAATTAGAGACGGTGAATTTGCAGGTATGAATCCAGCTGAATGTGCAGCTGATTTAAGTGATGACCAAAGAATAGCAGTTGATTTTACAACTCTTATCGTTGGTCCAGACCGATCAGATCCAAACAAAAAATCTGTGTGGACTTTCTTTCCCGGACCGGCGACATTCAAGTTCAAGGACATTCCTTTCCAGATGTTACAGGAAAAATATGGCACAACAGAAAACAAGATTTTCATGACTGTAGCTGAAGCGATAGCGGCTGGATATAACTACTGCAAGCACGTACCAGGAGCATAAAAAACAAATATAAATTTGTACACCTTAAGTCATTATGATAATATATATATATCAAATAAATGATTGCTCTTTGAAATAATGAATATAAATAAAACTTGCCTGAGTGGTGAAATTGGTAAACACATCAGACTTAAAATCTGACGACTAATAAGTCTTGCCGGTTCAAGTCCGGCCTCAGGCATTTTATATGCACCCATGGTGAAAGGGATATCACACGGGCCTTCTAAGCCCTTGTTTCAGGTTCGAATCCTGATGGGTGTACCATATTTATGGGTCTAGTTAATCTTGGAAGTTCGACTCTTTCTACGCACACCGCGTACCAAGCAGGCAGGAAGCTCTGACTAGATGTCACCAATAGAAAGATATTCACCAGTATCTTCTTGCGGTAGATAAGCATCCGGATAGGGAAGTGGTGAGCCCTATCCCGATGTTCCATCGTTAAACTCACTTAATGCGGGATGGAGCAGTTGGTTAGCTTGCTGGGCTCATAACCCAGAGGTCGGGGTTCGAATCCCTTACCCCGCACATTTTTTGACATAACCGAGAATTCGCTCCTCGTCCCCACTTTTACTTTATGAGATGATAGGACAATTTCGGTTACGTCTTGGCAGACCCACCTGCCTTTGAACAAAACGGGCATGGTTTTCCGTCCATGTATATCAAAACGGTTTTTGGACACTTAGCTCAGCGGTAAGAGTATCCGACTCATAATCGGCAGGTCCAGGGTTCAAATCCCTGAGTGTCTACTTTTTTGCTCGGCTGTACGGTTGCAGATAACTGATGAGGGCAGGCGGCTTATATAAACATCAGAATTGTGGGGTTCAAATCCCCACCCGAGCATTTTATTTTATAATTGCGATAAAGCAATTATAATTAAGTTTAAACAAGGAGTCTAAATGATTGGAAATACGCCGCTTATAGCTATCGATGATGAAGGAAGGATCTGGGCAAAGTTGGAGACTCACAACCGTACAGGATCCGTTAAAGACAGAATGATCGATTACATTTGTGATCTGGCTGTTGCTGATGGGAAAATAGAACCTGGAACTACAAAAATAGTAGAAGCAACAAGTGGAAACACTGGTATTGCATTAGCAAGTTACGCTGCTATGATGAACTGTCCCTGTGAAATTATTATGCCTTGCAATATGTCTAACGAAAGAAAACAGATGATGACGGCTTTTGAAGCTAGCATTATCGAAACTGGTCCAAATGAATTTAAGAAGGCTATTGAAATCAGAGACGAAAAATTATCCTCTGAGTCTGGATACTTTTCGCCGTTGCAATTCAGTAATCCATTAAACGTAGAATGCCATAGAACAACCACGGCTCCTGAGATTCTTAAGAACGTAATAGACACCAGGTGTCTTAAATGGGATGCATTCGTGCATGGTTCTGGTACAGGTGGGACTATGATGGGAATCAAACAATACATCGATAAGCAGGGTTTAAAAGTAAAGTGTGTTTTAACTCAGCCTGAAGAAGATAACGCTTCTCACGGAATACAGGGAATCAATGATGGTGCAGATTTTCTATTGGATAAAAGCTTGATGGATGAGTTTATATACGTGAAAACAGAAGACGCGATCGCAAGAATGAAAAGATTTTGGAAGGAAAACGGGATCCTGGTAGGTATCAGCTCTGGTGCAAATATACTCGCAGCAGAAAAATACATTGAGCTACATGATCCGGACGGAATTGTCGTTACTATTCTATGCGATAGAGGTGAAAGATATTTAAACTGTTGAGGTAGATATGATAGGATTTAAGGCGAAAGAAGAAATAGAAACAATGGCTGGTTCACAATTAGTGTCGTGGTTTATGATGGCTAGCTACGCTTATTATTCTTTGGGTAAACCGGTGATGGAAGACACCAGCTTTGATTACCTTGTACAGAGATTAAAAGAATGTTATGATGAGGTAGAGCACATTCACAAAGAACACATTACAAAAGAGCACTTGGATGCCGGCACTGGATATGATATACATTATCCGTTAATGGTCAAAGGTGCTACCAATCATTACTTGAAGGAGAGTGGATTATGGAACTTATACTTGGCTCAATGATATTTGTAGGAACATTTGTTTTTGCTTGGTACTGGGTTTGCGAAAAAATAGGATGGATAAAATGAAATGGTTAGCTAGCAAAAACATGTCATTAATATGTTTTGTTTTAAATTGCATCTTCGCCGTATCTGCTTTTGTGGCAGGAGATTTGATTTGGTTCTTATTAAGCTCGGCTTTTGCCTTGCTGTGTTTACACAATTATAACAACGCTTCGGAGTAAAAATGGAATATTTAAATAAATTTTGGAAATGGATTAAGGCAAACATTGCGGTTATAATTGTTGCTATGTGTTTCTCTATTTATGTTTGGGCTAACGTCAAAGTCAGTCAGGACCAAGCAAGCAAGGGTGAGGAAAGCTTTATGTGCAAAACCAGTTGTTTCCCTCAACAACACGAATATATTTACGTAGGCACTGCTGGTTCTTGCTGGTGTTATGAAGACAAAGAAAATCTTATAAAATTAAACAAGTAGGATTATGCCTTGTCGAAGATTCCATGGAAAAAATACGATCTACATATGGAGGTCGACGGACAATCAGTTCATGCTGAGATAATTTGGTGGGCAAAGGATTATTATATTCTTATAAAGAAACCTTTCGAAATGCATCTGAAAGGACTTCATATGATGTACATGATTCCTGCTAGGTTTGTGATTGAAGAGGATCCTAAGGATTCGAATCCCGGGAAGCAGGTTCCCATTTTAGAGACTTGTAGATCGATGGTCGTGAGTGCAGTATCATGAGTGATTTCTACGTATATATAGTTGAATGCGCAGATGGGACGTATTATACCGGTATCACGACCGATGTTGATAGAAGAATTCTTGAACACAATTTTTCTTTTAAATCAGCAAAATATACCAGGTCCAGACGGCCAGTTAAGCTAGTTTATTCGCGATTAATCGGATCTAGATCGGCGGCTTCGAAGGAAGAGTACAGGATAAAAAAACTGAGTAGGGTAAAAAAGAAAGATATAATTAATAAAAAGTCTGGAGAATAAAATATGTACGGAAAAAAGTATAGCCTAACAAGCCATTTGCTTCTGGAAGTAAAAACCGATACAAGATCGACCATCTTTCGAAAGATGAATTAGACTATAATTATTTGTACATTTTGATTCTAGAGTTTAATATAATGTATCCAAACAACAAGGAGACATTATGTCAGAACAAAAAACAAACGTTGCTCTAAAAACATTCATAGACAAGTACAAGACTATCGAAACAGAGATAAAGTTGCTTCAGGAAGATAAGAAAAACTTGATTGACGATCTTAAAGAAAACCATGGTATTTCACCTAAGGTTATTCGAAAGGCAATACAAGTCGCTAAGATTCGAACTGGAATGGGCGATGAAATTATTCAACTTGATCAGCTTGTAGATCAACTCGAAGGAACAATCGTTTAGGGGGGTAGACAATGAAAAAGAGATCAACTATATGGCTAATTGATATTGACGGCACGGTTTGTGAAGACATTCCAAATGAGCAATCCTACCTCTTTGGCGCCGCAAAACCCTTGCCTGGTGCTTTAGAAAAAGTGAAACAGTTTTACGACCGCGGAGATCGGGTAACCTTCTTTACTTCTAGAACTTCTGAACATGCTGAGATTACAGAGGCATGGCTCAAGAATCACGGCTTCCCCTTTGAGTCAGTCTGTTATAATAAACCTAGGATTAATGAAGGCGAAGAGTATCATTGGATTGACAATAAATCTGTCTATGCATCATTCCTTCCGGAGGGCTTACGATGAAAACAATTGATGAAAAAGAATTTAACGATCTTATTAGTAATGGGACAACCGTAGTACAATTCAGTGCTAGCTGGTGCGGCCCTTGTAAAACTCTAACTAAGACAATAGAGAACAACAAAGATTCATTCAATAACCCAATTTATAAAATTGATATTGACGATAATAGTCAATTGGCTACAGCTCTAGGGATTAAATCTGTGCCTACGATTATTAGATTCGAAAACAAAGAAGAGAAAACTCGATTAGTTGGAGCACAGGGAGTAGAAAAACTTGCTGAGCTAACTATTTAATCATTCAATCCAAGGTTAGATTATGTCACCATTACCGTTACTTGCATTTCTGGCTGCATGTGCTAGCGATATCGCCATCATCACAACAGATCCGAAGGTACCAGAAGATACTGAAGATTCTCCTATCGTTGATTCTGAGAATGATACAGAAAATCCAGAGCCTTCAAGTCAGCCGGCATATGAACCGTCGGCTGAGCCTTCATCTGAAATGACTGATCTAACTATAGGGTTTGCAGAGATATCATTGACTCAAATTGCATGTCCAGCATGCATGGGAGTTTATTCTGAGTTCGACATATCAGCTAGTCTTAAGTTACATCAACCAACGACTGGCGGATATACAGATGAGATTGTACAGCCAGGTACATGTGTGACTCAAGAGCTGGGTTCTTATGTGAGTTCTACACCTCTGGACATTCCTGGGATTGCAGGTTTTAATTCTATTCAGCTTTATCCAACCGGTCCAGCTGAATGGACTGCGACCAGTCTGCAGGAGTATCAAATACCTCGTCGACAGCCCATAACGATTGTCACGGACAGTGGCACTATTCCAAATGCCTTTGAAACCCTTGAAGGGTTTGATGACGTTCAGCCCTGGGAATTAAGATACGTCGATCCTTCATATGCATTCGCGGCCGTAGTATCAAAACAAGGAACGACTTTTACCTGGTATCCCGTCATCACTGGCGCGTTATTTGAGGTAATGGTTGTCACATATAGCCCAGATGGTTCACAGATTCTAGGCCTAGTGTCTTGTATGGAACCAGACACGGGCTATATGACGATACCTGGGAGTTATTTTCAGTCATATCCTACGTGGTCTCTGACAGCAATATATTTGACACGGCACAGAATAGACCGTCAGCCGGCATATGATTTTAACGGCTATCTCGAGTCCCATCAAACCTGGACGGTTTTGGGGACTGGACACATCGAATAAAATAAATAAAAAAATTATACAACAAACAAAACCATAATAATATATAGAGAAATAAATGGAGGTGCTTAATGCGCATTTTATTTTTGGCTGCCATCATGATGGCATGTACATTAACTTCTAAAGAGAAGACTGTAGTTGAAACAACAGAAACAACAACAGAGGAAATCAAAACCGATCAGTCAGATGCAACGGTAACGGAAAAAAAACCTGGGCAGACAACAACTGCTAATACCGAAACTACAACGGACCAAACTACCGTCAAAACAACTGACAACACAGATCAAACAGAAAACAAAACTGAAGAGGTAACCAATGATTAATTTATTGCTAACAATGTTCTTGGCCTGTGGCGACAAAGAAGCAGAAGATACTGCAACTGAAGAAGTCGTCGAAGAGACTGACACTGCCGCAGATCCAGAAGATACAGCTGCTGAGCTTCCGGAAGAAGAAACAGAAGAATCTGAAGAAAGCGAAGAGCCGGCCGAATAAATCGGCTAAAAAAAATACACAAACTCTCCCCCCCCCAAATGTGTTTTTAAGCCTAGGATTTTTCCTAGGCTTTTTTTGTAAACTAAAATATCTTATTGTATAATGACTTATAACAAAGGAGTTATGCATGTTTGATGAAAAAACAAAAACGTTCTTGATAAAGGCGATGACTGATGGAATCGATTGTGAATTTTCAGACGAATCAGAGATTAACGAATACATCGATAAACTCAAGACAACTATAGAAAAAAACGATAGAATTGAATCGTCTCTAATGGGAGACCATGATGGCGTATTATTAGAAGACAAATATGGTGTGGCGTACGCTATAATCAAATTTACTCGATCGTTGATTAGTTTTGCTTTGTTAGTACCCGAACCTGAACTTGACCAACAACAGACACGTGATTTTGGCAGAACCGTTCTAGCATGTATATCAGTCTTTGCAGAGAATAACGCCAAAAACAAAATGGGAAGTACAAAACCTAAAAGTACTCTTGATGCAAGCAAATCGTTTACATTTGAAATTTCAGAAATAGGTATTATAGTTTAGGAGATAAAAATGCCAAGACCACTAAAAAACAACGAACTTAAAGAAAAAATCCAATTAATTGAATCGAGGCTCGAACTGGATAAAAGTAGCTTCGAACAACAGAAAAAGATAAACATACTGTATGCTGTTTTATTTTTAGCTGTATTTGCGTGGAACGCATTGTTTTAGGGAGGCAACTTAAATGCGACAAGACACCCGGGTCAATAGAAAATACTATGACATCATTGGACATATTGCAAAAACCAAAAAGAAAGACAAGAGTCTTTATGACAGGGCAAAAAATTATCTAAGGCAATTAAATCCGGAATGGGACGATGTGAAATTAGAGACTCACATACTTTGGGACGTGAGACAATATTTCGTGCACATGCATAAAAATAAATCTGCCATATAGGATATGCTTCAAAATATACCATACTTATTTGATAGGGGGAGGCAACAGCTTTCATATCTATTGATTAGGTATGGTTTTTTGTTGACTATAAATGGATTTTAGAGAGAACGATATCGTTGTCATAAAGGGAAAAAGGTATACAGCTGAAAAAGAAGAGCTCATTGCTGAAATATACAGGATATTATTCGTAGGTCTTCATGACCTGATAGTAGTGGCTAGATCAAAATACGGAAAAACACCTTTTAAGGTAAAAAAATCTGACTGTATTTCTCTTCGAACCAAATACCAAGAATCATATCCAGATGTTCAGTCTGATATTAAGATTGGTTCGCTTGTTTTGGGTATTGACACAAATTACGATGGTACAATTCAAAAGCAAGTAGTTGGTCATGTAATACAAATAATAGATAACCATAATTCAATGAAGTATTATGTTATTAACTCAGATAATCAAGATACCATGTTTGAAAAAGATAAAGTTTTATTATTACAGTGAATTTAAATGCAGTATATTTATATTGAACACATGTTCCATGGGGTAATCAAAGATGGAAAAGAGAGGTTATGCTTGGAGTCCTCTTCAGGATTTGTACGAAAACATTGAACTGGATGGAGGATTTGTTAATGCTCATGCTCACCTAGACAGAGCATATACGGTGTCACCGGAGATGATGGAGCTTACAAAAAATCATCTCCACGAAAAATGGAAACTAGTCGACGAAATAAAAAGAATCAGAACAGTTGATGATTATCGTTTTGATATATCTTTAATTTTAGAAAACCAGAATAAAAAAGGAGTAAGGACTGTTTGCTCATTCATAGACATTGATGAAGTAGTTGGCTACAAGGCCATAGATGGTGCCGTGGCGGCCAGAAATGATATGGCTAATAGAACCAACCACTTCCCAACAAAGGTTCTCTACGCATGCCAGACATTAAAAGGAGTGCTTGACGAAAAGAACTTTGATTTAATCCAAAATAGAATCGAAAGTTTTGATATTATTGGTTCACTTCCCGGCGCCGATAAAGGTAGAGAAGCCGAACATTTGGACGTTGTTATGAAACTAGCAAAGAACCATGGAAAAATGTTGCATGTTCATGTCGATCAGTTAAACACTCCGGATGAAAAAGAAACTGAACTACTTTGCAGGAAAACTATTGAACACGGCATGGAAGGAAGAGTGGCTGCCGTTCACTCTATCTCTCTCGCGGCTCATCAAAAAAACTACAGACGAGAAGTGTATAAGATGGCCAAAGACTCTGGCATGATGTTCATCACATGTCCAACCGCTTGGATCGATCATCCAAGAACTGAAACTCTTATGCCTTTTCATAACGCTGTAACACCGGTTGACGAGTTATTAGAATACGATTTGACAGTAGCCATCGGATCAGATAATATACACGACATATATAAACCGTACGCTGATGGAGACATGAGAACAGAGTTAAGATTTCTTCTCGAGTCATGCAAAATATACGATGAAGATCAGCTAAAAAACATTGCAACTGTTGGTGGTTTGAAGGTTTGTGGCATAATTAAGTAGAAGAATATATAGGAGTTATCTATGAATAAAAAATGGTCAAGATCTGACGTTGTTAACTGGATGAAAACAATAAATGAATGCGGCTGTGAGGATGAAAGTCACAGTGTGCATGGAGACACAATGTTTAACGCGTCATTCGAGCCCCATGTTCTTCGAGGTGTCGTACAACAAAAGCTTGGCTCAATGAATGCCATGTGTCCAGACTCTTACGAGAAGGCAGCCGATTTTGTATGTCAAGATCCACATGCTGTCTTAGAAATGATAAAGCCATTAATGGCTCAGATTGGAATCGGATGTCCTCAGTCGTTTGCAAAAGCGATGGCAGACGTATTTTACGCCGGCCAGGATATGGGTATTGTAAAACCATTCAATACTGACAAATAATGGAGTTCAAGTGATTAAAGTAGGAAATCAAGTAAGTTTATTCAACAATATCGGAAAAGAAGGTGTAGTCATTGGTCTTAAACCCGTAAAGATCAACACGAGTTTTACGCAAGGAACGGCGACCAACTCATGGGCAATAATTATCCAGTGGAAAGACGGAACAACAAGTACTCATCCGATCGGTGATGTAATGAGAATAGACTAATTTTTGCCAAAAATATTTTTGGATCGTGTAATGTCATTGCATAATAGTGTAATCTTAATTTCAAAGGACGCCAATGGTGTCCTTTTTTAGTTTTTAGAGCATACTTATAATTGGGGGTAAATTATGTATGAATTTAAAAGGAGACACCAAAGATGGATTTAGACCTGGACAGATTATTTTCTATGCTAAAGCTCACTTAGCTTTGCTTATCAAACCGGAAAATGGTGAAGATATATGGTTGCCGGGATTATTCGTAAATTACTTAAACGCATCAAAAGAAAGTTGTATAATAACAGATGTGAAGGGGTTAGCGATCGAATGTCCTACATATATGATCCAGAAGGTGTATTAAACAAAAACCATTTTGTCTATCTAACGTTAGGTACCTTAGTTTATTTTGGCCCGGTAACAAATACAGGGAATAATCGGCCGATAGGTATAATTATCGATGTAGCTTATTCTAAGTACGTTGCTGGAGAATGCATATTCACTGTATTTTCGCGTGGCGACTTAATTGAAACAAAGTTTGTTTATCCAGTTGTTGAGGAAATTAAATGAAATATTTGAATGAATCCAGCCTTGATGAAGGCTTTATGGACCATCTAAAAAAACTTACAAAATTAGGTGAGATGGGATCCAAGGCAAAAGCTATTTTTACAGCTTTGGCTAGTTTTAAAGATGGCGACGCAACAGAAGCAACGATGGCTTTAATTGAGCTTATGCCACAGGGCGACGACGCAAAATCATTCAAGGGAAAGCTTTTAAAGTTCATTGAAGAAAATCAAGAAGTCATATCGAAGATTAAGTCTTCAGACGATGTGGAGAAGGCCATCGAAGCTATTGATCCAGAAAAGATTAAAGAATTTTCTGAAAGCAAAGAAGGTTCTTGGCTCAAAGACTTTAAAGCATTCGTAGTGAAGAATGAGGAAAAGTTTCAACAGATTTTGCAAGTGATCACTAATGGTGATCTCGGAGATTTTGAAGATCTTTCTGGTTTTGAAGTACCTAGCATGGTTCGTACGAAAGCAGAGCAGCTGCTTAAGAACGTATCTGAAAAGGCAGGTGAACAAGCCGACAAGATATCTGGATTTCTAGACATGGTTGCAGAACTTCCTGTGTCTTCTGAAGAAGTAAAGACAGAATCCCGCAATCTATTCAATGCATTGTCAGACTCTACCTTAAATGAATCTCTAAAAAATTTAGCTGAAACATGCTCAAAGATCGGTAACGGATATATTGAAGTCGACATACCTTTGAATGATTATCCAGAAGAACACACTTCAAGCGATGGTAGGATGTTTGACTATGGCTCCGACAAGTCTGATTCGCATGAGGGTCGTATGACAAAGGCTAAGTTGTTCAGATTAGCTCAGATGGCGCAGAGTCTCCACGATCGCATGGAAGACGGCGATGATTTACCTGAATGGGTTCAGGATAAGATTACCACTTCTGAAGATAGAATCAGCTCAGCACATGACTACATTGACTACAAGATCCGGAGAACAAAATGAGAAATAAATATAGTTTAAAATCACGTGTGCTCGGAAAAAAAGTATATTCTGACAAAGTTAGCAGTATGTACGAGTCCTTGGTCAGGTCTAGAAATGCTGATGAGAAATTTCCGAAATGGCTAGAGGCTTTAATTAAATTTAAAAAAGATAAATTCGGTGGAGAGGTAGAGTTCGATTTTAAAGCCCCGAAAGACATGTCTGAAATTGAATTTAGTTTAAATGCAGACTATTCGAAGGCATTGCGTATATATCAAAAATTAAAAAACATTCCAGCTGGAAATATCGACAAAACCAAGGAAGAGGAATATAAAAAAGATATCGCTGAATACGTCAAACTTTCGAAAGATATCAGACGTAATCTTAAGAAAATATTTAAAAAGGGAAGTCTGGGCAGAAGAATGGAGCCCGACCATACAAAGAAGTACTTTAAGAACACTGGTACCCTGGATATAGAACCGATGCAGGACTTCTCTTTCAGGGTTAAGCCACAGACCGGTCGAACGGTCGACTTTGTCGATGATGAAGGAAACAGAACTCCGATTGGTCTAGACTCAGATCAGCCAGCAAGGAGACCTTCTCAGGCACCGCAATCAGCAAGGGTGCAGGATGATTTTACAAATACAACAGTAAAGACATCTTCAGGAAGTGAGTCGCTCGGAGATTTTTTGAAAAGATTAGTTCAAATGTCTGGAGTGCCTGATCAGCAATCTGCCGGCCGTTTGGGTGACGCCAAAAATTATCCGCAAAATCAGCCTTATGATCCAACCAAACCTTCGAAAATAATTTTAAAATTCATCCATAAAGGCGAAAATTATAAATTTGAATTAGATAAAACCCAGACTGTCGGTCAAAAGTTAGGATTACCAATGGCTGAGTCAGATCAGCTTTCTAGAATTTCAGGCAATTTATTCAAGAAAAACCAAAAAAATAAATGGGCTGCAGTTTCTACGCCTTCGCCGACTGTTTCTGAACACCTGGTTGCTGCTATACTTAATGCTGATTTAAGCTCGAAGAATACCGTTACCGTCCAGACTGATAGTTTTGTTCAAGGAGATTCGGTTGCATTTGATATCAAAGCCGGGAGTGGTACTAAATGGGAAGTTAAACAGCTCAAGAAAACTAAAACAGGTCCAACAACAACAACGGAGACGCCATTCGGCAAAAAAGGGCAAGCCGCTGGGTCGGCAGCAACCGGAGTTGGAATGAGGCAATTGACTGGCAGTAAAGTTAAAGTTATGAAGGGATTTCTTGATCTGTTTGGCCAAACAGCAGGTTTGGCCAACTCAATCCAGCCGGGACACAAAGGGTTGGCTGAAAAGCTTTTGAAAAAAAAGGGAGGTACAAAGCTTACCAAGGCTGCCGGAACTCTTCAACCGTGGCGAGTTAAAAAGTTCGAAGATCTTGGTTCTAATGATCCTCTTTGGGTAAACAGTAGTGCTAGTGACGATGAAGAAGGAAGAACCCTGTTCGCCACTCTTGATGTTCTCGAGGGTAGTGGCGCCTTTGGAGAGGATAGTAAAGTTCCGGAAGGGATTATGGTTGTTGCAACCAGTCTGTATGAATCGGTCAGAATGACTGAAAAAGAAATCGATTTTATTAATAATTCAGGGGCTGGGACAGATCTGGCCGCCGGTTCTCGTTTAGGAGACAAATCTAATTATAGTTTTACAGAGTTGTGGAGCGAAACTAGGCCAATAAGTTTCATCAGGGCTTTGGAAAGTCAACTTAGTTTATCTCCTGGAGCCGCGGCCGAAAAGTACGATGACATAAACAAGAACGTTGATGCTATTAATTCCGACAGAAGGTTACTTGATGATGAGATACACGCGATAATTGCAGCCCGGAATGAGCTCATATATGATGAAGGCCAATATAAATTAAACACTAGACCCGGATCGCACCCTTTCGGCAAGTTGGGAAAATACAAATGGATTGACGCAAACTCTGGTCGCGGAATGACCGAAGAAGAACTTGAAGTTTTAGCAGATAAATTAGTATTGCTCAACATCATGATGCGTCCTGGATATCCGACTTTCTTTAGAAGCCACGCTGAATTAATCTTGGTAAGTGGTATGTCTTCGGCTGAAAAGGCTAGAAAACAAAAAACCCCGGAAGAAGTAAAGTCCGCAGCCTTAGAATTAGTATCGACGTTATTTAATATTTCTAGAAACCTAGTCAAGAATTTTCCAGATCAAGATGGCATTAGTTCAAACGATTTGTTCGTTGAAATCACAGAAACTTATTTAGAAGACGTCGACGGTTTTGCTTTTTCATACGTGAGCGCCAATAATTGTTTAACTTATATAGTTCCACGAAAGGCAGCTATAGCCATGTCGATGAAAGGATATTTAAATTATACCGGACCTAGTTTAGGAAACTTTCAAATCAGTTTCGCACCTCCAGAAACCGGTAACCCAACGTATTTCTCTCAAATACCGATCGATGAAGTTCCTCAAAAGATTCAGAATATAAAACAGCTACAGGAAAGTTACTCTGTATTTAACGGTGGATCTCCTGGCCGGACACTGAACGAATGGGTTAAATGGGCAACAAAATAAAAAGCGAGTAAAGATATGATACTTACTAGAAGACAATTACGGAATATAATACAGGAAGCTGTAGAGCAAAAAGAAACAAACGAACTTATGGATAGTTTCGATGATATCTTTGATAAAGCAGCTATAGCTGGAGAAAATTTCCTGGAAGATCTTGCTAAACACGCAATTAAAGCGGGTGAAAAGGCAGAAGAAGAAGAACCGATTGAAGAGGCTGCAGCCTGGATTATAGCTGGTACAGCCGCGGCAATGCCGATTATCATGAAAGGCATAGGACATTTAGTAAAGGTTATAAGCAAAGGGTTACAAAAAATAGAAAACTCTGTTGGCGGTGGGGCTAGTGGTACTGCCGGTCTTTATGACTACGAAAAAATGGGCGATGAATGGCAAGCGTGGTGGGAAGACGCATCTGAGGACTTACACCACAAATATATCAACGGTTGTGAAAAATTAGTCGATGCTTACTGTTATCTTAGAGGAATCAATCCCAGCAAAGAAGCTAGACAAGCTTGTGCAGAATTTATTTGGACATTGATTATTGGTTTTCTACTTTATAAGTCTGGTATTGGATTACTGCATGCAGTTGGACATCACGCATATGGCGTTGCAGGATTAGAAGCAGTCCTTGCTGCTATTAAGAGCGGTGAAATACTTGCATATACACACGAAATATTTGCAACGTTACTCGGCGCTGCAGCAATAGTATCTGGATAAATCAATAACTTATACATAATTAGTATGCGAAACCAACCAAATGTGAGGAATTTTAAATGAAAATTACAAAGAGACAATTAAAAAGAATTATTAGAGAAGAGTACTCAAAATTGAAACGCAAACGTTTAATCAAAGAAAACATGCGTGGTGCACCTGCTGGACAATACGGTGTTTTTTCCGGCGGTGAAAACCCAGTCGCTTTTCATCAGAGTGCACTGAATCCCGGCGCCAGAGTAGAAATGGTAGGTTCATTTCGCGAAGCGTCTATGGCAGTTGGAGGCGACAAAGATCTCGTGTTTTACCCAGGCAGCCATGTTGGATTTGATTCGAATCCAGACGATGCATTTTTTGTCCAGGCGAATGTGCAGGCTGCAGTTGACATGAACATCGTGAATGACCAGTACTACGACGAACTCATGGATCGTTTTATGGAACAGGCTTACGATTATAGTGCTGAAGGATACTAAAAAATGAAGCCGGCCCTGCTAAGAAAATATATCCGGGCCTTAATTTCCGAAAGCATGTCTGCTTCGCCTGACGTTGGTTTGGGAACGATCAGGTTTACACAGCTTGACGCTGAGGGTTTTTTTTCTATTCCGGGAAGTGATGCTGATTATCAAGCAGGGTTTGATGATTTCTATTTAGGTAGGCGTGTTGCCGTGTATTTAACTCCACCAAACCCATACCATTTAAATCCAAAAAGACCCAACCTTGTTGAAAAGTGGGTGAAAGATAAAGAAAACCTTCAGATCTATGTTGGATTTAACACATATAGTGAACTCGCAGAAATCAATTCCGGAGTTATTGGACCAGCTCAGCCTCGAAACAAACAATACATGAAAGGTTGGACAACTGCAGCGTATGTTTCTGGATATGACACTGACTATACTGAAGACTATCCAGAGATTGATAAGATTTATAAAAGACCGTCAAAACGCCGATTCAATTCTTGGAAGAAGTCGATTTATGAACAAAATGGAAAACCGGTCGTCCCATTGTTTTACATACCTGGAACTGTTGATGGAAGTATGCTGAGTGATACCGAAAATCCTCTGCATGGAATTCCTAACGCGGAGTATGGCGTCGTCCAGACTTCCCATTTAGGATTTGACGACTACCATGACTATTGGATGACAAAAAAGGGTATACCTATAGAAGACCACCCAACACTGTCTTCACTGGGTTTTGTAAAAGCATAATAAAAAAGAGCCGGCTCTTTCGAACCGACTCTTACAAAAGACAATGCTGTTTTGTTTAACGACCAGCTAGCTCTTTCCAGTTTTCGTTATTTGTCCATGGACCATCAACATCCTCAAGGTTCGTGAATCGACGTTTGTGATTACTGTTCGGGGTTTTCTTTAGTTTCCACAGTGCGTTACGACTGAGATGGGCACCTACGACTGGAGCTAACATGTTGGATACCAGTGTGGTATCGTAGTATGCAGACAACTTGTCGAAGAAGTCTTTAGGAATAACAGTTCCAATCAGATGCTTATAGTCTTTTTGAGAAGCAAACGTTCCATAAACTTCTTCTACCTCATATCCCAAATCTTCCATCAAAGCGCCAAGTGCTTCATACGTCATTTCGTTGGGATGGTTATCTGCAGCTCCTGTCTTCTCGTCATAGCAGGGTGTAGATACCCAGAACACTGAGTCATCATGCATCAGGTCGCGACTACGCTCCAAGAAAGCACGTGCTTGCCATGGTTGGACATGTTCGATTACTTCTAGGCAGACGATCGTATCAAATGTTTTATCTTCGCCAAAGTCATGAGTTAAGAAGTCTGCGCGTGCGTGAAGTTCGACTCCTTTAAGAGAATTAGACTTGCCACTTAGCACAGTGTTTTCCAACCGTTCAGTACCTCGGGTCTTAAACTTATCTGCAGCTTCTAGGCCAACGTACTCGGCGCACTTTACGCGATTGCAATGCATTGAATTAAGCAATTGAAGTTCTGGACCGCATCCAATGTCTAGAACCGTCGGGCCATTTCCTTCATTGAGCTTGCGGGTTTTGGTTGAAAGCAGATGTTTGCCAACTACATGTGAGTAGCGTGCAGCATGTGCGATATAGTCTCGATGTAATTGTACTCGTTGCATTGCAGTCTCCACTGAAAGATGTGTACGGTTGAAGTCCTCACGGTACCGTTTAAGTTCTTCTTTATTGATTTGTTTAGTTTGAATGACGTCTGTTGACATGTGATCTCCTTGGTTTATTTAAGCTGTGTTTTCATTCATCGATATTATAATAGTACTGGATTGTTTTTACATGTAGAATATTGTTTATTTTTATTTAATTTTATTTTGTAAACTTAGTGCCTGAGCTGTATATTAAAGGTGTTCAACGAAGAACACTAACCACGCATCATTGGAGAATTAATGAGCAACCAAAATACAAAATTTTCACGTAAGAAGTCTACCAAACGTTTCGATTTTCGAATTAACCGAAATACCCAATCTCATCAGACTGGAGCAAATACGGTTACAATCCAAACAAAGGATTATGACACAGCCGGCCGCGGATATAGTTTTGATAGTGTAGACCAGAATGGTACAGTGACAATGAGTGTCCGTGAAGCACGTGCGTTTTATAACTTTCTTCAAAAGACTTTAAACGTCGTCTAAAAATAGCTGATTGACTGTTAAGTCTGGCGTGGGGATAATATTATCCCCACGCCTTTTTTAATTTAAAAATATATGTTAAAATCCGTGTAGCCTTCAAGTCAGTGTGATAAATTATATATGTAAGAACAAAACAGAGAAGCTTACTTTAAACCAAACCAAACAAGGAAAAAACTATGCATTACTTCAACATCAAGACTAATTTTGGATGGGAAAAATTCACAATCGCTGCTAACGAAATGAGCCCGAAAGCTTTCACTATTCTTCTCGACTGTTGGGATAAAGGCGGAGTCGAGTATACTCATGAATATATTAGCTGCTGCTAATATACATTTCAAGAGCTTTTAAGACTCAAGTACTAATAAACCAGTATATTAAAATTAAAAATTAGGAGATAATATGAAAAGATATCACAGCATAAACGGTAATGACATGGCAGTGACTTTAGCCGGGTTTTTTATCTGCTTAACCTTTGGGTTGGCTTTTATGTACGGAATGCTCTGGTCTTTAGAAAAAGAACGTGAATTAGGCATCCATGGAAGATCATCAGAATCTTTATTGATAGAGCACGAAAACAGAGGAGAAGAATAATGGCAATAAGAAATAAAGAAGAAAGAACAGATAGCAAGATTCATATTGACTTGACAGGCCCAGAAGGTAACGCGTTTGTCCTTTTAGGTTACGCAAAAAGACTTTGTAACCAACTTGGATATGACGAGTTTAAAACAGGTTGTATAATCGAGGAAATGATGCTGACAGATTATGAAGGCTTGTTGTATACATTTGATAGAGAATTTGGGTTTTTTGTTACACTTTGGAGATAAAATCTGTGTGGCCGATAGGCCAACAGGATAAATTATATATGTAAGGAGAAACCTTACAAGTTCATTATGGAGTAAATATGAAAAATGATATTATTTCGGCCATCCACAGCGCGCGCGGTAATCGCCTGGCTCTTCTAGCCCTAGCCTCGTCTGAGACGTTAGATCTTGTCGCCGGTGTTTACAGTGTAAGCCCTCAATATGCGGCGCCTCGTGTGGCCCAGCGGCTGTTTGATGCAGAGTCAGTCACAATCAAGGGATCGACCCAAACGTATGGCAAACGATTCTCAAAACGCTACGATCTCACTGACGAAAACCAGGCATGCCAAGCGCTTGAAGCCTGGGGTGTGCGATCTTTCTCAAACCAAGTATGGCATCAAGTCGGCAAAGACATTGATGCTTACTATGTGGCTTTTGAAGCTGACAAAACTAATCTTTTGTCAAGACACACCACCACTTCGCTTCAACTCATCCGTCACAGCAAATAACCAGGGGGGTTACCAATGGCTAAGTATAATCCATCAAATGACAAGCACCAGGCTTGGCTCGCACAAAACATTTTAAGTACACTCAAAAAATGGGGTTTTCAAATCGATGAAGAATGTTCAAAAACCTCATGGGAGTTCGTTTGCTCACGTGTCGACAGATTTGATGCGTCTAAACGCATAATCGTATATACATCGATTGACAAAACGTCTGGCGCCATGCGTGACAACGGCATGGACAGAATAAGAGTTGTTGTTAAGAAAGATGCTGACAAAACAGGTTTTGCAACCCGTATTAGTCGCATCAACCGGGTTGGCGATTTTAAAGCGATTACCGGTCGGATTTGTGATTCAATCATCAAAGCACAGAAACTATAAGGAGAAATTATGAGTTGGACAAATAGAGCAGAAGATATTCAAGAAAAGCATATGTACATTGCATCATGGCCGGCTGAAGACTATGCACCCGAGCTATGGACATTCGAAGACGTATACGCAGATTGGGGAGACTGTGAGGAAGAAACAGAAGGTTTTCTGGAGATGATCCTAACAATGAAAGTAGGCGAAAGTCTGTATGAAGAAGACAGCAATCTGTTACTCAAAAGAGTACATGCTAGCACTTCACTGGGGAAGGGCGTAGTCCTCATCGAAGATACATACGAAGAAGTATAAACTTTCTTTCCAAATAAAAATTAAGAAACTCATGTAAATAAGCTACATTGTATATGTAGGAAAAGCAACCAAAGGAGCTTTAATGATAAAAGAAACTTTTACCACACACATCACCTTTACCTCTGGCGACTCCCACAGGGAGGATCCCATCACGGCTGAATCACTGAGTTCTACTATCACGCGGTTATGCGACGGGCCCGCTGCTGTAATGGGAATCATCGATCGCGCTATCATCGTGGACCAAGCAGATCGCATCTGTGTAGAAATCAAGGGAAACACAATCGTGTACCCAATGGAGCTGCACTTAAAGCAACGTAAACATCGTCTAGCTGTCAAAGTGGCCGCCAGGAAAAAAAAGATTGAAAAAGGCGGTAAATAATATGATAAAACAATGCAAACATTGCGAAATTGAGTTTGATACAAAGTCATATGCTAAACGTCGGGTCGGAGGATATATTAACGAATGCCCAGAATGCGTAGAGTATCTAGGCACAGAAACCGCGGTTAGATATCGTGGTGTTATTTCAGGCGATGGAAAGATGGCAGCTATATCGATCGTTAAGTTTAATTCAGAGTCTGACGCTGAGGCTTACGTAAAGTCGTTTAATTCTAGTGGCGCTTTTGGCGGAAGAAAAACAAACAATTGCAATACTATCAAACACCAACACGTTGGTTTTAACGGAGGCAATGGAAACCACAAGGGGAAAAATTAATTATTGTCTGAATATCTGTGTAATACCTCGCTCAGTGGGGTAAATTATATATGTAAGAAAAACTCTTGCAACCTACCAAAACATCGTTCAACGGAGACACCATGAACACCATTAAAATGCTCAATCCTGAAACTTCTGAAATCGTCGACGTACCGGCTGTCAAAATGACCGACTATCTTGTCAAAGGATGGATGATTACTGACGACTCTAACGATGAGCCGGCTGTTGAAGACACCTATTATCCAGAGGATGTCGATGCTAGCTTTGCTGTCGACAGAGACATTGAGAATGCTATCTTTGAGGAGGAACCTGATATGCTTGAAATCAAACTTACAAAAGAGAATGTTGTTGCTGCTTTACTTGACATCAACAAACTTAATGCTGCTGTTGCTCGCCTAGGTGACCTCCAAACAGAGGATGAACTAGCTTCTGGAGTAACCAGCCACCAAAACGGTCAAGGCTTCTCGGCAGCATACGCGCGTACCGGCCGACGTCTTTGGCAATGGGTTACTGGAAAAGATGCAAAGACTATGGAAGAACGCTGGGATAAAAAGTGTTTGTCACACTCTCGTGCGGATGCGGCTTTCCAAAGACAAACTCGTAACTATGAGTTCAGCACAGCTGTTGAATTAGCAAGATATGTTTGTTCTTTTCACTGGCGTCAACTCGGACATATTCTAGAAGACGGTTTCACTGGAATGGACCTTCCAAAAGCTGATGAGAGAAAGCGTAATCAGTTCAAACCTTCAAAGTGGTTGGACATTACCGGTGCAAAGATTATTCAGATTAAAGGTGGCGGAACTGAAATTCTCTGGGACAGCCGCAAAATCTGGCTGCCTACAAGCCAGTTCAAAAAAGCAAACGGCAAAATGAGCGTACCAATGTGGCTAGCTCAAAAGAACGACATGATTTAATCGATTAATTGTTTGTTTTCAAGGGAAGGCTTAGCCTTCCCTTTTTTGTTTCTGTTTTTCATATACTTTTGCTTCTAAACTGTATAATTATACTTTGTTGATGGCAGATTGAGAAGTATTATGAAGAACAATATTTTAAGAAAAATAATATCCAATTTTTTGATTGAGAGTTTTAAAGTGCGAGGCTACATTAAAACTGCTGAGAGTTTTCACTCTTTGGCGGATTTACACGCCATGGCTACCTATATCTTAAATCTGCAGCGCGCTGGATATGATGCAAGGGACAAAGACTCTGGATTATTGTTGAGTATACTTTATGAATACATGCCTCACATAGAGATGGACGTGGAAAGATACGGAGAGAGATTTGACATAACAAACGTCTATAATTTCCTGGAAGACTTTGCTAATCATAGGATTTGGTCTTTTGAAGATCAGTTCGGCCAGTATTTCCCTGACATAGACAGTTTAAAGTTTTCATATTTCTATTCCAGAGGAGACATGGAACCCTATGTTTTGTTAGACGAAAATTGGACCAAGCAGTTTTATGGTTCCACAAACAATTTAAAGACGATTAAACACTACACTACAGCGGATGGATTACGCAACATAGAGGCCTCCTTAAAGACAGGAGAGACATTCGATATATCTTGTTTTACGTCTATGCAAAAGGATTATTTCGACAAGAACTCAAACATCCTCGTGACTCTAAGAGGTAATGTAAGAGCCGGCTTCCGTTCTGACGTGAAATCTTTTGCAGTTGATAATGGACGAAGAGCATGTAATTTATTCAGGCTGGGATATCCCGGAGAACAAACAAATATATGCGAAAGTTTGGATGATTGTGATGAGAATAATTCAACTTCTATTTGGAACGAATACATAGCAACCCCAGTTAAAATTATAAAAGTCGAGGTGATGAAATGATGAGAACATGGAAACCATGGTTTTTTGAAAACAGTCCTTTGCCTTTGATTCTTTCGGCCTTTGCGCCAATCGACATAGGCGCAATTACAATCGGTCCTCTAGTTTTTTCCAGAGGGGAAATGTCTGAGATAACAAAGAATCATGAATGCATTCACTGGCAACAATATATTGAAACAGGCGTAATCGGGTTTCTGTTGCTGTATGTCTTGTACTGGTTGATTGGCCTGATCAAGTATAGAGATGGAAAATTGGCATACTACAGTATTCCGTTTGAAAAAGAGGCATATGATAATCACGAAGATATGGATTATTGCCTAACCAGAAAAAGATATGCATGGTTTTGGAGGAAAGTATAATGAAAGATATTAGAACATACATAAAACATTTTATCCTGGAAATGCATCAAGACCAGAACGTGATGATTCCTCCTCCCCCACCAGAGACGATTGAGGAGCTCAACCAGGTCATCAACCAGTATCATAATCGGTTGAATCCGAACAGTCTGCAGTATGATTTAGATGAGAGAATGGAGTTGTTGTTTAACGACGTTGTACAGGAATACTATGGAGACAATGTAATCGCAAAAGTTAAAGAGTTAAAAAAGCATCTCAAACCAATCATTGATCAACTGAAGAAATACTTTAAAAGGGAAAGACCGGAAGAAGTCGCGGCTATGCTTGGTATAAACTGGAATAGCGATTCGGTTGACATGAATACTATCAATAATAGCTATTCTTATCCCTCAGGTCACGCTGCGCAGGCTTATTACGTGGCACTTAATCTTTGTGATAAATACCCAAAAGCAAAAAACGGGCTGATAGACGTTGCCGAAGCTGTAGCTCAATCTAGAATAGACAGAGGCGTACATTTTCCGTCCGACTTGCATGCCGGAAGAAGCTTGGCCAGTAAAATGTATCATAAAAATAAGAACAACCATGTCATGACAGAAGCCATGAAAGCGCCAAGTTCTGTATCTTTTGATTTCGCTATATGGACAGATCTGCCAGATCTATCGATGGTAGAATCTGCTGCAGGTGAATTTAACTTTGTTTTATATAGTACAGATAAAGCTCTTAATAATTTTAAAATTACTGTTGATAACACAGAGGAAGGAGACATAGTGGAATTCAGTGATTTCCAGGATAGTATTATGGGTTCCGCTGTTGCTGTTATGCGGGTTCGCGCCACTTATGACAAAGGAACAGAGTTTGGTGAATCATGTAATGGGGCATGGGAGGTTATTAGATCAGCCGCCGAAGGAGGATATGGTCCAACGTTATACGATATGATAATGTCTATTGCACCATATGGCCTAATGTCCGATAGAGATCAGGTATCGAATTCGGCAAGAAGTGTTTGGTCCAAATATGCAAACCAAAGAAATGATATTAATAAATCATTTCTGGACGGATATGAGATAACAGCAACGGAAGATGATGATTGTTCCACTCACGGCGGAAGAGTTGGCCCCTTACAGGATCTAACAAGAATAAATGCTGTAAATTTCTTTAAAGACAATTACCCTTTGGAATTTGAGACATATGAAAAAGAAATCGATTCGGCGAAATTAATGGACTGGGGCAGTCTAAGAGGCGATGATTTCTATGAAAAGGTATCTGGCTGGATGGAAGAAAATGCTGAAGAATTTATAGAGTCTGGGGATTTTGATCAATATTCAGGTAAAGAAACAATGGATACCGAATGGAACGATTGGAGATGGGATACCGAACCTGAACTTATCGATCTAAAACAGGATGATTTTGAAGATCCGGATTATCTGAACCTGACTTACAATACAGATTATGCATTCGGCGATTTCGAAAAGTGTTGGAATAATCATTTTGATTTATTACAAGAAATAGAAGTCGACCTTGATGTTCCCGATTTCTATAATGGTTTTGCTGCTGATTATACTGACGCAGTGACCTTTGCGGTTAGAGATTATTTTAATGATAAGTATAATTAAATGCCTATAGCAACAAAAAAGAATCTGTTTTTAGACCGTGAATCGATGCACGTCGATGACTATGACGAACCAGTCACGGATCAAATATCAAATTGGATGAAAGACATGGAATTAATAAGAGAATACGTACGTGAGCTTTTGCAAGAATCCAAAAGAGTTGGTAACCTTTTATCCTCCGGAGACTATGGAATATTGTTTCGCAACGGCGACCCAGTTCCTCCAATGAATGGAGAGGACGCCGTGATTATGATATTTAATATTAATAAATTCTTCGATTATTTCGACCCGGACATTGACATATCGGAGGGTGATGAAATATGGGATGCTGTCGAAGAAGCATTATATGATGCAGCTGCAGCGATGATCGCTTATCGAAGAGCCGGCCATGAAGTATCCGGTAAAAGACACAAAGGGTTAAAGACTGGACCTTGCTACGGAGGCTTTGAGATAAAAAGAATCGCATCAAAAGAGAGAGGTTTTTCATGGCCTTTGAGATCTATAGTATTAGATTTGGCAAATCAAGAAGGTACTGGTTTTTTCTCAGACCGAGAGTCAGTGAGTCGCGACGCGAAATTGGGATACAAGGATAAAATGAGTGGGTACCAAAGACTTAAGTTCGATAACGAATTGGATCCGCAAACACCTGATCCGAATGATGACTGTCTTCTTTATTCTGACGTTGATCCATCAGCTGAGTCGCTGGATTATTTGTATTTTCAGGATTCCGGAGCTCCTCCATACTTAGATATTCTTTTGGAAGGCACAGAAATATTTATCGGAAGAGTCTTAGCTGAAACTTCAAACCGGGTAAAGAAAGCTAACGGAATGAACGCCAATACTTTAAGAAAATGGCTTCAGGGTTACGGTGGAACTGGAGTCGCGTATGATTTATTCGGAGACGTATTTAATCCAGAGGATGAGGAATAATTCATGCTAAGAACATACATTAGAAAGTTGATATTAGAAGCAATGAAGGATCCTACTGTACACCAGAACGATCTTGGGCTTTGGACAGATTGGGGATCCCCTACCAAGTTGTCATTCTCTCATAACTTTGTCTTATATGACTTAAATGAAGCCCGGGCTAATCTGATGTCTCATTGGAGTCCTGATGGAAGTCATCCATGGAGATTATTGCGTTACGCATATGATTCATCAATCGATCCGGTTGTTGCTGTAATGGAAATTTCAAAGCCTCGTCAACCATGCCATGGCGGATGGGAGGTGCGTTATTCTGCAGCGAGAGATGATTACGGTCCGACGCTTTATGATTTAGTTATGTCAGTATCTCCAGGTGGTTTATTTTCAGATCGCAATTCAGTTTCCGGCGAGGCTGCAAACGTGTGGAAATTTTATGGCAATAAAAGAAAAGATGTAAAAAGAGGCGTTATGGATGGCGCAAATTTGACTCCCTTAAATCCGGATGACGACTGCGAAACGGCTGATCCATACAACACGTTGTTTGGCGCAGCTTCCAGAAATAGAGTAGAAGATTTTCTTAAGAAAAAAGGTGCGCGCGACTGGAGTGAATTTAAGAGACTTAATCCTCGTGATATAGACGGTATACCCATCGAAAATTCTCATGAGGACAATATTTTTACGACATATAAAGAATGGTCCGCTAACCCACAGGGAGAAGCTGGTCTAGATAACGATTGGCAGACTTGGCAGCAAAGAAATCCGTTGGGAAAGTATATCGACTTTGAATTAACTCGTCCGGGATATCTAGATATAGTTTACAATACAAACTACGCGACGCAACCTTTTAAAAAGATGGTCCAAAACCACAATAATCTAATTAAAGAAGTTACAGAGCTACATGGAACGTTCCCGGCTAATTTCGATGCTTCGATCGATAGAGTGGTTGAAACGTTTTTTGACGAATATTTTTAACAAGGGATAACTACAATGAAAGATTTAAGACGCTACATAAGAAATATATTGCTAGAGAGAACAGAATCGGGCCGTTCATATCCTGTTAATTTTTCTGGGTTTTTAGAAATGGTTAAACAGCACCAGAATGATATTTGGGTATTTTTTGATACCGAGACTACTGGTTTATATTATAAAGAAAAGCAAGTACAGGCAACGGAAGTTGCAGCTGTCGCATACAACAATAATGGCTTCGCTACAAAACCTTCTTTGGTTGAAGATGGAACGTTCCACATGAAGATAGCTTTACAGCCCGATAGTATTTCCTATATGGAACAGGAACCCGAGCAGTATGATGACCCATTCAAGAAGACAATAAAGCAATTGCTTGTCATGACACAATATGAAGATGGTCCGGTAGAGAAATCAACTCCGGAAGAAGTCGCTAGAGAATTCACGATTTATCTGGATGACATGAAAGCTATAGCCACAGCTCAGGGTGGAAAGGTAAGATTAATCGCGCAAAACGCTGTATTTGATATCGGAATCATGAATCATTTGTATTCCCGTTCCGGTGTTCCTTTACCGCAGGATACTGTTTGGGATACAAAAGCAGTTTTTCAGAGATACTTCAGAGAGACGTTAGACTATCTGGAAAATAAATCCAAGTTTCCACTTAGTGCGCAGGACCAATCGATAATAGACTCGCTTAAAAAAGAAGGAAAATGGGGTCCATATATTTCTTCTTCTCTCGGAGATCTGATCGATGCATTTAACATTGGCGGCGGGGAAAATTGGCACACAGCAATAGCAGACGTACAGTTAACCATGGAAGCGCTTTTCGCTGTTGTACAGTACTTAAAAAGGAAAGGTAAGTTTTTGAAGCAGCGTAAAACAAAACCCTTTAATCCCTCAGCCGGTGATCCATATTCATATCGAAGATAGGAGACAGACATGTCAAAAAGAAAACCTAGAAAGAAAGGACAGAGAAGAAATAGTCCGAACCATTCTGATTTGTATACCGATGAAAATCCAAAGGGTACAATTAAGGGTTTGAAATTTGCTACTGTCAAGGACGCGGAAGCTAGCGTACGAAAGATAAAAAAATCAGGTCGAGGTCACAACCACAAAACGCAGGCTGCAATTGCTATGGAACAGAGAGCTATAGCTGCGGGTAAAAAATCATCCGCTAATGTATATAGAAAATTTATAGAACAACAGAAGAAAAAAACTGCTGCCAAAAATGAATCACTTGTGAAAGATTATGTCAGAAGCCTGTTGATTGAATCGATGAAGATGCCTTCCGATCTACCAGATAGTGCCTACGTGGTTATTGATGACAACAATGACAGGTATTTTGAAGTGGTGATTGAAGATCCGGACACTCCTATCTTCACGGCATTTGGTGCAACAACCTTGGCAAGTCTCCAGGTTAGCAAAGCGCCGGCTGGATATTGTGATGGAGCCTGGCAAATAATTGGCGCAGCTGCAAAAGATGGATATGGTCCATTGGCATATGACATCGCGATGGAATACGTCGGACATGAAGGAATAATGTGTGATCGCAGCTCAGTGTCAGAAGAAGCCGCGAAAGTTTGGGACTTCTATCTAAACTCTAGACCGGATGTTAAAGCTGTTCAGTTGGACTCTGTTAAAAAACCATTTCTTACTCCAGAAGACACATCGGATGATTGTACCGGAGAATACACTCTTGCCAGGCATACTGACGAAGATATGGCCGTAGGATTTAACCCGTACGAAAATGAAAAGCACAGAAAAAAATGGATCGATCATTGGTCAACAAAAAAATACGTAAAGACGAGTGGTAGTCCAATTATAGATGCGTTAAATGAAATGAATATATTATACTATAGCTACGAGGAAATAGGAATGGGAATAACAGAAAATAATCTTAGGCGCGGCAAATGAAACACTTGCGGCAATATATAAGACAGATGCTTACAGAAAAGATCACGAAAGAGGATCTTGAAGACGTAATGCAAACAGCTCAGCTAGCTCATCTTGGTCAGACAAGAAGAGATGGCAGCCCTTATATCATACATCCAGTTGCTGTACAAAAGATTGTCGCAAGGTTCTATCCGGAGAACTTAAAAGCTCAAGTGTTAGCAGTATTACATGACTCCTTGGAAGACGGGCCGAGAGCCGGATTAACAGAAGAAGAATTAAGACAGATAATCCGAGGATCAATAACAGATCCTAGAGATTTAATGGAAATAGAAGAGGCTTTAGACTTAATGACTCATGATAAATCTGTTTATCCAATATATGCAGATTATCTTCGACGGGTATTCTCGAATCCTTTATCTTCAATTGTAAAAATAAGTGATTTAATTCATAATCTTTCGCATAATCCGAGCGAAAGACAGATAATTAAGTATAATAAAGCGTTGAGCGAAGTTCCTCCTCCTAGCCATGTTAATCCACGTATGGTTAGATACCTTTATTCTGTTTTAGGAACGTAAGATGAAATTACTGCGAGAAACAATACGAAAGATCATCCTAGAATCTCAACTCAGTTTTCAGTGCAACAACCATTCGTTGGGGTGGGTGGATGACAAAGGAAATTGGATAAATTGTGCCGGTGGATCTCATGGAGAGTGGTTAATTCGACATTACTACAAGGGGATTATTCCAGAAAATGGTGTTGAGAATCCTTTTGGCTGGATTAAAGTGTCAACCTCAAGCCAGATCTTCTTAGCCGGTGACTCTTGGGATAATGTAACAAAAGACCAAATCAATGGGTTGATCGAAATGTGGGGAGAATGCAGTAAACATTCTAGATGGATCCAAAAAGAGACTGAAACATTTAAAGTTCTGTTTGGCATAATAGAATCTGACGAAATGAAAGACAATTACAATCAGCCTGCACAACGGATGACAATCCCTGAATTTCTGGGTATATATGGCGGCCGAGCTTCTATTGATAATTTCTATGGGATGCTGCTTGGGGAATTATAAAGCTAATTAAAGACATGGAATCTCTTGCAGGGATTCGTAAAAAACTATTTGGATTTTAAAATGAAACAATTACGACAATATATAAGAAGATTAATCCTAGAAGACAAAGCATCTTTTGT
>Ga0102960_1000104_pt1 | contig 30753 bp, 38 predicted proteins | sample SalPon2_B_H2O_MG_2_FD_84521 | JGI IMG/M metagenome (GOLD analysis project Ga0102960, IMG submission 84521) | Salt pond water microbial communities from South San Francisco under conditions of wetland restoration - Salt Pond MetaG SF2_B_H2O_MG | ecosystem: Environmental > Aquatic > Non-marine...
GGAGGTGCTCGGAGTAACCAAGCCTCTGCCTCTGGAGAAAAAGGTTGTGGCCGCCGTGATTTTTTGTGGTGGTGGGAGTTTGCTGATTTCGGAGTCTACAACAATTACAGCAACTGGGGTCATTCGGTCGGATTAGAATCTTGGTCGGCTAACTTGCATGACCCCACTTACCGCAACCAGAACTTCCAACTGGCGGTGGCTCGCATTCGTTGTAATACAGTTAATACCTGTGACCCCGAATCTGGCGGGTGTGGTAATACATGGCGAGGCTCTGGCTCGTGTCCCTCTCCATATTGTCGTAATTCTCGCCCCAAAACCGCAGGATGTGGTCGTGAAAACTATGCTATTTTCAAAATTTCTCTCGCCCACCCACTCCGAGATTATTGGACTACGGGAGCCAGACACCAAAATTCTTTGGGAGAAACCTCTCAATATGTTAATGGTGCTCCGATTGCAGGTGCTAACAACGAAATGCCTCCGAAAATGGTGGGCATTCTCAGAAACAACCGTTTTTTGGAAGACGCAGCATCCTCAGTGAACTATTATCGGTTTTATTGGGCAGGGTTGCCTCCCGAAAACACCTATTTGTCTACCCAAGATGCTTGTCTGAAACACATCCCTTATTTGCAATTGGGTTATCGTTCTCTGCAAGATACGATTAATTCCCGACCCAACGGATATACTTGCAATTCTTGTAGCAAAGAACGGTTTGCTCCACTCAACGGAGCCGATTTTGATGTGGTAGTCCGACCCACATTTACGACTGATACTGATAGTTTTGTAGACCAACAAGGCGGTTTGTGTAAAAACATTGGTGACCGTCCCGCTTCATATGCAGGAGTTTCGGGTCAGTTCGGATGTGCTTGTGGAGGAATTTTTGAACCCAACCTAAAGATTCCTGCAATCCCTCAAAATCTCAAAACTATTTACGATGCCCTTGTAGCGGCTCGTGCTGCGGACCGTTCTGAAGTTCGTGGAAGAGTTGGAAATCGGGCTGACCGAGGCACACCAACGGCTGGCTCAGGTTCTCGCAGTGATTACTCCGTCTATGCTCGTGGTGAAATTAGTGATGCGAACCTAAATAGAATTAGGCAACAATACGGCACCGATATGATAGCACAGGCCACAGAAATTCACAACCGAATCAAGGAATTACAGACTCTTCGTCGGAAAAATGCTTTCCCCGCTACCTTCCCAGTTTCTATGTGTCGCTATGGATTTGTTCGTGATATTCTCAAAGTTTGTAAAAACCCCAATGGTTCACACCAAAACCATAATTGGAGAATGCCCGGTTCTAACACCACTTATACCAATTCATTTGTTCCATTGATTGACCGCAACGGACACGCTATGGATTATTGCCCTACTTGTGGGGCTAATGGTGACCCCAAACACATTCAACCCCACCCAGAAAAATGGATTTGTCCTACTCAACCCTACACGATTATGAATCGTCAGCCGCTGACTGCGGAGGATGCGGTAGGATTACTACCCGGTGGGCAAGCCATGGCTCAATCCGTAGCCGAAAAACCACAATGGTCTATCATTGTTAAATCGCAAACTGATACGCAGGAACGATATAACCTTCGTATTGAATTGCCTCAGATTTACTTGGGCGATATTGTCCCATCTGCGTTTCAACCACAGCCCTCACCACCGCCCTCGTCAGGACAATCCTTTGAAACATTCTTGTGTCCTAATGAACGAGCAGGACCCTTAGAATATGAAATTAATTGGCTCAACAATAATACTACCACGGCTCAACCCGTTCCTTCGGCTGATTCACTGCGAGAAGACCAAACTTTGATTACCGAAAACTACCGAGTGGGTGAGTCAGAATTGGCAGTTAGCCATCCTGAAAGAATCTCTGTGGGAGATTATATCAATGCCGATGGCCTCCGAGTTGGAACTTCTGTCACTGCTATTTCGGGCAACCGAATTACCATTTCTACTGAAATCATGCCCGCACGAGGAAATCTGGACCCAAGCACAGGACGACCAGCACAAATCACAGAGTTTGTCGCCCCCCAAGTAGCCACTATTGTGCGAAATCCAGTTTCTCAAACTCTTGACCCCGATTCTCAATTTGCTGGAGTTCCCATCGCTTGTTGTTCGGGACGGGGTAGCAATTATTTGTTTTTGGTCACTGAGGGACGCTCTCGTGAAGCCTTCTATTCTAACACCCATCGTCGCTGGATTGATATTTCACCCTTAGTCCAATATGCTGATGGCACCGAGGGACAACGCTGGACCCAATTCCCCGCCGTCACTGGAACTTTAACGGCCACAGGAGTAGATTGGACGGGAACAGGGTTGGCCGACAACATTCCTCGGAATGCCTCATTAGAACGAATGCAATCTCAAGGCATACCTTCTGATTACGCCCAACAATCAGAAACTGGTTATGATTTCTGTCATTTAGAAGATGATGACCTACCTCAAGCGGCTCTCATACAAGATATGTTTGGGCGAGCCAACCGAGCCATGCGACAAGTCATGCAAGTCAGAACTCAAGGATTTTCAGGAATAGTTTCAGGAACTCATCGTATTCGGATGGTAGAATCTCAAGTCGTTCCTCAAACCAACCAAGCCGTCAATTATTACCAGTGTTCTGAGTGTGAGCGTATTTCGCAAATTGGACAAGCCGCTGCCGCACGAGGCCAAGCCTCATCGTTGCGTGAAGCCCTTGAAACCAACCTTTACTATCCCGGTTATGCGGCTATTACTCACTATATTAATACTGGACAATTAGAAAGAAGCACACTGTTTGCTCCCGATGGAACTATCCAACTCCTACCCACTATTACCAGCGGTTTGTCGCAAGGTTACTTAGAAGGTGCTGTGCAATGGGAAATTGAACCCACCACTGATGTAGTTGAAGAATCTGGGCAAGGACGCCAAGTTGCTATTCCCGGAGGATGGTGGAAATGGGCTTTGCGTTTCCGTGCTGAATTAGTAGAGGGTGGAGATTATCGTTTCTGAGGTGATAACATGAGTGGACAGACAGGTGGATTTGACGACAACCCATATATTTTTACGAAAACAGCAGAGATTCCAGTTTCAGACCCCAAAATGGTAGCGTTTCAGAATCCTGCTTCGGCGTTTTTCGCAGGAATGGCCGACTTTGTAAAAGTTTTGACCTATCGTGGAACTGAAGCACCCGAAGGACAATCAGTTTATGTTATGGGTCAATCTCAGGGTGAACTGATTGAATCCACTACGGGGCCAAATCCCGCCATTGCCATCGGCTCTGGCGAAGCACAGGCCACTGCTATGTCCCCCAGCGTGACGGGTGATGAAAGTTATAACACCTTCGTGCAACTGATTATGGACCGCTCAGAAGGAATGAACTCTGTGGCAGGAGAGTTTCAAGGTCAAACCCTACTCAAGTGTGATTTGGCACGAGCCTTAGCCGCTATCATGGTTTCGCAGTGTGCGGCTTCTCGCTCTCATTTTGCCCTTTATTCTTTTAACGAAACGGGTCATGCTGATTGGCCCGGCCCTTCTAACGATTATGAAGGGGCTTTGGAATATCTGTTGGGAAGCAATTCTCAAGCCTTTATTCCTTCGGGTCTGGCTGAACACTCGGCTGGATGTCAAATTGCTTGTGATGGTATGAAAGGCGGAATCCCAACTGCTTCTGGTGAGCGAGTAGAAATTGACCGTGCCGTAACCATTGTGTTTTCTGATACTTGCTATGATTGGTGGCGACAACATTGGGGAACTCTGGAGTGGGAATCCAATAAACCCTTAGACCAATTTATGAGGGAAAAAGGCCCTGTGTTTTATGTGGGCATGGGTTCCACGGGTTTAGAAGACCAAATTATTCCTTACTTTGGTGGCGTCATGCGAAATACTGGCGGAGGAGATGATTACGGTGCCAGTAATTATAGGGGTGGTATGATGAACCAATGGGTATATTTCCCCGGCACCATGCGTTTGCAAGCCGAAGTTTGTTATAACAAGGCCGCTGGCATTCCGTTTCAATATGCCGCCAATGGACGACCCTCTTCAGTAGTCAAATCAGGCTTGATTGAGTGGCCTCACAACGGCATTGATATGGGCGAATACTTCAAAGCCGTTATGCTGGCTCCCGACCGAGGCGATGGAATGATTACGCTGGCAGGAACTTTTGCGGCTCTGGTGCGAATGACTCACCCCGACGGAGATTATCAGTAGAATTGTATTATTTGCAAGGCTACCTCACCGATAGATTCAAATATCAAGGCGAACAAGTAAATCGTGGTCGCAATGGGTTTCATTGAAGCAAATGGTATTGACCCCAAGCAAGTGGTCTTGGGGAAAACCCTGCATTTGCCCGCCTATGGAGAAGACTCGGTGATTTCATCCGTGTTTTTCGTCACGGGCAAGCGAGGTTCGGGTAAATCTTGGACTACGGCCGTAATGATGGAAGAATTCAATAGACTTGGACTGCAATTCGTTTGTTTTGACGCTCTGGATGCTCACGGCAACCTGCCCGACCTTGAGGGTGTAGAGGGATTGCAACCTGCCATCGGTCAATCCGTAGATATGAAAGCCTTAGTCAAAAGATTGGGCGAAACCAATAAATCATTAGTTATCAAACTGGCAGGATTGCCCCTACAATCGCAACAAGAATTGATTGCCGATTATTGTGAAGCACTCTTAGAGGCTCATTTGGGTAAGGGTATTCATACCGTGATTGAAGAGTGTCAGGATTTTATTCCACAAATGGGACGACCCATTTCATTTGACCCAATCGTGCGATTATGTAAATTGGGTCGTGCCTTAGGTTATGGTGCTACGCTGGTGTCGCAACGACCTGCGGGTGTGAACAAAGAAGCACTGTCCCAAGCCTCAATTTATTTGGTTCACAATGTTATCAACAACCGTGACCTGAAAGCACTGGATGAACAACTATCTTTCGGAACTGACAAAAAAGTAGTCAAACGATTATTGAATGGTATTGCAGCGGCTCGTAAAGGAGAATGTGTGGCTTACGCCCCCGAATACTTCCGAGATAGAGGCTATATTGTCGTAGATAAAATCCGAAGCGACCGCCGAGTAGAACACAAAGGAAACAACATTGATGTGCAAGCCGCAGGAGGGGTCTATGCAGGTGAGTCCCGAACTGAAGCCATTCCTTCCTCGGTAACCGAAATTTCATCCGTAGCGGCTCTGGAGTCTATGGCTGCTCCTGAAGCCACTTTGACCCCATTTACCGCCGAGCCAGAACGACCCGCTCCTCGTGAACGCTTGCGAGAATCTTTTTATCCTAATCTTGATAATGATGATTTGTTAAAATCTGCTCCTGATTATTCGTGGTCGGCGGCTGCGGAATCTCGGACGCCCACCGTAGAGTATGATGCTGCGGCAACCAAAGAAAAAACTTCCACTCGTAGAACTCCACTGTTTGCTATTGTTGGCACTGTCGCCGCTTCTGCCTTTGGATGGACCTTACTTCGCAATCTTAAATAGGAGGCAACCAAATAGCATTTACTATGCGAGTCGGAACGGCGGTAGCCTTGCGAAGCGAAGTAGAACCTCATTTAGTTACCAACGGGATTTCTTGGGAAGACTTATTGCTTCACGAACCAGAGTTTGCCGCCATCTATGGCTATACTCAAAATCAATGGTTGCGAGGCGAAGCCAGTAATGACCGTCATCGCTTTATTCCGTGGTTTGTGATTTCCAGCACCAATGGAAAAGTTCGTGTGATACAAGCGGTTTCTGGAAAAACTCGTGCGGTAAAAATTTCAGATGTGTGGGCTGGTTCTGCCGAACCATTTGTTCCAAAAGCCCGATTTCAGTGGATTCCGCTCTCTTGCTATCAACCCGGTGAACCCACGGCTTGCCCGCTTCCACCTTTAGATTCTGGACGACCCTCAGTTATTTTTAACAATCATCGTTGGATAGGATTAGAGCATTCTGACTCCAACCACTTGCGGATTTTCTCTCCTCGCAACCGATTTCCTGATTTAGAAGTAGTAGATTTTGTTGTGGGACTACCATGGATTCACCCGTATCAATCTCGTATTTCTCATTCTAAAACTGGAGCGGGATTCGTGGTAAAATTACCCTCTGATTCGGTTCGTTATTATCGCTCGGCAGCAAATTCCAATGTGGCCGATTATCCTACCCATTCCGAACAGGGTTCAGATTATTTTTACATTCCTGTTAATCGGGTAGAATTGTCTTTTGTGTCTAATCGTCCCGCCGATTCTGCTTCTTGGTTTTCCATTAACTGGTGTTTTACGGGATTCCGACATTTGTTTAGTCCCAGTTTGGTCGCATAAACTTAAATATCGGAAGCACTCAAACTACCAATATGACACTCGCTCAAGACAGTCATATGAACCAACCCGTGACCTTTGACCCTAACACTTCCGTCGGATATTTCCCATGGGAAGATAGCACTTTCGGTGCTACTCGGTCATATCATTTGAATTCTATGTCTGTGGCTTCCAGCAATCCATTTTCACAAGTTATGACTCCCTCAGTTGAAGGTCGCTCAGAAATGTCGGTGCAGTCCAAAACTCACAAGGACGACACTACCCAACAAAAGTCCCGTGTTTCTGATGAAGAAAAAGAATCCACTGGCGAAGTTGGTGCTCACACCAGCCGTGCTGAAGGCGAAGATGCTGAAGCGGAAATCAAGCCCAAACTTATGGACTCTCCCTTTGTTCGTGTTGGAGCAATTGTCGGAGTAGCAGGACTTGGATATTACCTTTATACCAAGGTTCTTTGAGGACAAACTTAAATATCAAAACAACGGAGTGAATAATATGGCACGAATGCTCGGAAAAGGAACTGTCCTACCAGATTTGCCCTATGCACCCCAAATGCCTACCTTTGATGAGGTATCTTTGGTGCGGGACACACTACCAGCCCACAATGCTCGTGAGTTGATTTCTCAAGGTTTGACTCAAGTAGGCCCACGACCTGCGGCACCCGTTATCAATATGCCCAAAATTGCCGTCCCAGAATCTCAAGGTCTGTCTGAGTTTGAGCAAATTATGGGTGGTGGCTATGGACAAGGTATTGTTCCTAATGGACCTCGCCCCGCTCCAGCCACAGTTTCCGCCCCTGCTATTTCCTTAGACCAAAGTTATTTGTCGCAAGATTACAACCTCTCAGATTATAACCTTTCATGGGATGGACTTTCTCCTGAGGGTCAATATCTGCGACCCACTTCCCCGATGGAAATCTACAATTTCGCTTCTGGCCCTGATGTTTCAGGTCTGGAACGCATGAAGCCTGAACAACTAATGGGTAAAATCAATGCTCATCAACCACAGGCTAACACTGGTGGCGACCCCGTATTTGAGGCTGAAATGACCTCTATCCGACCCACTAACCCCCGACAATTCTTTGCTTCGGGTCCAGAAGTGGTCGTCCCACAAACTCCACAGCAAATCCCCGTGCGTGACTTGCCTGTGATGCCCGCTCCAACCACACCCCGCATTCCTAATGTCGGCAAATTGGTAGGCCCTGTTAAGCCTATCAAGGTTGAAGCCCAATATGTAGCCCCTCCAATCCGTGGTGCAGACCTCGGCGGAACGCTGAACAGCACCAGTAAGGTCGGTGGAGTTGCAAACTTCAACGGACGCACGGTTGGAATGACAAAGTAAGGTGAAAAATATGATGCAAAAACTCTGTAATTGGACAACTGGAACACGAGGACAACTTGTTCTCGGAACGACACTGGTATTGATTGGTATTCATCAGTTTAATCTGATTCCATTCTTTAGCCGAGATGACTTTGGTAGCATGAACCTCTTTATGGGTGTCACACCCCTAAAGGCTCTTGGTGCTGTCGCCACTGTTAGCGGCCTGTGCCTTCTTGGTGCTTGCTGCTTGCCTATGGGCGGAACTGTGGAAGGTGTTTGAATATGATGAAACTTCTTGTTGGTGGCTCTCTCGTTGTAGTCGGTCTTTTGGCTGCTGTTGGCGGAACTTCTTCAATTTTCACTGCTAAACTTCCTGTGGTTGGTGTTTCCTTCCTGCAAGTTGGCGGTGCATTGGTAACCCTCTTGGGTGTTTCAGTCCTTGTTGGCTTTGACCCATTGGGACTCAAGAAGGATGTTTCTGGAGCCTCTGTCCTCTGAAGCAGGGGGCATACTCTATGAAATCTCGTTACCGAGCCGAAGCACAATCCATGTGTGATGCTGGATTAGCGAGTTATCTTCGTGAAAAACATCAGGCTCGTGTGAGCAAAGGTGCTATTACTGGTGTTGGTTCTGGATTAGTCGTTTCTGCCCTACTTTTTGGCTATTCCCGATATACTGGTGAGCATCTCTCCGCCTTTTACCACGCTTTACCCCTATTTATTGGTAGTATTACTGGCACAGGCTATGGTTTGATTACTTCGGATATGGACGATGTAATTCATGCTGCCGATTATGATGTAGTTTGTTCGGCATTAGAACAAGAAGCCGAAGAGGAATCTGATGGAGAAGATTCAGATTCTGAGTGATTAACCTTAAATAACAAGAACACAGAGGGATTGTTATGGTCGGTATTGGAGCGATTCTTTACGATGATGATAACAACGGTTCAATGGTTCTCAAAGAAGGTTGGACTTGGCTTGAAGGAAGCCCTTCTAATGAAGATTACTATGGAAAATGTGATTCATGCTCGGAAAAATTAGACGCATATTACACAGGATATGTCGTTGATGGCACAGCATGGTCTATTTGCATGGACTGTTTTGATGGAATGCCGGGAAGAGAAGGAGTTATGATTGAGCATCAAAACGGAAAGAAAAGTGTGGATTTCAAAAACACATACAATGCTGAAACCCACAGTTATGCCCCACACGAATACTATACTCCTGTCGGACCTTCCGACTCCCCTGATGTTTCAGGATACCTGAGTCATGATGACCACATGGATATTAATTCTTTTATGGCCGAAGTAGATATTAGGCAAGGTCGTGAGTTGAACCCTAATTCTGAGCAAATGGCATGGATTGAAGCCCAAAACCGCAAAATTGAACAGGCATTAAAAAATCCACGAAAGAATGCAAGGATTATTGACAAGTATATGGATGAATTAACCGATTACATTCACTCAATTATTGATGAGGACATTCCGAAAGAATTTGAATCTCAATATGCAGGTGGTTTTGGCTCCGAAGGAGATTCTGGTTGGACAACCCAGATTGGGCATGAACAAAGAAAGGCTCGTAATCCTAACTATGACCCCTCAACATCTTTTGGAGGTTCACAGGGATATGATTATACTTGCACTTGTGGAATGACTTGTGAAATTTGTAATAAGGCTAAAGGTCTTTGTGGAAAAGATGGTATTATGTATAGCCCCTCTGAAAATGTCGTGGCTTGCTCAGGATGTCGTTCTTCTTCAAAATCTGCGGAATCCGTTGGATTTGCCGCTGAGTATGATGGACCTTCAACCCTCAGTTCTGCACTTTCTGGTGCTCGTAAAACCGATAAGAACGGTCGTCATCTTACCGTTATGCAACGCTTAGTGGCTAAATATGGTATTCAAAAAGGAACTCGCATTTACAAACATTTCGGTGTGAAGCAAAAGCGAGCCTCACCTAAGGTTCGTGGTAAGACTCGTGGCACTAAATCTGGTCCACGCCGATATTCTGAAGGACGAGTCGGCGGTGCTGGTCGTTCCCAAGTTTATCAAAAGGGCGACCGAACAGGTTCATGGACACCCTCTGGCGGATATACCACCAGTTATGCTAACTCAGGAAAGGCTTGGTATCAAGAGCGAGGCTACGGAACTCCAGTAATGGGGCCTGTGCCAGACACTCCATTGGCTGGTAAGGCTATGGGCGAAAAGGCTCGTGGACGCTATGTTAATCCTGCGGGAATTGTGGGTTATCCCTTCGTTCCAGCCCAACAACGAGAACAAAAGAAGTGATATTATGGAACTAAAAGAATATGCTACCACTGCATTGGTAGTCGGAGGCGTTTATTTAGGAATGTTAGGCATTATTCGTTTGTTTGCTGAAACCGAACCTGCGGTTGATGCTACCGCTGACCGAACCGCCGAGGTAGCCAAATCCGCCGAAAATTATGGGGCTTGTTCCTGTGGACAAATGGAATGTTCTTGTGAAGACGCAGATTACTCCACTAAAACCACCACACTTCCTTGGGATGAAATGAGAATCCCTCATGCGGGAATGGTGGCTCGCAACATGACTGTCCGAGAACGAAGCAATGTGCAAATGCTACAATTGTTTGGTGGCGTTCCACCAGTCACAGTTTCTGACATGACTTCTTTGATTACTGGAGGTCGGCTCTGATGCGAGATATTGTTATGGTTATGGGTGCTGGTTTAATCGGTTTCTCGGCTTTGCATCTCTATCAACGCTCACAAAAGAGCGATGTATCATCGCTCGCTGATGATAAAAATGCTGCCGAAACTTTCCATTCTGAAATGAACCAAGATATGTCGGCTCCTTCAGGAGAACTCAACCGACTCAATCCTACTGTCGTAGAGGGTGCCGAAGATATTATGGGTGCTGAAACGGTGGGTGGCAACCGAAATTATGTTTTTATGCACCCTTGGAATGATTTGACTCCTCAAAAGGCAGGACCTTATTATTCTCCATTTTCTGTGCCAAGCAAGATGGAAACCATGCCCACCAACCCACGATATTATGATGGAAGTTATGCTTCGGCTCACCAACCTCACGGCATCGGACTCTATGATGTTGCTAACGATTCCCGACCGCAATATCAATTCCCAGATTATTATTCAGTTTCCTACAATCCTTTGGATTCGTGGCGACCCGCTGATGACCAAACTTATACCACTGTTTAAGGAGAGATGATTCATGACCCGAATGCAAAACCATTTTGTGACTCGTGATTCTGCGAATCACTGGGATGCTGGTTTGAACCCACCTAACCCCCGAATGTCTGTTATGGCGATGGAAGATGGATTTACCATTCATTCAGGAGCCTTTGGCGATTCAGTTCCCATGACTAATTACACAGAATCTGAGTTGGGCATTCCTGCGGACAAACCAGATACCACAACTTTTTCGGCCGAAGACAACGAAACCGTCACCGAAACTGGCGACCCAATCCCCGGAAACTACATTGAACCCCAAAAACCCACAGTCTTTGAGTTATTGGAGCGTTTTAACGATTGGGTCAAAGATAATGTTGGATATACTATTATTGGAATTGGCGTTGTGGCTGGTATTTACTGGGCTGGTGCTCGGTCTAACAAGTGAAAGTTCAAATATCAGCAATACTAACGATTGCTTATGAGAGCCTTTCGTCCCGGTGATTTGGTTACCTCTATTGCCGTAGTAGGTCAAGACCAAGGCATTGTTTATGATACTCATTGGGATGGAGCCGAAGTTATTTGGTCCAATGGCCGACGCTCTACGGAACGCTATCAGGATTTAATTTACAATGGAACTGAAGGAAATTGGAAAAATAGGGCTAATTCATGGGTAGATAAACAGGTTTTTGAGGCTACCGTGACTCGTCCTGCCGAAATCCGATTTGATAATCAACCTCGTGCTAAACTCTGGGGCAATACCGACTTGCCGCTGGCAATCGTAGATTTACAAGTAGATTTGCCCGTCAGCAATTTTACCAAAATTGAGGCAGCCAGAGCCTCGGCACGAGAACAATTTATTGCACGGAGAGGATTAATCTGAAATTAATTGATTTAGTCAGGTCGCTCCGACCATTAGGAGTCAATTTAGAACCACGACCCGCTACCACTACGGGTTGGACTGAGTTTCGTCGGGAACGCATTGGAGAATATACCGTTCGTCAGTTAATTCCCGCTGCGGTTTATTCTGGTTACTCTACGGGAGTCGGCACTCAATCAGTTTCGTCAGATGCGGCTAATAAATTGGGAATCGTAATTGAGATTTATTCTGAGGCAACCCCTCAAGGAGTTTATTCGGAACAAGTGTTAGAAAACACCGATTTTTTGACTCAACAAACGCTCTGGCGACAAGTTGTTTCCGAACTAAATAATCTCGTTTATCCCACCTCTTCGTTTCGGGACACAGGAACTCGTGCCATGCAAAATCCACTCGCTCCCTCTGGTGAGTCATGGCGACCCGGTGATGTAGTCAATGTTAGCCGACCCACTCAGGATGGAGGCGGATTGGCTTTGGGTCATGTGGTTAGAGTTTATCCCACTACCGTGACAGTAGAATGGTCCGCTGATGCTTTACACCCCCGACCATGGACTACGGAAGAGAAAAAAACCTCACTTATCTTTGTTTCTCATGATTCCGATTGGGTTCGCTCTAAGGAATTTTCTGCCGAGAGTTATTATCACCCTCAGGTCAATCCCTATTCGGGTCTGGGCATAGAGGATGAAGCCAGTATTGAGGCTCGTATGAGTCTTGCCCCACCTGAATGGACGGCACAAGCCCGACCCATTGGCATGGAACTTTATCGTCAGACCCCACTTCCTCGCTCGCAAGATGTTTGGGGCGAAACCGATGCTATCGTGGCCTATATTAATTCCGTAGTAGCCTCTGCCATTACTGCTCCCCGATTGTCGGATTACTATAATCTGTGATTAAACTTAAATAACAAGACGAAGGAAAGATAGGCATGAGCAAACTGCGTTCTCCCTTAGGAATGTTCACTTTGGGTGCTTTAGTAGTCGCTGCGGTGAGTTATCTCAATCCATTTGGTGTCCGAGAGCGACTTGGTTTTGCGGCTGACCAATTTACCTATGCTGATTTAGAGCAAGTTCAAGTGGAACGCTCTGGCGTGACCGTTGATGTAATTCCTGATTCACTCTCAGAATCTTTTATGGGCTACAAGTTCTTGGACTTGCAGTCTACCAACATGATTGTTAATACTGACCCGTTCGGACCGGGTGTTTCTGATGTTCAACCTCGTTATATTAATCCTTACGACAATGGATTTACCCTATCAGATGATGTCATCACTCAATATCAAGCCGAAGAAACTGGGCGTGTTTTCCACGCTTTGGCTCCGGGTCAAGGCGATTCTTACCTTGAATCTGCTGTTGCATCTGACCCATTCAAGCAACGAAAAAACAATTTCCCTCGTTCTTTAGACAATGCTACTACTGCTACTACGGGATATGATTACTCTGGCCGAGATGTCCCTCCACTCGTTCCACCTGAAGTTAATCGCAACTATCCTTACCTTGTATCTATGATTCCACCTCAAGCCGTGGCTTTCCAAGAAACCAAATCAGCGTTTCTGGGAGATAACCGATTCGGTGATTTGAGCCGAAACTCAGAAGCCGAAAACTTGAATGGAAGAGAAGGTCGCTTGAGTCTAATGCCTGATGTAGACTCAGGATATTTGGACACCAGCAGTGGGACGACGAAAAACTTAAGTGTCTGGAGAACATCTCATAACCTTATCAGAGTTTCTGATACTGAAGTAAAAGCCATCCCAATGTCAGGCGGATTTGAAACCACACTAAGGAGAGTATAGAATGCCACAAAACATCCAAACCGAAATGCTACTCGTCACATCAGACGATTACTGGGGACACGCAGGGGATTTTGACGCCACTGTGAACTTTTATCCTTATTCATTTATCATTACTCAAAGCCAATACGCTGCCATGGATGATGCGGATAAGGGTCGTTTCTTCCCCTGTGCTTTGTTTTATTACGCAGGTGAAACTGATAACCATGGATTCCAACCTCGTCGTATGGGATGTCGTGTAGAAGACGATGACTCAGTTTCCTTTTCTCGTGTGCAAGGTGTAGACCGATTAGGCAACTCCAGCATTCGTGATTACCGAACGGGAGAAGGCACTCCTTATTCTATCCCCGGTTCTTTCTCTATGCTCCAAGGTGATGGCGATTCCTATGAAACCATTTCCGCCGCTGCCGAAGCAGGTTCACTTCCAACTGGTGCGTTCACCGTCACTGACTTGCTTTACAACCAAGAAGCAGTCATCAATACCATTAACCAAACCGCTGGTGTAGAAACCGAAACCGCTTCCGCAGAATCTTATGCGGCTGAAGAAGCCACACCTTCTGGCTATGACTCGGCTGACCCCACTTCTTATGTGGCCGCCCCTGAAGCCTCACCCACAGGTTATGTAGATATGGATAATCATGCGGAAGATTACTTTGCTTCCGAAGGCTATCATACCATCGGTGATTTCACCCAAGATTCTGCTGCTGGCTCAGGACATGGAGTTCCTGAATACTACGGCACTAACTCAGCAGGACCCATGGTATTTAATGCTGACATGAAGGAAATTGCTCAAGACTGGGAAGACGCCGTTTCCAAAGATGTGGCTGAGATGAAGCGTCTTGGACAACCGATGAGCCGTGGTCATGTTGTTAATACCAACCAAAAGGCTGTTTATGATAAATACGGAGATAAAGTCGGGACAGCACGAAGCGTTGCGACAGCATCTAAAAAATTAATGAATGCTGAAGTCATGTATGGCACTGATGGCTCAGTCGTGGGACAAGCCGTCGGAAACTGGGATTCAACCCCATTTGGTTTCCAAGCCGAAGGTCCCGAAGTAATGTGGGATGAAGACGAATGGGTTTCTGTTCGTGATGGCACAGTCGCAGATACAATTGCTGACGAATACATGGATATGGGCGAAGACTACGATGACGCTGATGATTACGCTCGCCGTGCTGCTAAGAAAATGAGTGCTGAAGGTCTGGGAGATTATACTGGACCTCTCACCAATGGATTCGGTGAAAACTCCGCTGCGGTTTCCAATTACGGTGTTCCTGTTTGGTATGGTTCTGCGGAAACTGCATACAATGGTATGGGAGAAAACTCCGCATCAATTTCAGGACAAGGTGTGCCTCAATGGTATGGCTCTGCGGAGTCTGAAGGACTCCCCGCTGGAGTCGGAACGGATGGACCAGATAATGGTTTCTACCCCAACTCCTATGGTGAAGATTCCTCAACTTCTTCTCAAGGTGTGCCTCAATGGTATGGCTCTGCTGAAACCATGCCAGTTCAGGTTCAAAAGTCAGAAACTCGCTGGGCTATGGCCGTTGGAGCCGCAATTTTGGGTGCTTTGACTGCTTGGACACTTTCTAAAAAGGCTGGGGAAGAAACCCCTGAGGAACCCGAAGAACCAGAGGAGTGATTTCCGTGTCCGAAACAGAAATTTTGGGCAATTGTTTAGATTGCGGAACTGATATTTTTGATGATGGTGGTGATGAACTTTGGTGCGACGAGTGTTCTTACCGATTGTGTCATGATTGTAGTCGCCGTTGTGAAAGGTGTTACAAGCGAGTTTGTGATGAACACCGATGTAAGGATGAATGTTGCGACGGGGCTTATTGCCAAGATTGCCATCAGCACGAATATGGAGCCGAAGGTGATTCTGGTTGCTGCATTTGTGGAGCCGACTATGGACGCTATGGAAACAACCCAGACCCCGTAAAATCCTCTGGTCGTTGTTGTGATACCTGCAATGCTACCGTAGTGATTCCCGCTCGCCTTTCTATGATGGGATTTTCTGCTGAAGAAGATGAAATCATGGCTCAAATGTATGAAATTGAAGACAAAGCCAATCCTACTGAGGAAGACCTCAAAAATTACGCTAACTTGGAAACCCGAATGTATGAATTAACACGCATGAGTTCCGAGGAAAACACCCAGCCCATTATGCCCCCGATGGGATTCGGAGAGATGGTAAATTGGCGACCTATGGATGGCACACCCGGATTGAAGCGACAACGAGCCGAAGCCATTAAAGTAGAAAATGTTGCCGCAAGTGAAAATGTTAAAATGATTTATGTTTCAACTCGTGAAGCGGCCGAAGAAGAAGCGGAAAGATTCATTAGATACAACTTCCCAGAAGATAGAAACTATGCTTATAGCATCCGTGCAACAGACCAACCTGACCGCTGGGAGATGGAATATGAATGGATTCCTCAAGGCGGGGAATACGATGCCGAAGGAGTTTCTGAAGAAGTCACCAACCGTCTGCAAAAACTGGCTGTCGGATTTACAGGCATGACAGTAGTATTTACGGCTATTGGTGCTATTGGTGGTTATTTGCTGGGACGAAATGCCAAGAGGTGATTATGTGGACACCGTAGATGATGTTCCCCGAAATTTTAATTTCCGACTTAATCAATTAATTTCTATTGGTTTTACCGTTGGATTTTTCGGAGCCGCAGTGGTCGCCGTGCGAGAAACCGTGGCTTCTAACTGGAATGTGGCGATGTTAGCGGCCATTACCGCCCTGTTGTTGTGGCAACAAATCCCTACTTTCATTGGTGATGGACACTACTGGCATCGTGATTTGATTCCGTTTTGAATGCAAAAGTTAATATAGGAAGGCCGCATAAATAATTTTATGCCCCGATGCCGAGCACGAATCCAATCCAGTAGATACACAGGAAGCAGACAGTGTAGCCGAAATGCTTTGCCTGATTCTTTTTTCTGTCGCCAACACCAAAATCAAGGCAGTGCCGGAGTCCGAACACCATCCCCGACCTATACTCCCGAACAAATTGTGCAAATTGGAACTGATTTTTCCACGGGACAGATTCGGGAAATTGAACAACGACAAGGTATGTGCCGAACCGCCGACATTTGTTTGGAATCAGGAATTCCTTGGACACCATCGTTTTATGTCACAGGTTTGCAACAATATCTGTCGTATTTTTCACAAAACGGACAAAATTCAATGGCACAGGACTTGCAAAATTATTACAATTTGCTAAGTAATGATTTTACCTCCGCCCACCCTGAGGTTAGACAGGGTTTTGCACCAATGCCTGAAGTAAATACTAAGTGGCAAGAATACTTGCGAGATTTTATTGAGTCTTGTGAACCTTATATGGAAAACCCCGAAGGTTATGAATCAGCAATTGACCAAGTTCGCCAAAGAGAAGAGATGTGGCAATATAGTCAGCAAATTCTGAGTGTGGCAAACTATTTGTCTCGTGGAGGTAATTATCCAGAAGAATATATGAATCGGAAGCGTTCTCAGGCAGAAAGGTTGGGTCGTAATTTGGAAGAAGACTTGGCTGCGGCTCAGGAGTATGCAACTAATGTTGCGGCTCAGGCTCAGGAATATAGGGAAAACTCCGACGAATGGAGTGCAGGAATGCGACAGGCGGTTGCAGCAGCCAGACAGGAGTATGAAGAAAACAATCCCGCTCCTACACGACCTCGTGACCCTCGGTTTATCCTTGATTCTTAAATAGGTCGCAACCATAAGTTTGCCCCTATGAGAATCCGAAATGTATTATCATTATTTGATGGGATGTCTTGTGGACGCTTGGCTTTGGAAGCGGCGGGCATAGAATACGATAATTACTATGCCTCAGAAATTGATAGTCATGCTATCGCTGTGGCTCAGGCTAATTTTCCCGATACTATCCAATTAGGAGATGTGCGAAACTGGAGAACTTGGGATTTAGAAAACATTGATTTAATCATTGGCGGAAGCCCCTGTCAAGGATTTTCTGCCGCAGGAAGAGGACTCAATTTTGATGACCCTCGTTCTCGTTTGTTTTTTGATATGGTAGAGATTATTGAAGCCTATCAACCTCGCTACCGAATGTTAGAAAATGTGGTGATGCGACCTGAATGGCAAAACATTATCACCGAATATATGGCAGTAGGCGAACCAACTTTTATCAATAGTCGCCTTGTTTCGGCTCAAAACCGACAACGAAATTATTGGGCTAACTGGAACATTACCGAGCCTGAAGACCAAAACATTCGGCTCAGGGATATTTTAGAAACTGATACAGATTGGCGACCTGCTTCTATTGTGGGACGCCGAATCAATCCCGCTACGGGCAAGCGAAACGATAATGACCGAAGCATTCCCGTAGTTCAATGCTTGCAAGTCAAATCTGACCCAACTAAAGCAGGGTGCATTACCACGGTTGCTAAAGATTCAGTTGTTTCGGGCGAGCCTCCGGCTCGTTATCCTGACACCTATAACCGTCCCGAACTTCAGTGGCGAAACTTTACCCTAACGGAATTGGAACGCTTGCAGACGCTTCCCGATGGATATACTGCTGCGGCCTCAGATTCTCAACGGCGAAAAATGATTGGCAATGGATGGACCGTAGCAGTTATTCGCCATGTATTTGAGTGTCTGCGTGATGAAACCGACCAACAAAGTTAATGAAAGGTTTAGCCTTGATGCTTAAATAGGTAGCACGATTACCGTTCTACATGGAAGATGACTTTTTGAGCGAAACGCTTCCAGAGCGATGGACTCAATGGGGCGGTTATGCTTTAGCACACCCTGAAGACTTGTCTACTCGCCTTGAAACCGAATTCTCTGGTTTTGCTTTTACAGGTCTAATCCGACCCACACCTCACGGCCCTCGTTTTTTGGTAGCCCCCTATGATTTTACCGTAGGTCAAACTGACCCTCGTGACCAGAACCCAATTGCCCCGCCTGAAATTGTGGGGCAAGTAGAACGCATTTTGGCGGCTCAACGACCCTGCGGCACAGAGGTGGCTTTCTTGCAAATCTCTTCTGCCCCTCGTTTCTATCATGAACCTTGGATGGTAGTGGCTTCCGAGCCTGAATGGATTGCGGAACAACTCCGTTCTATTCACGGACCCGCAGCGGAAATAGAAATTGTGGTGGCGGAAGAAATTGATTGGAACTCTCAGTTTCAGCATCCATGGTTTGGTTAAACTTAAATAACAGCAAGACAAAGTAATGTCTATGCCTGAGGATGTTGAAACTCCCGAATTGGTAGAGTTGCAGGACACCCTGAGTAAAACCAATACCGAAATTGTTAATGAGTTTCCCTCAGAATCAGAACCTGTGGCTCAAGACACGGAAACCAAAGCCGCTGAATCCAAAGGATTGACCGAGGCTCAAAAGAAAAATCTGCCCGAAGCATTGCAAAAGGCTATTCTTGCCAAGCAATCTGGCTCCGATGATAAAGAGGCCGAAACAGAATCTGGTTCCGATATGAATATCTCGGAAGCCATTCCTGATGATGGAGTTACTCCCGAAGACCCAACTGCCGAACAACCGTGGCAATCTGAACCCGAACCTGCTGAACCCGAAGCAGTTCCTGAACCCGAACCCGAAGCCTTTGAAGCCCCTCAAGAACAAATTTCCGAAGAACGCTATCGTGAGATTTATTCCGCCCATTCCATGAGCCAAAGAGTTGCTTCTATGCCTTTGGCTGATTATGAGGCATGGTTGTTCCCTGATAATCATTCACCCGATTATCTACGAGGACAAATGTGTTTGAGTCGGGTAGAATCTTCTCTCAAAGCCGCTAACGGAGGTCGTGCTGTGGCCGAACCATGGCAAATTAAAATCGGTGCGGCCTTGTGGAGTCGCTTACATTACAATCACGGAGATGTAGAAACCACCCGCCGAGAATTGGAACGAGCACCACCCATGGAAATTATGCCCTTGATTCCCCGAAATGCCTCCGAAGCCATTTCTGTAATTGAAGAGATGCAAACCACTCGTGAAGAAACTTCTTCTCAAAACTGGGGTATTATCGGTGCTTGTGGAGCCGCAGTCTTGATTCCACTCATGCTTTTGCGAAGGAAGTGATATAGATGGAAGGCAAAATCATGGGAATCCCCAAAGAAATTTTTACTATCTTAGCCATTGATGCCGTTGTTATTGGCCTTTATTCCGCTAAACTTCTGGCCGAGAAAAAACATTTGATTGGAGCAAAGGTTTTGGGAACCACTGTATTAGTAGGCACCGCATTACTGGGGTGAGCCTTTTGGTAGACGCAACTTGGATAGTCGCTGGAGCAGGAGTTCTGGGCGTATCCGCTTGGCTATACTCTAAGACCACATCCCCAGTTTCTGGGGATGATGATACTGGAGATTCCAGTTTAAGTGACTCTAAACCTCGTTGGGGTTCTCGTAGCCGAACAAATTGGGAAAGATTAGCACCTTCCGCTATGTTTTCTACTTCTTGTGGCTGGTCGCCAGAGGAAGAGTATTGTCCTGAAGCAATTGTAGCCGAGAAATCTTGTTCCACTGAATGCCTCAGACCCTATTTACAAACCAGCATGAATCTGATGCAAAACCGCTACAACCAACCCTCTGACATTTATGGTGGTTCAGGTGGAGCGACTCCGCAATTAAAAAATCCAGTGCTGTGTGCGGTCACTGCTCCTGTCGCAGATATAACTAACGGCCAAGCCGTGCGAGCCAGAATTTTGTTTCCCACTACTATTCAAACGGGACACACCACTCAACTAAAAATTCAAACTCAAATTATGCGGCATATGGGTTGGACTGAAAATTATGCTTTCGGAAAAATGTCCTCTGCGGTTCAAGCCGCCACAGTTATTAACCTCAAGGCTACCACGGCCGATGGCTATGGAGTAGAAAGAACGCTGCAACCCGACGGCAGTTATACTGGAGCCATCACTCTCAGGTCAGTTACTAATTCAGTTTCTAAATCTGGTTGGACTACATGGACATTTGATGTTCCCAATCATTTACTCGGACGAGGTGCCGTGAACATTGAGGCTACTGTTGATTACAACCGATTAATTGCCTTTACTCCTTCGTGGGATTGGGATGATATGTGTGAGTTTAACGCCTCGGTTTTAATGACCATCCCTTCGGTGTGGTTTGCCGACTCGGATTCACCTTGCCAGTCAGGATGTCCTGCATGGATTAAACCCGATTCTAAATTTTACTACATAGCGTGTTCTGATTCGGTGTGTTCTGACCAAAGTGTGGAAAGACCTTCTTGGATTGAATTTTTATGGACTGACCCTGCGGCCGCTGCTGAATATCCTACTTATCAAGGGGCGACGGCTTCCGCAGGAACCACCGTTCTCAATACCGAAACTCGTTTTCCTCGGAATGGGTTCATGGTTTTCTGAATAAACTTAAATAGCAAGAAGTCGTAATACAACTTACGGAGTAGTCAATATGAATCTGGATTTGGCAATTCAACGAGAACTCAAGCGTTCTCCTATGGACTCGGCTATGCACGGCGTAGAAGAAACCATGGGTGCTGGCTACACACTTAAAGCCCTTCCACAAACCCTCACTTCTTTGAACGATATGATGGGAGTTAATCTGGGTCAAATGCGGCCCAATTCCGCCGCTGGTCCTGCACTAACAGAACCCAAGCCCGTCCCTCAAGCATTTTCTGAGCCTTTTGGAGATTTGGATTTGAGTTTTTCTCCTGATGGTAGCAAGTGGTCTTTGACTCGTATGGCTCCTGTGGCTGAACAACCCTCGGTGTTTGGTGCTTGGTGGAGAAAATTGAATGGCAAGCCCGAAAACAACAACTCTATTGTTATCGTCAAATACGGACAAGGTTCGGCTCACCGATTCCTCACCGCTTTGGAAACTGATGAAACCATTAACCATGAAACCAAATTAGCCATTGCTAACCGAATTGTTTCTTCACTTAACGGAGATGTTTCCGTAGAATCCCTACAACAAGGACTTACCGTAGCCGATACTTCCGATATTGCTGGAACTCAACCAATTTCTGCTTCGTCTTTTAACAACGGTCAGATGGAAATGAATCTGGCTGAAACCTATGGTGGAGTTAGCAAACAAAAAAATCACACCTTTATGGGAGATTCCATTATTCCTGCCCCAGTTAGCCGAGCACAAGTTTATCAAAACACTGCCGCAACTGGATTTAATCAGAACTCTGCGGGCTTGATTAACCGTCCACCTACCAAGATGGCCGAGGCTGGAAAATATACCCGCACCTCAAGGTCTTTTTAGACAAACTTAAATAGCAAAAACACGGAGAGATAAAACATGATGACCGCAAATGTTGTTGATAACACGGTTTCCACCCTAACTGATAAAAGCACTTATTATGGTGTGGCTGGTGTTGCCGTAGCCAATGTAATGGGTATTGCCCTTACTATGATTCCTTTCTACAAGGCCGGACGAGTTGTCGGAAACGGATTGCGAATGGCAACCACCTTCGCTCTGGGTTCTGCACTCTTAGTTCGTTCTCGCAGTATGGATGCTGACTTGGGCCAAGCCGCTAAGGTCGGTGGAATTGTTGTTATCGGCTATGGAGTGGGTCAAGCCCTTGCCCTCCTTAATGTTCCCGGTTTCCGAAGCCTCTCTGGTTTGATGATGGGTGCTGAAACCCTCCCACAATCTGGCTCTGGAAATGTTATTGGACAACAAGGAATTACTCCTGAAGGACAAGGTTATTCCTACTCAGATATTAAAAACGCTGAAGGCGATGAAGCCACCGCAGTCGCTTCTGACTCTGGTGCTTCGGATGAACCCTTTGTCGCTGCTACTTTGGCTATGAAGCATCGTGGCGAAGGTCAAGAACCTATGTATTCTCATAAAGTTCCCGCTCCTCTCGGACACGGAGTCACACAAAACTTCGGTTCAGAAACAATGGATGTTTCACCAACTGGCGGTGTAGAACAAGCCTATGGTGGCGGCACCCCAGAATCTTCCACCACTGGTTCACAAGTAGAAACTGATATGGGTATCTATATGACCAGCGTAGATGTTGGTGGAGCCGTTGCTGAAGGTCTGAGTGGACAAAACGCTTTCGTGGCTTCTCGCTATCCTGCGTCCAGCAGCACACAACCTCCCGTTTCCTATGGTGCAGAAGCCGCAACTATGGCCGTTAAGGGAAATGCTTACGCTACCCAAACCGGCAGTATCTATGATGAGTTTGGCTCCTATGTCAAACCCGGAACTTCGGCTGAAGCAGATATTTACCTCAGCCATGTTATGCCCTCGGCCGGAAACTCTGGTCGTGGAGTCACATTCTATCACAGTGAAGGAGTTAAGAAAGGTGTAGTCGGACGACACATGGTTTCTGCTGAAGGCTCAGGTGCGGTGATGGGACAATACTAAACAGGTGAATAATATGAATGTAACAGGAACATTGTTGAACAAGTGGACCATCGGTGGTAGCCTTCTACTTACAGGTGCTATTTTCGTTGGTTTCGCCACAGAACGCAGTTGGATGAGCAAGCCTTGGGGCTGGACTGGACGCCTTAATTGGACATGGGGCAAGACCATGGGTCTGGTTCCTCTCCTTATGGGTGTCGCTACCCTTACTGGTGTAGACCCCTTTAACATTGAGGGTCGCTCTGGTGCTGCCTTGCAACTCCCTATGTGATGGTGATACTATGAAGATTTTTAACGAATGGACCGTAGGTGGAAGCCTCCTCCTGATTGGAGCAGGATTTTTTAGCACCCGTTTTTCCGATGTTTTGGCTTACCGACTCGGCTCTGTTCCTTCTCAAGTCCCAGTTTTGGGCGGCAAGCAAGTAACTGTTGGCCGTGTTTTGGGACTGATTCCCTTGACTATGGGTCTGGGCGTTCTTTTGGGTAAGATGCGAACCACTCCCGTAGTAGACCGTGTAGTAGACCTTCCCGTAGTTTCTGATGTGGCTGGATTTGTCCAAGATTTGGGCGATGATATGAAGGTCGTTATTGGACCCGGAACTGCTATGGCGGCTGAAGCCGATGGATATGCCATTCAAGAAGGTTTTGAAAAGCGATTTACCAGCAAGCGAGTTCCTAAGCGTAAGATTTCTACCGATACTTCCAAACCCAAGGGTTCACACAAGTCATGGAAGACTACCAAGCGAGCCGAATCATGGACTGACGCAGTTTCTATGGCTCGCAAGGATTTGGGAATCACTGGTTTTGAACCTATCCGAAAGGGTTCTGCACTCTACAACCGTGCTAAAGAACTTTACTCTAAGGAGTGAATCGGGGGTTAAGCCCCATGACTGCCGAACTAACGATTCAATTATCCATTTTCTTTGATAATTTGTTTCATACTTTAGTTCCTGCTTATCAACCCGACTATGCTGGTGCAGAACAAGCCATAGACCGACAGTTAGAAAGAGAATTTCCTCAGATTTTAGATGACTATGATTCTACCACATGGTCGTTATGGAATCTTGATTCGGACCAACTTGCCGCTTTCCAAGCCAGAAAAACTGAATTACAATCAGAAATTACTCCTTACTTCTATCGTATTGTAGATGGCAGGTGGTTAGCCGAGAATGCCAATTTGATTCGCACGGGTGTTCCGCAATTAAGCCCCAGAATTTTTAAGTATGGTGAAACCGAACTTTGGTTTGCCTCTACTATCGGCCGAACTTCACTTAGTATTGCTCAAGGCATTAGCAAACGCTGGATATTTTCTGACGGCAACATTTTTCTGGTTCTGGTGGGAACCGATGCTCTGATTATGACTCGTGACCAAATGCAATTCCAGATTGAAATGGAAATGATTGCTGGTGACATCCAAGTATATTACTTTGGACGGCCGCTTTTGAACTGGATTGCCTTCCCCTTTAGACAGTCGTTGATTACCAGAAACCCGAAATAAGGTGAAAACTTAAATAGTCAAAAATACCAATACAATATAGACGCAAAAGAAAGCGTTAGGATTGATTAAAATGAGTATGAGAAGCCAAGTATATGAATGGAGTAACCTTGCCTCTTCCGGCAATTCCACGCTCCGACGAACAACCAGCGATGTGCCTGTTACCATCCCAAAAGACCGAGAGATTGATATTTTCATCGGCGGCTACGGTAACAACATCACCAAGCCCGCAGAAACGACCGCCACCCAGTTTATCGTCATTGAGGACATTGCTTGTTCCCCTTGGCTCGGTGGTAGCGTCCAAATCCGCATCAACACCACTGATTACTTCCAGAACCCCGATGTAACTCGCCAACGAGGTATCCCCGGTCTGGCAAGTCCTTACCCCCGTGGTTCACCTTCTTCTGTCGCTGTCGCAGGAACCGCTCTGGATTACAGCGTAGACAACCTCCTGAAGTCTTTTGACCTCTACCCCGATGTCTATGTCCTTCCCGGTCAAGTGTTCCAGATTCTTTACAGCATCAACACTGCTATGAACGGCACAACCACTGAAGTTGTCGCTGCTTTCGTGAAATACACCCTTTACGACGGCCCCGACGCTCTCATCGCCAACAAACTTTTGGAACTTGGTGTCACCATCAACCCCAACAATGTAGATTGGTATAAGCGTTCCCTCATTGAGCAACAAACCCGTGCTGCAATGGCCCCTGCTAACGGAGGTGCCTGAGTTCGGAGTTCCTCTGGGAAATCTAAACTATGGAGATGATTATTATGAGTATGAGAAGCCAAATCTATGAATGGAACGGTCTTGCACCAAGCAGCAGCACAGGAAACTTCACATCAGCCAACGCTGGTCGTGCCACATCCATCTTTATCGGTGGATTCGGAAACAACATTACCAAGCCCGCTGAAACCACAGCCACTGAGTTCGTCGTTATTGAAGACATTGCTTGCACACCAACTCTGCCAGCAACCTCAACCGCTGCAACTCTGTCTGCTAACTACCGTGGACAACTTGAAGGATTCACCCCCGGCAACGGTCTGCTCGGTCCTCGTGCCTTCGTTCAAGTTCGTATCAACACCACTGATTACTTCCTTGACCCAGACAATGTAGCCAACGATGGTATCCCCGGCTCTGCCTCACCATACCCTCGCTCACTGGACTTCCAACCTTCGTTCAACCTTTACCCCGATGTATATGTGTTGCCCGGTCAAGTTTGGGACATCCTGTTCACAGGCTACAACAACGGTTCATGGGGAGCCACCACTGGTGCTGACCTCTACGCCTTTACCAAATACACCCTCTATGACGGTCCTGATGCACTCATCGCCAACAAACTCTTGGAAATGGGTATCAGCATCAACCCCGGCAATGTGGACTGGTATAAGCGAAGCCTCCTTTCCGCTCAAGGAATGTGAGTGCCGAAACAGGTCACAAGCCAGATTGGGGCATAACGCCTTAGTAGAGGCACGGTCTAACCGTGCCAATGATACTGAGTGCCGTTAGGCTTTAAAAAAGGTGATACCATGTCCTTACAAGCAGACGCTCGCAAACTCCAACTCGGAGCCGTTATCGGTTTTGCAGGTGGATGGCAATTGGGAAAGATGTTGTTTGTCCCTAAGGGAACAGACACTTCCGCCGTGATGCCAGCCTTGCTAACCGCTGGTTTTGGTGTAGCCGTGGGTTCATATGTAGCCCTCCGATACATGGGTGGTGAGTAATTGAATACCCGCCTTAAGAAACTATTGGTTCTGACGGGACTTTTGGCCGCCGCAGATATGTGTCAAGGCACCGTCATGTATGCCTTTGGTAAATCTGACGGAACCATCTGGGGAGAAAAAGGTTTGATTAAAACTTTGCGTCTTCCCAAAGGGGATGAACTCAAGAATCTGGTTCTGATGTCGCTGACTACCTCGGTTATCGTCGGTAGCCTCTCGGACCGTGTTGAAAAACACTTTGGTCTGGAGGATGCTAACATCAATGACTTGGATGATGCTATTGTCGCTACCGTCAAAGAAATTGGTGAATAACCATGAAGGCCCTTGAATTAGGGTCAGTTCTGGTCGGCGTTGGTATCGCAGTTTCTGTGTTCCACATTAATTTGTTGTTGGTAAATCGCAACCGAGCACCCAAAGTTGCTTATGGTGTGGGTTTGTTAGGTGGCGTAGTCTTGCTTAACATTGGTAGCAACTTGATTGCCTCCAGTCTGCGACAAGTTTAAGTAGGTGAAATCCAGAGTTTCTACTATGGGTCTACCTGCTCCTATCAATTGGTTAGGTAGAGCCGCATGGGATGAACCTCAACATTGGGGTGTATCTCAGGCTTTTGTCAATTTTTTGCGAGCCAACTCAGAACGCTGTGAGTTAATAGTCAATTGGTTAGATAAAACCTTTCAAGTAATTAGCGACGACCTTGGCACCGATAGCGATTTCAAAGCCCGATTTTTGGGTTGGGGTCTGACGCATCAACAACGGACGGGAGATGCCCGTAATACCATTTTTGGTGCGTATTTCCCTATTTTTCAGGCCGCAGTATTTTGTGAAATTAATCAGTGGTTTGCGGCTAACGCCTTTGAATGTGACCGAGCATTTCTGAACGCTGATAATCAAGACCGACGAGGCAAAATTGATTGGGCCGACAAGTTTTGGGGTTGGTTAGGACGCTCCTCTCGCCACATGGAACCGGATTTTACTGATGCAGCATTGGATGTCAGCACCGAGTTCGGAAACGCAGTTTGGAAATTCATGTTACTGGGGGGTTCTCTGTTTGGAGTTGAGTGGCTCGCATTTAGCCAGATTCGTGCCTCTTGTTTTAGAGGAGAAATCGTTTCCAACATCATGATGGATGGGGAGGAAAATCCTGTTACTTTGCATCAGTTTCTGACTCAAAGAGGCTACAATTCTCTGGAATCATTTGCCGACCACACCAATAATAATCTCGGATTTGAAGGCTTAGGAAGCCTCTTTGGGTGAAGTTTCATATAGGAGGCAATCCAAAGATTGCCTATGTTTGATGTTATTGTTCCAGTCAGGTCTACGCCCCTCAATCTGTTTCGTTCTTGTTTAGAATCGGTTTTGAATCAAGATTATCAGGATTTTAATATCTTCATTTGCGATGCCACGCCCGAAACATGGATTCGTTGGGAGGCTCATCAAGCCTTGTTGCAGGAATTTGCTGAACGCTTTGGCGACCGTTGGAACTATCAACGGCAATCGTCAGAATTTTCAGGAGTCTCTGGAGCCAGAAATCAGATTATCGCAGCAGGAACCGCTTCGTGGGTAGCATTTATAGATTCTGATGACCAGTGGTCCCGCAATTATCTTGCTGAAATGGCTCAGGCTATGAAGTCAGGAGAATCCGAAATCTGGGTTACTGAGATTCTCAATGATGTCGCCTCTTCTCACTTGTTGCCGCTGGAACGAGTCGGTGTGGCGGCGACTATTGGCATGGAAAAACGCTTGCACTGTCGTTTGCAGTGCTATGAACTCATTAATTTTTTGCCCCTTTCTTTTCACCCTCAATTTTGGATGACTGCGGCCGTATTCTTTTCAGGTTTGGTCTGCGATAGACGCTGTTTAGAGGCAGAACAATTTTCGGAGGATTTTGCCTTGGGAGAAGACACCGAACTGATGTTGCGTTGGACCAAAGCCGGATATATCACACGGTTTTTGGCAACCTCTGAGGCCATGGTGAAGAAAACGACTTGGGAGGGACAACTGGGTTCTCACATGACCAATCCCGAAATCATGGAGCCGATAGGAGCCTTATTTGCCGAGCGACACGCAGATTGTTATTTGACTCCAGAGTGGCGACGAGATAAACCTCTTTCCACCCTCCGATTGTTTGAACGCTTTGCGAATCAGGAATCGGCTCGTAATCGCTATCAATTAGTAGACTCAGTTACCATCAATATCATGACTGAAGAAGACTACGAACTCAGTTTATTGTGAAGTTTCATATAGGAGGCAACCCGAAGGTTGCCTATGTTTGATGTTATTGTTCCCGTTTTCAAGACTCATCCCGACCTTGTGAGAAAATGTTTGCGTTCCTTACAAAACCAGCGGTTCAAGGATTTTGAGGTCTGGGTGGTAGACGGCACTCCTGCCGACCATGAGAGATACTCGGCTATCAATTCGGTGTATCAGGATTTTGCGGACTCAGAAGTGGCTTTTCATTTTATTCGGCAAACGGGACGAGGCGTTTCGCAAGCCAGAAACCAAGCCATTGCTCTGGGAAATCGCCCCTATATTGCCTTTTTAGATTCTGATGATATGTGGTATTCGGAACGCTTACTTTGGGCTTCAATGGATTTACCTGAACGGGACACTCAAGAAGTTTTATGGTGGGGTTGCATGGATGTTACCAAAACCTTGCAAGGATTTTCTGGTTCCGAGTATTCTACTCAGCGACTGGCGGGATATTTAGACCCCTCTGATTGGAAGCGTTTTCAAACCAACTGGGAATCGGGTCAAGATTATTTCTTTGCCGCCCTGCGTCCCATTATGACTTCGGCTTGCATCATTCGTAGAAGTCGTTTTGAAGCCATCGGTGGTTTTGATGAATCACTTTATTTTGGAGAAGATACCAATCTTTGGATGAGGCTCGCTGGAAATCCATTAACCGAGAACTCTGATGACGATTTATATCGGGTTTCCTATGAACCAGATTTAATTGGTTATTATCACTGCCATGAGGAGCAAACTACGGCTGGAGGAATTCAGTCAGTTATTGGTTCAACAAACAATCCGAATCAAATTTTGGCCGAAATTCAAGCCCAAAAACAGCAGCAAGTTCTACTCCACATCTCTCCCGATGAAGTGGCTCAATTGCCCGGATTTTTAGAACGCTATGCGGATTCTTGGAAAACGAATCGTGATTACTGGGTGTGGCTACTGACTACATTTAGGGACTCACAAGTATTTGACACTTCGTTCTTTGGAAGAACTTGAGCCGCCTCAAGTTTAGGTTGATTCATATAGGTCGCAACACGATTCGTATTCATGCCTCAAGCCCCAGACGACCTTAAGATTGACTCTCCTATTGGAGAAATTACCATTCCGACTGAGCCTCTACGAGAAGTGCTGCAATATCTGGGCAACACCATTGAGAAAACCGACCAAATTGATACCAGCATTTCTGAGTTTTTCGCCACCGATATTTCTAACTTGGAAGTCAAACACCGAGATTATTCGGGACGAGAATACATTATGTGGGCTTATTCTCTACTTCATATTTTAGAATCTGAATACGAAACCATCAAAATTGAAAATCACAAGTATGGTAATGCTGAAACCCCTCCGATTTGGAATGAAGAAACTTTTAATGATTTCAAGTTCAAAATTCCTTACAAACTTACCATGTTTTTGCGACATCGTTCTGATGGACACCCCTTAGTTGTGTCTTTTTGGCCTTACGAACAATATGAAATTGATATTAAGTTTTATTTTGAAACCTCTCCCGAATATGGTGGACGCTATACCGAACTTTGGGAGAAAGTCAAAACTCACTTTAACACCGAAGGGCTGTTGAAAAACGCTAAGTTCACTGCGGATTTCCGATTTTTGGAAGTTCCTGAGGCGGGCTGGAATGACATTATTGTAGATGATGCCGCCATGGAAGTTATCAACCGACATATTATCAATTTCGTCCCACACATGAATGTGTTTCAGGAAAAAAATCTGCGGGCTTCTCGTGGAGTGCTCATCACAGGACCACCCGGCACAGGTAAAACTCTGTGTTGCAATGTGGTCATGAATCATACCAATATCACTACCATCTATGCTTCTCGTGATGCTATCAAACACGAAGGACAGATTACGGCTCTCTATAAAATGGCTCGTCATTTGAGTCCGACCCTCGTGATTATTGAAGACATTGATACATTGGGTGGTTTGGACCGTATGGAAGTGCATGACCATCCGTTGCTGGGAGAATTTTTGAACGCACTTTCTGGAGTGGAACGCAATTCAGGAGTCATTACTTTGGCTACTACTAACTACCCTCAACATTTGGATTGGGCTTTGGCCGACCGACCCGGACGCTTTGACTCCAGAGTGGAGTTCGGTTATCCCAAACCAGAGGCTCGTAAGGCTATTTTGACTAAATATCTGGAGCCATTTTCCGCCGATATTAAGTTGTCTAACATCGTTAAGAAAACCGAAGAGTTTTCTGGAGCCTACTTACAAGAATTGGTTCAGAACGCTTTCATGCTGGCCTTTGAAGAATCTGGGTTTGATGAATCCAAGACTCGGATTTCTCAAACGCACATGGAAAAGGCACTGGAGATTCTCTTGGCTCAACGAGCCATGGCAAAGAAAGAGCGAGGAGTCAGCGATACTTCTGGTTCGGAACTCTATGGCTAAACTTAAATAGCAGCGATACCTTATATCGCTTATGGGTCGGATGAAATCACTCGGCTATGCTTATGCCGAACATCTGGGTGATGGCGTAGATGTAGAATGGTATTTTGAATCAATCGTTAATGGCGAAATTGAAATTCCCAA
>Ga0102960_1000107_pt1 | contig 30067 bp, 48 predicted proteins | sample SalPon2_B_H2O_MG_2_FD_84521 | JGI IMG/M metagenome (GOLD analysis project Ga0102960, IMG submission 84521) | Salt pond water microbial communities from South San Francisco under conditions of wetland restoration - Salt Pond MetaG SF2_B_H2O_MG | ecosystem: Environmental > Aquatic > Non-marine...
AAGAATAATGATTAATATGGAACTTGTCAATACTTATTTTGCTAATTCTTTTTATTCTTCTGATTCTTCTTATGCTTTAACTTTATATTAGTCTTTGTCTTTGTCTTTTTCTTGCACCCTTATGGTAAGGGTTATGGTAAGTCTTGTTATCCACATAGTTATCCACAATTTGTTTATATTATTATAACCCTTTATATAACCCTTAACTTTTTTTTAAAAAAGACTTGCACTTTATTATTTATTGTAGTAATATAAGGTATGTTAGTTAAACAAAAGGAGAAAACAATGAAATTTAACAGATATTACGATGAATATAGTGATGAAAAATCTTACTTATTATGGGAGAGAGAAGATAATAAAGATGTTATCATAACTAAAATGAGAGGTTCAAAAACTTATCAAGTAGAAAATCTTGAAACTGGTAATTCTGAAAGATTCGGTTCTTTGAGAAATGCTAAAAGTTTTGGGCAAATACTTTAATACTAACTCTTAGATACAAAGAACCCCCTAAAATAAGGGGGTTTTTTGTTTATGGGGTGATTATATACCTTTCAGTATAAAAGTCTTGTATTTACTGGATTTGTTGCCTTAAAACTAATTGTGTGCTAAATCTTCCATCTGCTATTTCAGTAAATGTCATTGGTTTATCTAATCTTACCCAATTAAAGTTAGAACCATCATACCAAACAAATTTCTTAGCTTCACCTTTGATTGCATCTTGCATAGTAATTAAATCAGATTTAAATGTGCTTGATATATTTTGAAATGATATGGTAAATACTTCTTGTCCTGGATTTACATTAATGGCATACTCTACACCACCTAAACTTCTTTGGACTTCATTTTCATAATTAATAGATGATTGAACATTAACATCAGGTTCTATTTCAAAGTTTAATTTTTTACCAATAAGGATTTCTGAAATAATATTATTGGTTATGGTTGCATTAAATTCAGTATAAAATTTGGTATTTGTGCTTTCTGTTAAACTTGCTATTTGCCATCCTGCACCACTTACTGCAGATATAGTTCCAATGCTTGAACCAACACTTGTAGTATCACTTGCATAAAAAGTCATAATAGTACCACTTGCAACTCCATCATCTCCTAAAAAATAAACTGCTGCTGCATCTGCTGTTGTACTACTTCCAACTGAATATTGGATTGCATCATTATCAACTATATCACTCATTCCAGTACCGATATTCATATCTGATGCTCGTTCATGAAGTGTTACAGCAGTTCCTGGAGCAAAAGTTCCTGTGGTTATTGTTCCTTCAGAATCAGTATTATCTGACCTGTACATATTGATTGAATCATAAATAAAATATGATGCCATTGTAATCTCCTATACTTCTCGGCATTGGACAGAAACCTTGCCCACTTGCCTCTTTAGTTGTGTTATTATAAATTTTTTCCCTGACCAAGCATCTTTAAATAATCTTGTAGGCATAGCAACAAAACTATCAAAGGTGTCTGATATTTCATTAAATGGACTTCCAAGTTCTTCAAAGGTAATCTCTCCGAAGTCTATGTAATCTCCAACTTGTAGCATTCCATATTTTTCAGGATTTACTAAAGTTGCATTTACTGTAGTTTTGTAATCCCCAAAAATACTTTCTCTAAAGTTAATCCAACTGGAATTTCTTGAACCTACCACATCTGCTACTGCATCATATACTAAATCAAGATTGATTTCTTGTTTTTGAATATCTGCATCACCAAAAATAGTTGTATGAGTAGATGCTGTAAAAGTATCTTGTTCTAAATATTCATTTTCAGCAGGGTGTTTTTTGTAATTTACCAAAAGCCTGGTTTCCAAATCTTGTGCCGAAGTAATCCCAAGTTCATATCCTGAAATATCATTTTGAGATAAATCAACATTAGCAGTAACACTATCTTCTATAGTAAAGTATCGTAATCCTGCTACACCACTAATTGCAGTTTGTTGTGCTTGTGGACTAAACTCAAAGAAGAAACAACCCTCATATTGTAATTGTTCCATAATACTTTCTAAGGATTCTTTCTCATCTAATGCTAATCTTGTTTTCCAATGAGTTGATGTTGGACTGGTCAAAGTAGAATCTCTTAGTTCTGCTACTGTTTTAAATCCTGAATTTTCAATATCAGTATCACCAGTAAAATCAGTAACATTGATTATGCTATGTAATAGTTCTCTATGAATTGCTACTGGATTATCTAAATCTCCAATAGTAGTTGCAGTTGTATGTTCTGTGAATCCAGGTGTTGTAACATCTCTACCTAAATAAAGTTTATCAATCCCTGCATTAAAATCTTGTGATGCAATCGGCTCATTAGCTAAATCATTTTCTGCAGTTACTGTTACAAAAACATTTTCTAATGATACATTAAAACTATTACAATCAACATCTCCATCTGCTGTATCCCATCTAAAACTTAAATATAATTCATCAGGTAGGGCATTATCGCTTAAAATACCTGATATATCAACTGCATTATAACTAGCAGTTAAATCAAAAGATGTTGTTCTACTATAATTGCTTGATGTCCCAATTATTGCTACATGTTTACTTGGTGTTGTGCTTCCAAATCCACTATCTAATTCTGTTGCTAAATTAACAAACAATCCATCGTCTACACCTGGACTACCACTACTATATGCTTGTGTTAATGTTCCATCTAATCCTAAAGTAATATCAGTAATTTTACCTGATACCTGTGGCATTTTTAATTTTAAAGTAAATCCTCTTATATCTGCAAAATTAGTTGCATGGTTTATATCTACTTCACTATCTGTTGAACCATCAAAAGCATTATTTATTGTACCATCTCCACCTGGAAATGTAACTGCAATAACTCCTGAACCACTACCTTCTTGTTTAGTAACTCCACCTGGAATTTCATCAGGTAGCATTTTAAATTGCCTTCTCATTAGCTTAGGAACTTTTAATATACTTATAGTATCTTCTGTTGCAATAGTTGTATCAGTATTGATTAATTCCAAGAATCGTTTTAATCCTTTGTCATAGAACTCTAATTTAGCAGTATCTGCACCATCTGTTCCTTCAGGTACAATGTACATAAAGTCTTTACCATCATTTTTAAGGAAAGGACAAGCATAGACATCTTGACCATTAACAAAGTTCGTATTGGGTGTATAGTCCCCATAAACCAAAGGGACTATCTTATTATTGTATTGAGGATTGTCGGCATCACTTCTGCCTTGTGGGATAGACACATTCTGAAATGGTCTGTTAGAGATGACATTCAATACAATCGTATTATTTCTATAACCAAAACTTGATACTTTACCACTAAAGATTTGTAAAGCATTATTTGCAGTATCATCTCCATCTACTTGGCTCAATACATTTACATGACCATTGACAAATTCATTCCCTAATAATTCTAATAGGGTTGTTCCATCTAAATCTATATTGGCTATGTTTAAAGTAATATTACCAGTCTTAGTGGTGAATCCTTTTAAATCCAATGAATAAGATATACTTGGCTTGTTGAGGATTGCAGGATAATAATCATATCCATTATATGTGGTGCCAGAAAAAGAAAATCTTAAATTATAATCTTCATCATCCTTATCCACTACATTAGGTGTTGCAGTTGTTAAAATACTTGTTGCATCATTTTTAAAGATTTGTACCAACCAATTTTCTGTCATAGTTGGCGATAGCTTTGATTCATAGTTTGAATTAACAAAACTCATGTATATCTCCTAATTCGTTTCGTAGTTTTCTTGGAATAACTTGCTGATTGTTTTCCCTTTTTAGTTGCTGCTCTTTTCTTTCTTGTTTCATAAGCATATTGAGATGAACTCATAGACTTAATTAGTCTTTCAGGTAAATATCGTTCTCCAGTCTTAGATGATTTCTTTCCTGACTTGGTAGTCCATTTCTGTTTAGTCCATCTTGAAAGTGATTTAGCTGATTTGCTTTTACCACCTCTATATCCACCACCTGCTTTTTCGTATGCCTTAACAAGAAGTTGTGATTTTCTTGCAGACCATTGTCCAGGTCTACCACCTTTAGAACTTCTCATAATACGATTTTTAATTCGTTCTCTTAATTTAGGTTTGGTAAAATGCTTTGACATTATTGTCCAATTTCTTTTCTTATACTATTTAAGATTTCTTCTTCTCTAAATTTCATAGATAAGTCTGCTTCAAATCGTTTGACCTCTACTCCATATTCAAAGATAATAATAGTAGGTACTACTTTAATGTCCCATTCTTTTTGTATGACTGCCCCAATGTTTTTATTGGCAATATCTACATATCCAGTATAGCAATTCTCTAATTTCTCTAATGGTATTTTGTTTGCCCAATTCCAAGAAGCATTTACCTCTATAACTGCACAGAACTCATTTTTCATTAATTGAATATCTTGAAAACTATCCAAAGATACTGATTGTGAGTATAGCGACGAAGTAAATAATCCAAGCACCAATAGCCACATATTTATCAATTTTTTCATAATCCATCCTAATTGTTATTCATGTTTAGTAGGGTTTCATTAATACTTCTTGTATCCTCTTTAATGTCATCTACTTTATCTTCTAATTTTTCTACTTTTTCTTCTGTATTTAAAATAGAATTTCTAATCATTTGGTCTTTTAAATCATATTCTGTTCTACTGATTGGTGGTTCAGGTAATTGTTTTGCTTCTTCAATGTCAGCTTGTAAATTAAACCACAATCCGACCACCATAAATATTGTTACACTAATACTGATAAGTGTTTCAATACTAAAAGTTAATTTTGTGCCTTTTCCTATTTCCACTTTAATATCTCCTCAATTTAAGTTTTGGTTTTTTTAGTTTTTGTTTTATGCTTTTCTTTTTCATACCAAATAGTTTTTTAGGTATGTATGCAAAAGCAGTTGATTTTGTTACATTACTCATAAGTTTAATTTTTCTGCTCTCCTAATAGCTGGTATAATATGGTCTACTACTGTTTCATCTACCAATGGTGCAGATATGTTTATTGTGATGTTATTTCCATTACTTGTAGGACTTGGTAATGGTGTTACATCAATTCGTTCCATTCCTGAAGCATTATCTCCTACTACTACTCCATTTCCAATAGGTAAGGTTGTTCTGCCTTTAGTTACAAAACTACCACCTGTTGCAAAAGAGGAAAATAAAGAATCTGTTACTTTACCAATCATTCCACCTGCCCCTGCTGCTAAAGCCAAATTTAATGGAAATGGAACACCTTGCATAATTTTTGTAATTAATGATGCAGTTGATTTTGCAATTTCAGCTTTGATTACTGATACACCAGCTTGTTTTGCAGATTGTCCTTGTAAGATTGCAGCTTCAAGATTTTGTGCCATCTTTTCTTCGTGTGCATCTTTTGCAGCTTTTCTATGTTCTTTCATATCTTGCTCAACTTGTTTATTAAATGCTTGTCTACGAAAATACTCATTTTCTAAACCACCCATTCTAAAATTCATAGCATTTTCATCTATAGCTGCCATAGCATCATTATGTGCTTGATAATTACCTTGTATTAATCCAAAGGATTCTGCTTGTGATGATGCTTGTTGCATTGGGTCTGTTTCAGGGATTCTTTGAAATTTATCAATAAAATCATCCACTCCTTCTTCTGCTGCTTTTTTTGCTTCTGTATTAACCTGTGCTAATCCAAATGCCATATTGCCTGTAATAAAATTAAATAATCCAACTTTTTGAATTAATGAATCGGTAGTTGATAAAAGTTTTGCAAATAATCCTGCAGTAGCTTCTACTTCATCTTGTAATTCTTTTCCAATAGTTCCTTGTAAATTTTTATATGCTGATGTTAATTTTAATGTAGCATCAGTAGCATCTAATTGTTCTTGTCCAAGATTAGCAACTTTACTTCTTACTGATTCCATAGTAGCAGTAATAAATGCTTGTTTTCTTTCTAAATCAGTTAATGCTGCAACTGATTTACCAGTAGCTTGTGCCATCGCTTTATAAGCATCTTCTGCTTTTACAATAATACCAAGATTGTCTAACATAAGTCTTGATTGACGACCGATACCAGTTGTTAAACTTTCAATACCAAATAAAGTATCTTTACCAACTGCCTTAGCAAGTCTTTGTGCCGAATCAATTAATTCAGAAAATTCTTCTTCGTTTTGTACAACACCAAGCAACATAGCATTATTTGCTTGAATCATTAAATCAACATCTGATACAGTACCATCAGTAGCTTTTCTAAATTTTTGCAAAGACTGTTCATTTAATCCAATGCCTTTTCCAAGATTTGTAAAACTTCGTGTAAGCGATATTGTCTGAGAACCCAGTTTAATCGATTCTTGAGTAAATCTTGCTATTGCCTGTATACTAAATGCTGCAGCTATTGCACCACCCATAGTAGCAAAACTTTTCTTTAATCCATCATTTTGCTTCTTTATATCTTTTTGTTCTTTTTCTACTTTGTTAAGTGCTTGAACAGCTTTTTTAACTTCGGCTTGAACTAATAATCTTATTTTTTTATCTGCCATTCTTTTCTACCTCATACTCTCTTATGGAGTTTAGTTCGTTATCTATAATTAAAAAATTATCTACAATAAATGCATCTGCTTCATCTAAGCTTCTTGCTATCGGAATATTAAGATTCTTACTCATCTTATATTCTTTAATGGTTTCCCCTATCCAATCCTGGTAAAGACATTTTGGATTACAAAAAAGAGGTAATATAAAATATAGGTTTCTACCCATAGAAAATTTAGAATCTTTGAACTTGTCAAACACTCTATCAATTTCCAATAATACATCTTCTTTATCCTTATATGTCTTTACTTTATTAGTGATTGGACTTTGCCTTTTATAAGGAAACTCTTTGTCGAAGTGTGGATAACCATAGTGGCTAAACCACACATACGACGACAAAGCCATTAGCCTTTTTTTGAAACATCTAAAAATTCACTTAGACATTTCGAAAGCAAAGCATCTACCTCACCCATTGTTAAGGGCTTATCTTTAGCAACATAATCACTTTCTGATAAGCCACTTATCTTTTCTACAAATTCAAGACAATCATAAAACTTTTCGGTATCTACTTTACCAGTAGAATCTAAAGCCATCATTCTCATTTTTTGTAGTTCTCGTTTTTCTTTGTAAGTAGGATTCTTCACTTCCCACTCTTTATCGAACATTTTAACCTTCATGTGTTACTCCTTCGTTTACCAACTTGTGTTACTTATACCATCCATGAACTCAAACTTAAATGCTGTTCCATTGTGTACTCCACCTGTTGTAGTAGGTTGAATAACTTTAAATGGAATTGTAATTATAGCACCTGTGTCTGCATTTAAATCATAATTGACAGCAGTTGAATATACTTCTGCAGTAATATTCATTTCACCTGCAGTAGATACTGTACCATCACCTTGTTGTAGTGTTAATGTAGCAGGAGTTCCATTTAAGAAGTCCTGTAATACATTGTCAGCACCATCATTGTAGTTTCCATCATACATGAAAGAAATCTCTCCTGTGATGTTTACTGATGGGACACCAAAAGCATAAGCTTCTGCATCGCCATTAGCATCTCTACCTACTCTTGCAACATTGTTTTCAAAAGTAAATGATACTGCTGTAATAATCGCATCAGTTGCTACACTATTGACATCAAATTGTTTTGTATCAAAATATGATTCAATTTGTGTTGGTGAAGCACTCATTAATGTTGGTTCTCCACTATTAGCAGATAATGTTTGTCCTACAAGAAATCCTGTTGAACTTGCAAAACCTGAATAGAAAGTACCATTCAATAATAATCTACCATCAGTCATATCAAAATTCATTGTCAATGATTGTAAAGTAGCACTTGTGATGATTTTATCTTCTCCTGCTGCAGGTCCATATAACCCAATATCAAAAATACTTGGGATACCTGCTGTTGAACTTCCTGTAAAATCAGGTCTTGATAAAGCATTACTTGATGATGATTCTACTGTGTGAATATAACTACCACTTTCTGTATGGTCTTGTAATACATTAGCCAACAATCTTGATAGTCCTGCTCTTTCTGCAGGAACTTCAAAATCAAGTGTTACAAATCCACCTTTTCTTGTTCTAAACTGGTCAAAGTCAGTTTCAATCATACCTGCATTGTTGCTTCGTATCTCCCCTGATTCTACAAGATTGAGGACTGGGGCAGATACATTAATTACAGGTAGTAATTGATATGCTGTGTCAGTAGCACCTGCTGTTTCAAAAGCAGTTGCATTTTTTTGCTTAATACCTATGGCATATTGGCTTTTACCATAGACTTTGGAACTTATAGCCATTTGTTATTACTCCTCTTTTTTAACTTTTTTCTTTTTAGGTTTGTTTTCTACTGGCTTGACTTGAACACCTAACGATTCAAATTCAGCCACATTTTCTTCATTTAACTCCACTTCTTTACCTTCTAACAATTCTCTAATCTTTTGATTAGGTGTTTCTAAATAACTTGGTTTTTGAAGTTGAAGTCCTTTAATATGTTTATATTTCATTATGAAACCCCTTCATTTACATTACATTCTAAAGTCATTACAAATCGTTCTCTTTCAGTATCTTCTGTATCTCGTTCATATACAATATCGGTTACTTTTGCATTAAACCATTGATTAATATTTAATGCCTCCAAATCACGATTATCAAAAAATATTCTTTTAACAAGTTCTGCTTTATCAGTCAATCGTTGCACATCATGGTTTCTTGTAAATTCAGAACCTGAATGTATTTCAAAACTAATTTCAGTTATATATTGTCTGATATGTGCATTACTTGCATAATCAATAAAAGTATCGGATATAGGTCTAATTAAGAAACTTTCCTGTCCTTTGTGTTCATCATAATACAAAGGAATACTTGGAATAGTTTGTTTGATTAGTTTTTGGATATTATCTATAACCCTATCTTTATATATATTTTCAAATTCTACTCTTGCCATTATCCTTGTCCTCTATACTTTTTCTTATAATATTTTGTACTTGCTTTTGTACCATACTTGGTTCGTTTGCTTTTACCTTGCCTGGTTTTCTTTTTACCATTTCTTCTGACAATGTTTACACTACCTCTTTTTGCCATAAACCCTCTTTTGTGATTTAGGTGGGCTTTTCTTTCTTCCCCCTGCACTCCATAAGAACTTGTCTGCCCAATATGCAGCAGATGATTTACCCTTAGCTATGTTTCTTCTATGTCTTGCTTTAAATGCTTTTCTTGCACCTGCAGAATAATTATGTCCCATGCCTTTAGCACCAAATCGTATCAACTTTAGTTTATGTCCTACTTCTGTCAATACAACAGCTTTCTTAGTCTTATGACTTGGTGTCATCTTCGGTCGATTGACTGCTTTCAAGCCATATCGTTTTAAGAGTTTTTTCTTTCTACCTAAATGCATTATTTTTTACGACCTTTTTTTCCTTTTTTATGATAAGGCATCTTTATCTCCTTTTAAGTTGGATTGTTTCAATTCCACCACCTGATGTATGGTCTAATCCTGTTACTTCTACTTCCCATTCATCATTAGCAGTATAGACACCAGTTGAGAATCGTACATAGACTCCATGTCCTATTGATTGGAAACTACCATCAACAACTTCTGCTTCTTGATTAGCATTGATTTTAAGCCCTGAATCATCACCTACAAAAGTCTTATAGGTTACAGTAGATGTAGAACCTGCTGCAAAAGTACCTCCAGTTTCAATGATAACCTTGATTCTATCATAAGACACACTTGGATAACCATAAGTGTCTACAATAGCACCAGTTGTACTTGCATCAATCGATACATCTTTTACGATTTTATCTCTACCATCTTCATCTTGGTCTAAGCTAATAATCCCTTTTCTAATTAGGTCTAATAGTCCAGTTCCACCTTCTTGGTCATATACTTGAACTTGTAATCGTAGTCCATGTTGCTCATCATATGGTAAGATTGCCATAGATGCTGACAACAATGCAGTAGCCCTAACGATTACTTCAGGATAATCCCTACCTAAACTATCCCCAGTTCCGACACCCTTGTTCTTGTAGATTGGTTTATTGATATAAGAACGAACAAAGTCAGAACTTCTCGATATAAACTCATTAAAGAGTGTTTTATTATCCCTTCCAGCTGTCATAGTTACATCGTAGTTTGGATTGCTGTTTGTGCTTGGTCTGAAGTAAACAACATCAGCATCTTCATCAAAGTAGTATTTTCCATCTGCATCTATGCTTGGAATATCTGCTACTAATGTTTGTTCGATGTCATTTTCAAAAAGCATGGTGAACTTACCCACACTACCTGCTTTCCAGACCTCATCATTTCCACTACCACTATGACTTACCCAGTTTGTGATTGTTCTTTTCCTGTCATAATCAAATACAAATGGGGCTACCAGTTGTATATCATCTATTGTGCAATATGTATCAAGATATGTAGTCATTACTAAATTCTCCTATTAATTGAGGAACTTCTAATTTATCTATTAAACGAAACATCTCGGGTAGGTAATATTCTTTTTCTCTATCTGATATAGTGTTTGCTTGTAGTATAGCAGATAGTTCTTTTAATCGTTTTATTGTTTCGCCCAAATCCATTAGTTTCCCTTTATAATTTTATTGTTCCAAGTTGTCATTCCATTATGTATGTCTAAGGTAATCAAGTTAAACCACCCATCTGTAAAGAAATCAACAATCCCTACATTGTGAGTCCAATTTACCTTTCTACCTTTTAAAAAGTCTTTCTTCATCTTACACAAGCACCCCATACTTTGTGCTATATGTATGCCTGAAATGTGTTGCATTACACTTCGTTGGCAATCGTGGGTATGCCCATAAATGACATTACACCCTAAGTGCATTACAGTTTGCCTACTATGACTGACTGAACTATAATGTCCTCCATGATAAGCATATAGCTTAGAATTTTCCAGCTTAAATAACTCTCCATAAGGATACCACTCATAACCCCTTTCTTCTATCTTAAATAGATTCTCAGGCTTATATTGCTCCAAATATGGATTCTCATCTACAAATTGATTATACCAGGCATCGTGGTTTCCCATAGCCAAATATTTCTTTTTACACCCTACTTTATCAAGTGCTTTATCAATTCTATCCATGTGGTAATTGACTTCATCTGCTTCTTTATCAATTAAGGGAAGTTGGTATTCCAATGGTGGTCGCCTTCTTCGTTGCCATCTCCAATGTGATACATACTCCCCTTCTGCAAAATCGCCTAAGTTAATAAATACATCAGGTTTTACTTTTTCAACTACCTTTAAAGCACAGCTAAATGCTTTTTCATCATGCAAAGGAAAATGCATATCGCCAAATATGATTCCTGTGCTTTTAATTTTTTTCATATAGTAGTTGCCCTTTTAAACCACCCATAATAGAATCGTTGTTGGTCAGGTTCTTCGGATACTAATCTACCATAGAATAAGCAGCGATAGGCTTGTAATCGCTTCTTTGAGATTCTCCCTGCACTACCTATGGTTATTTCTCCGATAACTCCATCTTCCTCAATCTTCTTCATTTTTCTACTATTAATGGCTTGTTGTAGTATTTTTACAGCTTGTCTTTGTCCCATGTTTACACACATATCGAAATAGGTGGCTTTCAAGTCATTCGGTAAGAAATCTGCTTTACTTGGCTTCCAATATTCATTGTAATAGATATTTATAGCATCACTTTTAGTGAGATTCTTAATATCTAAATCAGGATACCATCGTTTAGCAATACCAAACTTGGTTTCACCACCTTTATCATAGGGGTCATTCACATAGCCCCCTTCATGTTCCAGGACACCATCGATAATCTGTTCAAAGGTCGTCATGCTGACTTCTTGACCTTCTCGTAACTTCTCAATCCACCAAGTCCCAACATACCCATCAATACAGTTGTTAATGTTCCCATATCGAAAGTGGGTAAGGTTATTGGGTATCCAAAGGCAAATAATAAGAATGTTAAGAATGGCTGTAAGACGAAATGATAACATAAAGCTATTCCACAAGTCCAACCAACAAAAGGTCGCCAACCTGAAACAAATAAGCTGTTGCTATTCGCTTCAACTTTATTGACTTCAATTTGTGCTTTGTTAATCTCTTGTATAAGTTGTGCTTTTTCTGCTTTATCAAGTGTAAACTCGTCTATCTTATCAGCAACTTTATCAATGATTCCTGCTACTACATTTAATTTAGGCATCTTTTTCTTCTTTCTCTTCTTCTTTTTTATCAAACGATTCAGTTAGCATTTTAGCAAATGCACCTTCAGCTACATTTTCTCTATCCATTTCAAATGCTAAAGATGATTTTCTTTTTCTACAATTCTCAATGTGTTCTACAAGAATCTTTTGTTCTTGTGATAGTTCTTCATAGTTGTAGTCTTTATCGTTTATTGTTACTTTTCTTTCTTCACTCATTTTCATAACCTCCATGTTATATTAATAAAATCTTTATGCACTAATATATCCATCACTATCTGCACTTCTTCCCGAACCTGCATTTGTATAAAAAGTTTCTTTCATGCCTATGTTAGTAGTGTTCTGCCCATAGCCAGTTTCTAAATCGCTTGCAACAAGCCAAGATGTTAAATATCCTTGCACCCTTATTTTACCACCACCAAATCCTAAATTGTCAGGAAAGTGATGAGGTACAAAAGGATTAGAAAAATAAATTGTTGCACCATTAGTATGTGAATCTCCTACTGTGCTTGGTGGGTCTACATTTTCTTCTCTTAATACAGTTAATGTATTCCCTGAAACCGATTGTACTTTCATAACTTCACTATCAATTCTAATATATTCATCTGTAAATACCGAACCATCACTAACATCTACTAAAGTTTCGTTAGTGTCTAATGCTTCTGCTAATGTTTCTCCACTATCAGTATCTGAAGTAGTTAAATCTCCACCACTGCCTGCTCTTAGTCCATTTAAACTAAGATTGGTTTGTATTTCTACCCCACAGGCATCTGCTAAGTCAGACATACCAATATTTGCACTTGGAACATTAGTTGTTGCCATTACTCAGCATCTCTAATTGCTATATAGTCTGCTAATTCTGATTCACACTCAGTAAGTTGTGATTCTAAATTAGCTTTATGTGCTTCACATTGTGAGATAGCTTCATCTACTGATTTTGTTTCAGTCCAATCTACTACTTCTACATTACTACCTGATGCATCTTGCATCGTTCTTGTATGCTTGATTTCTACCATTTTAGGTGAATCAACTTGTACTTGTTCTTGTACTTTTTCTGCGATTACTTTAGCCATTTAACTTCTCCTCTAATTGGTTTATTTGTTTCTGTTGTTCTTTTATTGCCTCTACTAAATAAGGTATCATTTCCTCATATCGTAAAATTTTGTATTCTTTATCATCATCTGCTTTTAATGGAAGTTTTTTCTCATCAACTAAATGTGGTAAAATCTTTTCTACTTCTTGTGCTTTAAATCCTGCACTTAATCTATCTCCACCCTTTTTCCAATTAAAAGTATGTCCTTCTAATTTATTGACTACCTCTAATCCATTTTCTATTTTTGTAAAATTCTTTTTTAATCTTATATCTGATGGTGTAGTAGAAAATGCAATAACATCTTGGTCAAAGTGTGCATCTTGACTTGGGTCAATTCTTAATGCTTCGGTAAGAGATGGTGAACTATAACTTGCGACATTAGTATAAAATGATAAAGTTCCACCTGCTTCGCTATTTTGACTTGCAGTACCATCTCCTCTAATACCTATTCTTGCTTGTGGTGTAGATAATCTTGTATTACTATCCCATATATGAAAGTCTATGTCAGCAGAAGAACTTGCACCTTGGTCACCATTAGGGTCATCTGATTTAATAACAAGAACTGTATTTTGTGCATGACCTACATCATTAGATATTTCTAACTTAGCACTTGGCGATGAAGTTCCTATACCGACATTACCATTAGTTTGTATTGTCATCTTTGCATCGCCATCTTCTTGGAATTGATGTGCTATTGTTCCACCAGTAACCATATTATAAACTGCATATGTTGCACCTGCACCAACAGATAAGTAAGAATCATCATCTACTCTACCTAATCTTAATTGGTCTGCTGCTGAATCGTTTCTAATGTGTAATTTACTTGCAGGTGATTGAGTTCCTATACCGACATTTCCTGATGAGTCTATTCTCATTCTTTCTGCAGGTGCTGAAACTGCTGCTGAAGTAGCAAAAATTAAATCGTGATTATTATTTGTTGATTGAACCTCTGCAAGAATTGATGCTCCTCTTGTTGGTGTGCCTGGTACTGATTTAGCAGCTAAGTGTATTCCTACTGTATCTGTTGCAACTCCTGCAACATCTCCTGCAACAACTAAACCATAATTACCATTAGCAAGAGTATTAGAAACTGTATCTAAAGTTTGTACAGTATGAAGTTTACTTTGTGGTGATGTAGTTCCTATACCGACATTACCTGATGAGTCTATAGTTAATCTTGAACTACCACCAGTAGAAAATTCTAATTGATTTGCAGTATCACTAAACATTCCTGTATCATTATCATTAGCAAAACTAAAACTTGGAAAACCTTCTAAGTATGAACCACTTCTTATTTGACCACCTGATACTAGTAATTTACCACCACTTATTTCTAATTTTTCTGTAGGTGATGTAGTTCCTATACCGACATTATTAGGTGGTGTTAAGTTTAAGTGTCCTGTGCCACCATCTAAGGTTAGGTAAGGAGTAACACCACCACTACCATTATCGCATTTAAATATAATATCTTTATCGTCTGTGTTTTGATGAAGTATCATATCTCCAGCATCTGTCCGAATATGGTTATTAGTTCCATCGTGGTATATATACATATCTCCACCATTACCGAATACTGCAAGTTTACTATCGTCAAATCTCATATTTTTATGAACATCTACTTCTGTAGCACTACCATCTAATGTTATGTAAGGTGTTACTCCACCAGCACCATCATCAGATTGAAATATAATATCTTGGTCTGCTTCATCATTTCTTAAAATTAAATCACCAGTTTGATTTAATATTATGCTATCTGTTCCATCGTGATATAATTGTAAATCACTTGCATCGCCTAATGTAAATTTTACTCCATCTACTGGCATTCTAACCATATTGTTAGCACCATCTGCTCTTAAAAATACTTGTGTTCCACCACTTCCATTGTCTGTTAATAACTCAACCATACCATTATCAACATTATTATAAATTTGTAAAGCACCAGTTTGAGTGTTATTAATTACACTATTAGTTCCATCGTGATAGATTTCTAAATCTTGAGAAGTTCCTAATCTGATTTTTTTACTATCAGGTAAATCTAAATTTGTTCCATCAAAAGTAAGATTAGATTCTACATCTGCTGTGGTACTATTACCATAAGTCAATAATCCATTAGCAGTAGAGCCATTAAAAGATATTCCTGTACTTTCATCTGCAAAAGATACTGTTCCACTACCATTGGTTTTTAATATTTGATTAGCACTACCATCTGATGAAGGTAAAGTGTATGAACCACCAATCTTAATTTTACCATCACTTACTATTCTAAATTTTTCTGATGCAGTTTCTGATACTCCTAATTCAAATATCATATCTGTTTTATTAGATGTTGATGTAAAATCTGCAGTTGCTTTTGCTACAATAGAAGCAGCTAATAGGTTTGAATCGCTACCTGCAAATTCGTCAGGTGCTGAAAAATTAATTCTTCCTAAAAGTCCATTTATGTCAACATCTGTGCTTGATGTATTTAATTGTAATATTGTGCCACCTGTATTTTTTATATCTACATTTGCACCAAAAGAAGAAGCCCCTGATGTTACAGTAAATCCTTTAGCAAAAGTCATTCCTCCACCATTTTCAATCGTAATTGCATCATCTCCATCTGTAAATTCTATTAAAGGAGTTCTAACTGATGTTGAAGCAGTTATTGTAGCAGGATTGAAACTTCCTGAAATACTTAAATCGCCTGTAACTGCAGTATTGCCTGTTCCTGCATCTACTTTAAATATAGTGCTACCACTTGAACCATCTACAACGAAGTCTACATCTGCTGTGCCATCTCCAATAATTACTTCATCTTGTGCAGAACCTAATGGGTCTGTTTTAATCTTAACTGATGTTTGTGTAGCACTTCCTAATCGTATTTCATCTGTAGTACCAAAATCTATTCTTTGTTCATCTGTAGCACTACCAATTTGTAAAGCAGAATTGTATATAGAAGTAATTACTGTTTGTGATGCATCAATGCTTAGGTTGTGTGCTATACCTTCTCCTGTACTTGCACCTGAAGTAGAAACACCTGAACCTGCTGTAATTGTTCCAACATAATTACCAGTAGTATCTGTTCCTAATGCAACACTATTTGGTTGTATAGCCATAGCAATACTTAAATCTCCACCACTTGTATAGGTCGGTGTTGTTCCACCTACTACATCGCCAGTAAAAGTAAGTGTTCCTGCAGTTGCTAAGGCAGTAGCTGTATCAGCATTACCAGTTACATCTCCAGTTACATTTCCTGAGAGGTTTCCTGTGATAGTGCTTGAAAAAGTTTTAGCACCACTAAATGTTTGTGTACCTGATAAATGTGCAGTATCTGCATCTAAATTAGCAGAAGGTAAAACACCAGTAACATCAGTAGTTAAATCTATAGCATTTCTTGTAATCTCTTGACCACTTAATGTGATATAATCTAAACTACCTGCTAAAGTAACATCAGTTGAGTTGTCTGTACCTGCTGCATCTACACCTAAATTACTTCTTGCAGTTGATGCACTTGCCAAGTCTGATAAGTTGTTAGATATTAAAAGATTAAGACTTGCACTACCAGTTACATTCCCTGTTACATTACCAGTTAGGTTTGCTTCTACTGTACTTGCTACAAAGGTTTCACTTCCGATAGTCCATTTATCATCTGTTTCGTTCCATATAAAAGTTTTATTTGCAGAAGTTCCTCGTTCTACTTCAAACCCTGCATTTGCTGTTGGACTTCCTGTTTCATCTGCATTCAAAGTAAGAATCGCATCACCAATTAATACTGTATTGGAATTAGTAAATATAGTATCTCCACTAACTGTTAAATCGCCAGTAAGAGTTAAATTAGCACCATTTGCTGTGCCTGTAAAAGTTGGACTTGCTAAGGTTTTATTAGATAAGGTTTGTGTTCCTGTTAAAGTAGCAACAGTAGAATCAATAGCTATAGTAATATCTCCACTACCAGTAGCATCTATTCCTGTGCCACCAATGATGCTTGATATAGCACCAGTAGCTACTAAATCTATAGCCCCATCACCTGCATCGTCATAGGTAGCAGTAATGTTTGTATGACTACCATTGGTATCAAGCATATCACCGACCACATCTTGTACATATTCAGTAATAGTTTTGCTACCAATGTATAATTGAGTAGATATTTTAACTTTATTACTTGCAATCTGTAAATCTGATGCAGTTCCATCACCATCGTATAAAGTACGAAGTGTTCCATCTATTCCCCCAGTTTCTCCTGTGTGGATTAATTGAACATAGCCCTGATTTACAGGAGTATTTCCTATATTGGTATTACTACTCAATTTCTAATTCCTTATATAAATCTTTGTCTTTCATTCGTTTATGACCTCTACCGATGTCATCAGAAAATATGGCAGGTTTGCCTATAAGTCTTGTCAAAGTTCCATTTCCATCACATTCTTGGATACTTTGGTTGCATTTCACTAATTTATCATCATGCATACTTTGTAGTGTTTCAAATTGTTTACCACAACTGCATTTATAATCGTATAATGGCATCTAAATCCCCTTCAAATTAATATTTAATGGTAATATAGGGCTAACCGAAATTAGCCCCATATTTAACCGATTTTCGTTAGTCCAATTATGGATTTACGAAGTTTACAACACCTAATGATGTTGAAGATGTTGCATGTGATAATGCTGCACCGAATAGTACATCAGCTACTACAGAAGTTGCCAAGTGGTCAATGTCATATGCTGACTGAACTCTTGGAGCTAATTGCTGTGCAAAATACACAGAATTTCTGTTAAAGATAGTTGCTGTTTCATCACCAGTACCACCATCGTCATCCCAGTCTACTGAAGGATAACAGCTTAAACCATAAGCCTGGATTACATTACCTGATACTAATGGATTTGCATCATCGCCTCTTTTTTGTGCTTCTGTGAAGTCACCTAAAGAAAGTAATGACATATAAGCAGCAGGAGAACCATATAAGAATGATTCGCCATCTGTGTAGTCAAATCCTGCATCAAGCATTTTTTGTAAGCCTTCTCTGATTAAAGCAGTAGTGAAGGTGTTATCAGCAGCTAAAGTAACATCGTTACCTGTAGCTGATTGAAGTACATCAACAGCTAAGTAGTTTTCTACTTTCTTAGCTAAAGCATAACCCATTGACTTTGCATAAGCATTGAATAGGTCAGCAGATTCTTGAACTCTTACGATGTCCTCGATTCTTTTTGCTTCGTAGTGATGTTGGTCCATTGATAATTGAATTACCCCATCTGTGTTAGCAGAATAAGTTACTGCTGTGTCTGCACTTTTAGATGCAGCTGTTTCTTCAGCAACTTTTGGGATGTTTAGTATGTCGCCACCACCTGAAACCATAGATGAGAAGTCAGATACTTGATTACGAAGGATAAATTTTCTTTCTGCATAGTCAAGGATAGCATCTCTCCACATTTCAGGAATAAAATTAGCAGCTGTTGTTGTTGTTACATTTGCCATGTTTATATCTCCTTAAAGATAGTTAGTTGTTAGTTTCTATAGCCATCTACTATCTGTTTCCAAAGTTTAGGATTCTTCCTGGCTTCTGTTCTGTCTTTTTCGGACAAATCAGACCATTTTGCATTTTCAGCAAACTTGCCACTTGAAGTAACCTCTTTGGCATCAGATATTTGCACTTTTTTATTCCCCAATCTTTCAATGTGCTTTTCCAACTTAATCGTTGGCAGGTCTACATAGATTTCTTGGTCATCATCTGAAAGTTGGGACAGCAGATGTTCTCGTCTTTGTTTTTCTTGAATCTGAAATTGTTCTACTACAGGTTTTAACTGTGAGTTTTCCTCTTTCATTTTCTCATACAAAGATTTAAACTCCTCTTTTTCTTCAAGCTGTTTTGTTTCTTGAAGTTTGAGGTTTTCTTTGAGTTCATTTAACTCAGCCTCTGCTGACTGTGCTCTTGTACGATATTTCTTGCTTTCTGCAATTAAACTACCGACTTCGTTATTTTCTTCCTGTGTAGGTGTTTCTGCTACTGCTTGTGTTTCTTCTACTATTTTTGTTTCTTCGGACATACTGCCCTCCTATTTTATTATCGTTGTTTTGGATACATACTTTTTAATGTTTCTATCCAAAAGTTCTTTACTGAATCTCTCAGCTATAAATTCTTTGTTTTTGTTAGACAAATCATAGATGTCATATCCTCTTTTCTGATTGCCTAATACTATTTCTCCTCTATCGTAAGTAATGATTGCAGTATCAGGTTTTGATGATGCTCTCATACTTCTTAGAGTTCTACCAGTTAGTTTCATATTGACAAAAGCAGTTTGTGTGTCGGTAGATTGGTTTCTAAATGCTTTCAGTTTACCATTCTTTCCTTGCATACTATTTGCTTTATACTTTCTATAAGTATCATTTTTGTAAGAATATCCACTTCTTCCATTCTGAAACTTCCCTTTACTTGCATCTAAAGTAATTTTATCAATAGCATCTTGTGCTAACTTAGTCATTACTTTAGAATTAGGTTTGACTACTTGGTCTAATCTCATACTCTTACCCAGTCATGTCTGCAGTTGTATCCACCCCTATTACCAAAATCTATATATCCCAAAGAATTGATTTCTTCTCTTGTTAGTGGTGGCTCTTGTAATGCTCGTTGGCATACATCTCTTGTCTTGCCATCGCTTGGTCCAATGTATTGAAACTTTATTTCAGGAAACTCCTCAAATGCCTTTGCTCTTGAAGTATTACTGAATCGTGAGAAAGCATCATTAATCAAAAAAGAAGTTTCACTTGAACTAATATAAGTTCCCACACCAAAGGTGCTATTAATGTTATTCATTATCTGAATATTATTCTCACCAGTTATAATCCCTCTTAGCATCGCAGTCTTTAGTTGGTCTGAATATTGTCTTACTCCATTTGTCAAATAAGTCATTTCAAAGTTCTTTAGTTCTCTTAAAGCATCGATACTTGCTGCAGACACTTGTCCTAACTCTCTTTTAGATAGTTCTGCAAATACTCTTGCTATCTCATCATCAAAGGTTTTACCCACTCTATTCATCAGTTTAGTAAACCCTAATGTTTCCATTTCTGCAAAGAAGTCTATTTGCTTAGCAATCTGCATTAGTTCAGTATCGGTTACTCTACCTAACCCTACTACCAGGTTATCCAATTTGTCAATTAACTGTTGTTGGATATTTTCTATTTCTTTATTATAGAAATCTAAATTAGCCAACTTGTTCACCTATTCTATCAAAGATAGATTGTGTTTCATTTTGCTCTTGTGGTTTTTCAGCATCTATCTGTTCCACAATAGCTGTAATTTCTTCTTCCTGTAAGTCAGGATTCTTCTTTCTTAAATAAGATTGTCTTGTTTCTAAATCGTTCTGGAATGCCCAAGAATAGTATTTAATTTCTTCATCGGCACTCATAGGCACTTCTCTTTCAGCAAAGTCTATACTGAATTGGTCGCCAAGATTAATACCACCTGATACTTCACATATTCTTTTAGCAATTCTAAATTGTTGTTTCTCAAATGGTCTATAGATTTGTTCTGTATCACTTCGTAGTGCATCCATTAAATCTAATTCAGACATCTTTTTACTTAATCCACTTTCCTGGCTCTTATCAGCCCAGTTGATTCTAACATTGTTGGATTGTGCAATACTATCTACCATATACTTTGTAGATTCAATCATCGCCTGGACATTAGCATTAGGAGTTGCATATTGGAAGTTCGCACCTTCAGGTAATACTAAGGCTTTATCTTGTCCCATAGTGATTCGTTGTTCAGTATCTAATCCAGTAAAGACTGGTTGTCCTAATTGGAATCTGCCATGTAAAGCAAGTTCGGTAAGCATAATGTTGATACTTCTCATACCATCTACTAAGTCTGATGCCCCTTCTCTAAAGAAATCTCTTGTGAATGGGTGTCTATGTGCTATGTTAAATGGTAAGACATCTCCATAAGGGTTTCTATCCCCTTCTACAATAGAAGTAATAGCACCTCTACTGCTTATCATAAAGTGTTTGCCTTCCATATCTTCTGTTTCTTTACTCCAAAACATATATTGAGCATCTTCTGTTCTACCTTGTAGCTGTGATTCTGCTTGATACATAATAGCAAAAGGTTCATCTTCATTAGGTTTAAAGAATGGGGTAAAGAAGTGGATTGGTCTGTACTTTAGTTTCTTTGCATTGTCGTCCCAATGAGTATATAAAGCTTCTGTACCTAATAGATAAGTAAGCTGTTCAAATTGTTTCATTACAGAATCAAAGTTGCCTAAGACATCTGTATATTTTTCGTTGTATCTTACTGGTGCTTGTTGATATACCAATGCTCTACGACTAATAATATTTCTAACAAGATTAATGTACATAGGTGGGATTTGTGATAAAGATTCACTATCAAAGAATCCTTTAATGTCGTGCTCAAGATTGATACCCTCGAAATAGTCTAACAATCTTTCTCGTTCACTATGTTCTTTTTCTAATCCTTCTTCTATTGTATCCATTAACAAGTCATACAACATCTTTTCTGTTAAATTATAAATTATCATGATTCATACCTTTTATAAATTTTTTGTTCTTCGGTTTCCAAGAATCTATCCTGGAAATCCTTTATCATTTCTCTGCTTAGTTCTTCTTCTTTTATACTTAATCGGTATCCCCATACCATAGCACTTATCATGCTAATAATAATTCCAACACTCATTCCTAATAAAAACATTACCATTCTATTGCCTTAGCTTGTCCTTTGAATCCATATCTATAATCTACTGGATAACATAAAGCATCTAAGAAGTGAGATAAGGTTTCAGTCTTTAGTATTTGACCATTCTCCATAGTACATAGTTCTAAATCTCTAATAGTGTTCTTACACTTAGGATTAATAAATAGTCTTACTTTCCCAGTTGCATCTTCCAACATCTTATTCAAGGCATTTAGTCTGTCCTTTTGAGTTGGGTTGGATTTTTTACTGATGACTGTAAATCCTGCCTCTTGTAATATTCTATGGTCAGACTTGGTACTATTAGAAGTTCTTGCCTTACCTGCTGGGTCAGGATATACTGGTAATCCTCTACCTTTTAACTGCATTAGCTTAGCCAATTCAAAGGTGTTAGAGTTCTGTAATCCAATCTCATCAAATACATAAACTTCCCCTGCAGTATTTTCACACATTAATAAGGCAGTCATGTAAGATGCTACCCCAAAGTCAATTCCCCAAAACATTCTTGGGGACTTCTCCATAACTCTACAATGTATATCTCTACTAAAATTGTATGCTGCTCTATTTGCAGCAGTAAGAAAACTTGCTTCATATTCTTGCTGAAAAGTTCTCTTATCTAAATTCTTTTTGGCATTCTCTATTTCTTGTTCAGAAATAAAGCCACCATCTAATGTGGTAAACTGCCAGGACTTGTAATCACTACCTTCAGTTTGTCCTTTAACAAATAAATCATAGAAGTGGTTTAATCCACTTGGTGTTCCAACAAATAATGCTTTACCTTGTGTTTCTGCTAAAGTAGGTTGTATGACTTCCCCCCATACATTCTCTTTCATAAAAGCATATTCATCCATAACCACCATATTTACTGACACTCCACGAAGACTGTCTTCGCCTCTGTCTGCACCTTTAAGCTCAATCTTTGCTCCATTATCAAGTGTAATAGATAATTCAGTTTCATTGATACTAACATTTTTATTTGCAAAAATGTTTTTGAGGATACTCCAAGATACCATCTTAGCTTGTCTATATGTTGGAAAAACAATCCATCTTCTTTCATTCGGTTTAAAAGGTTTATGAAGTAAGAACAATACTGATAGCATCGATTTGCCCCATCTCCTCCCACAAGAAAGTATCTTAAATCTCGCAGGGTCTTTAAGGATTGATTTCCTTGTGGCATCAATCGTCCAGTCCATCTATATCAAATACCTTAATTGGTTCATCTGAAACATCTTTAATCCCTATACTTTGACTTGGTTTACCCAAGATTCTATCTGCCAGGAAGTTAATAGCACTCATATTACCATCTAATGCTTCTTCATATACTTTACCTACAACAGCTTCTAACATAGTCTTTTTATCTTCTAATTCTACATTAGCCAAATCGGTGATATATTCATTTAAGGCAAAACCTGATTTAGGTCTTCCATTAGGATTACCTGATTGTCCTTTTTTCCAACCCTTGCCAGTTATTCCACCAACAAGTTTTTCGTTGTTTTTTGGTTGTTTTACAACCTTTGTTGTTTTAGCTGCAGCCAAACTAATCACCCCACTATTTGAAGGTTATGTGTTCGTTATTAAAACGAAAGGGAAGGTGTTACCCTTCTACCCTATAGGGAAAAAGACTACAAGAAACTCTTATCTAAGAGTTCTAAATGCTTGTAAGTGTTGATATTGTTGAGAAAGATAATTTATTTAGGACTACAAAAAACCCCTCGATTGAGGGGCTAATTTGTCTAACTGATATTAAGAGGTATTACAAGATTGTTCCTTTGTCGTTAAAAGTATTTACCAACATTTGAGGAAATTCAACTAAACTTAACTCATTAAAACCTTCAAAACCATCGTTATAAAGATATTCAGTTAAGTTAGCAATAGTCTTAAATTGCAATCTTACACTTCTTCCATTTGGTAAATAAGTTTTTTCTACTTTAAAAACATTCATATCAGAAGTGTTGTATTTAATCATATATCTTTTATTGCTATCATTAAGACCTAAACCCATTTTGTTGTTTTTAATATTTGTGTTCATTTTAATCTCCTTTATTTAATTAACACTATAGTATATGGAGTTCTAAAACAAATGTCAAGAAAATAAGGAAATTATTTTTTTAGGCAATTTATCGACGAAGTTTGATACTATCATTTCTTCAGGTAGTTCTTCTATTATGTATTTATATCCATACTTCTTTATGGTATCGGTACTAAAGTCCTCTATTAGTCTATATGTGCCTAATTCTATTTGATGTGGCTCAAAGACTACTATATGTTGATGTGGGATATTAAATTGGATTAGATAACTGTTATTATCAGTAAGTTTTTTTGCTTTATGTTCTTTGATGTGGAAATAAGGCATATTAGCAAATAAGGACTGTACTTCTATCTTTATGGTTTTGTTTCTATAGGTTATTTTAAAGTCAGGTGCTGCAGTTATTTCCCTTCTCATGACTCTTATTACTCTATCTTGGTCATGGTTATCAAAGGTCGCAGTTAGTTCTTTATATGGTGGTAATGAGAATAGATAAGTAAATACATCTTCTACTAGCCAACCTCTACAAATGTCTATAAAGTGTTCTTCAGGTGTTCTATTGTCCTGGATATGTGCCATTTCTTTATCCAGTTTATTATTAATGGTCTTTAGTTGCTGTTGGTAGGTGTAATACTTGTTATGTAAGTAATGGTGGTAATCTGTACTATGAGATAGTTCTTTTAGTTGATGATATGCTGTATCTAACTTATTCATAGTGGGGCAATTCTTGTTCATAGGTAATTATCCAATCGTTTTCATCTTTTGTTTCTTCAAATATTGTAGGATTGCCTAAGTTTTTGTTTTTACTATTTTTTTGTGCTATATACTTTGCTTGATTTAAGGTAAAAAAATAATTTGATATTTTTCCACTTGCCCAGACAATATAATATCGCCTACCATCTTTATTTCCCTCACTTCTGTTATATTTTTTTTTTCTTTTTTTTCTTTTTATATATTCTTCATATAAAAGATATTTATCATTATCTCCATATACTGTTATAAATTTTCTTTTATCTTTCGGAGATTGATATACCCTACTATCTAATCCACATCTTCCTGGAGAGTCGTCTGTCATTTTCTACGAAGCTTATATTTTACCAAAGTGGCTTCTTTCGATAGCTTTTTTATGGCTCGATTATAATAGGTTTTTGCTGAACTTTCTGATATTCTCATGTTATAAGCTATATCATCAAATTTCTTTCTTTCTAATGCTCGTTCAATAAAGCATTGATATTCTTGGTCAGATAATGACCTTCCCCCTTGTATACCAGTAATAACATATTTTAGCTCTTTTAATATCTTTGCTTGTTCTTTTTCTACCTCATCTATTAGGTCTTGGTACCCTTTTGCTTGATTGTCTATTGAGTTTTTCATGTTAATATTTTTGGGATATGTCGCCAGACCAATAAGACTCGAAAGCATATATTTGACCAAGGGTAGACAGGATTGGTTACCTGCGACACTCCTTCTAAATGCCAATATATGTTCATTATCTTTATCCCAAATCCTTGTTGTAGCCATGTTCTTTGGCTGTTTTTATTATATCTTTTACTGGTATGTATTTATTGTACTTAAAGCAATACAATTCCATTGTGTTTTGTAGTTCTGATGAAACTCTACCTGAAGATTCTACATATTGAATTTCATAGATGTCATTCACTTTACAATATATTAAGATGGAATTTAGTTCTTTGGTATCCATTAGAAGTTCTCTTGTAGTTCAGGGAAATGTTGGTCTAACCCTTTTCTTCTTAGTCGTTCTATGATTCTTTTATGAGTAGATACATTTTCTTTTAGTTCTTTGTATTGAAACTTAATCCATTCTTTTAATAGATATTGTGAATCATCTATTTGTATCATGCCCATTTTGTCTTTGATTACTTCTGGAATTTGACCATCGTACCCATTACAATAAAATTGTATAGCTTCATCATCTTTTTCCCAGAAGCCATCATGGGTGCAGCTTGTGCTTATGTAATACCATAACACTTTTTCCTGTGCAGTTAGCTTTCTATACCAACTCTTTGAATTAATGTCTGCATCTAAAAATCGTTTTCTCATTATCTTTTATTCTCCTGTATTTTAAGTAATAACTTAAAAACTTTCCAACCCCAGTTCAAGTCTTTAATCTTTAAATGCTCTACTTGATACTCTTTTTTTTCTTTGTCTATTCGTACAATTAAAGCACCTTTGATTTTTTCGCCTGTATTTTCTTCATACATTTTTGCATAAGCAGATATTTGTATTTTATGTTCTGAATGTATAGAATTACTACTTTTCCAGTCTAATATCATTAGCTTGGTGTTTTTACCAATCTTTACTTTAGCTACTGCATCACAAGTTCCACCAAACTTATATTTTTCTGAAACCATCTGTAATTCACTATGCAAGATTTCAGGTTGATAGTCGTTTTTAAAATCCAAATAGTTGTAATATGCTTGTTTAGCTTGACTAATTTCTGTTGGAGAATAGGTATCTAAATTCTGTACTCTACCACCAATAGTAAACTGTTCTATCATATTGTGTGCTAAAGTCCCTGTTCTACCTGCAGACCTTAATTCTTCTTTTGGGTCTACTCCCTGTTTTAGTAATTTTAAATTCCAATTTAACAATGGATAAAAGTTCCACCCAAGATTGTTGCCTATGATTGTGGTAACCGAACTAACTCTTTTACCTTCCTTTGTTTTATATATTGTATGTGCCATTTTTATTCTCCTTTTATTGCATTGAATATTTCAATGCTTTATTATATGTATTTATTAAATTCTTTTTATTCTTTTTAACATGATGATATTGTTGTTCAATATATTCAATATATTCAGGTATGCTATAATCATGTTTACTTCTATTACAATGCCTACAAGCCATTCCAAAATTATTTACATGTCTTGACCCACCACTAATTGTTGGAATAATATGTTCTACTTCCCAAGTAGATGTTTTTAATGGATTTATCTTTTTTGAACAAAGATAACAACAAGTTCCAAGATGTTTTAACAAAATATCATCAGACATCCCAACAATATCAAACTTTCTACCTATTTTCTTTTTAAGTTTAGGCATAGGACTTTGTTGTGTTTTCTTTGTAGCTTTATTTTGTTTTTTTCTTGTCTTTTCATTTAAAGCATAAGCAAGTGTCGATTTACCAATTCTTGGATAATACCATTTCATAAACTTAATTATAAAACTATAAGGCAATCCCAATTCATTCAACAATTTAATTCTATTTTTTTTCTGTTTTATAAAATTAAAATTAGTTAAATCCTTTTTTGCTATTTTCTTTTTAAAGTCTTTATCAAATTTAGCATAGTTATTTTTCCAGTATGAAGGTTTAAATAATAGTGATATATCCCTTTGTTCTAATACATAGTAATTTGTGTAAACTTCTTTTGAGTATTGAGGATATGTTCTATGCAGATATTGCTTAGACAACTCTCTTGTGTTTGATGTAAGTATTTCAATCATTTTATTCTCCCTTTATTCTCCTGATTATTAATTAATCTAATTTGTGTATTTCTTTGTATACTTTTGGAAATAATTTATAGCATCCATAAAGCACACCTATAGTAACTATTGTGTCTATCATTTACTTCTCTCCTTTCCTCTTGGTCTTCTTGTATAAACATTGAATTGTTCTATCCAAGTCTTTTCTCTATTGTATCTAATTTGACTTTCTTGGAATAAATACCATGCCCTTCCAAACTGTTTTGCAAAAGCTTCTCTTTCTGCTATTCCTTCTTTACTCCAAGCATCTACATTTTTAAATTTTTTTAATCGTTCTTTAAAGCTTTTTTCAAACTTTAAAGGATTATTGTTTTTATCGTATGTCCTATGTGATTTAGCCATTCTTGCTTGCTTTTTTTGCTTCTTCGTCTTTTTTATTCCAACACTTTATACAATATCCACCTTCGTCATTGTTTATTAAAGTGTTGCATTTTTTTGTTAAGCAATATATTATTCTGTAACAACTCATTTTATTCTCCTTTTTCTCCTAATCTAAATAGTCGTAAAAATCTTCTGACTTTTTAAGATTTAAGTTATCTAACATTAATTGTACTTCTTTTCTAAATTCTTTTGATAATAAGTATTTCTTTTGTCCTGATTTTAATGGTGTATTTCTTCTTTTCTGTAAGGCATCAAATTCTTTTTGTCCTAATTTATTCAATATAAATTCTCTATGCTCTTGTGGATTACCACCTAAGTATGAGTGGCAGCCATAACATAATGCCTGACAATTAAAAAAATCGAACCTGACACTCCAATTACCTCTTGACCAAAAATGTGAACAATGTAAGGCAGAAGTAGGTGGTGCATATTTCTTATCACATCTTTGACAAGTCCAGTTATCTCTTGTTCTAATGTATTTACTCCATATAGAGTCGCTTGGAAATATTTTTAACTTAGGCATACTAAATCTTGTACCCTTATCAATAATCCCTTTGAAGTATTATTATCTCCACCTGAAATTATTTTTGCTTTTTTTGTTTCAAATAAGTTTTTCATTTTATCTTTTAATTTTTCTGTACTAATTGTTATGGTAAAATCATCATCTATATAATAAGTCCAATAATCTGCTTGTGTAGTTTTAATCCCTGATGGTTTATCCCTGGATTCAAACTCTATATACACATTACCAGTTTCTTTTGTTTTTCTATCATATTTTACTTCAATCTTTTTTTCAGATAGCATTAAATGAAAATCTGTTTCTGCCATTTCACCTAATTCTAAATCATGCTTAAAATCACTATTAAATTTCATAATATCCTTTCAGGAGAAAGGGACAGCTACTATTCGATTGTAATATGTTAATTAAACAAAGGAATAAGAAGTAGCTGCCCCAGTTTCTACACTATAATTAACCCCACAAACATAATTCCAAATAATGCAACTATCAACCAAACAATCACTAATAAGAGCATTATTATTGTATTTTCGTTACTCATTAGAATGGTAGTTCGTCTGCTTTGATTTCTACCGATTCTTCGGAAACTGGTTCATTAGGTTTACTTGCTTGTGGTATCGCTTTAGGATTTTCACAAGCTTCTACCCAAGCTTCAACTCGTTTAAAGTTGTTTACAAACTCATCAGTAGTCCATATCATATCATTGGCAATATACAATTTAATGGTATTATTAAATATCATACCCATTCTTGCAGGATTGCTATATGCTTGATTAGTAGTTTCTACTGCTTGTTTTACTGCTTTATCTGCTTGTAGTTTTTGGTCAAACTCATTGATGCTTTTCTTTACATTCTCAAATACTGGATTAGCAGAACTCTTATCAGTAGGTTCAACCTTCCAATAATTTCTAAGCTCGCCTGAATCAGTAGTGAATTGTTCCCAACTTAATAGGAAATCACTTCCTTGAGGTATTTCATCTAACTTTCTTTTTAAAGCATCAGTAGCATCTAAGGTACTGATTGTATTATCTTGGATTACTTCATACTTAAAGGTATTGAACTTCTTACCTTGCCATTCTTTCTCTTCGTAGACACCTGCCGAGTTTAAAGTCAATCTCAACTGACCACCTACATTTGCTTTTAGGTCTTTTAAATTTACAAAAGCCATATTATTTCTCCTTATTCTATTTCATCAACAGCTGTACTCATAGAAGGATTTAATCTCACTTCTTCTGATGGCTTGTTAGCCAATACTTCTGTATCTGTGTTTTTCTTAATTTCTGCATCTTTACGAATTTTTCGTAGTTCATGCCTTAACTTGTTTTCATCATCATTGTCAATTCGATTTCTTTCCATTACTTCAATTAACAATTCTAATTCTTTAAAATTAAATTTAATTACTGTATCCATTCTTGTACCACCTTTTTAAACATTTCCCAAAAAAATATTATAAATACTGAGTATGCGATTATTTCTACTAACATTTTGTTCTCCTTCGTTTAACTAACTCTACAAGAATAATGATTAATATGGAACTTGTCAATACTTATTTTGCTAATTCTTTTTATTCTTCTGATTCTTCTTATGCTTTAACTTTATATTAGTCTTTGTCTTTTGTTTCTTTTTGCACCCTTAGGGTAAGGGTTATGGTAAGGGTTAGTTATCCACAATTTTATACTAACTTATCCACAATTTATTCAT
>Ga0102960_1000110_pt1 | contig 29548 bp, 39 predicted proteins | sample SalPon2_B_H2O_MG_2_FD_84521 | JGI IMG/M metagenome (GOLD analysis project Ga0102960, IMG submission 84521) | Salt pond water microbial communities from South San Francisco under conditions of wetland restoration - Salt Pond MetaG SF2_B_H2O_MG | ecosystem: Environmental > Aquatic > Non-marine...
AAACCAATATTTGATGTTTTTGCAGAATACTACTATCAAAAGGAAATCAGCGGTATGATACAAGAGGGGGTGATTGAAATATCTCCGCTAGCCTACATGAGAGGTAGAACATTTAAAAATGCATACATTATTGCAGACGAAATGCAAAATGCTACACCTAGTCAAATGAAGATGTTATTAACTAGAATTGGTGAGCATAGTCGCATGGTGGTTACAGGTGATCTACAACAGGCAGATAGAATGAATTCTAACGGCTTGTTAGATTTTACTAATAAAGTAGAATCAAGAGATCTTAATCATATTGGAGTTTGCAGATTTGATAAAGGAGACGTAGAACGACATGCGGCGGTAGTAGAAGTACTAGATATATACGGCGAAGATTAAATTTCCTTATAGGGTAATTTACTGAAGAGTTTAGTTTTGTCCGACTGCATACTAAACTTTTCATACTCGGGCATAGGGTCTTTGGCATCCGTAATATTAGGCCAATTACCTGTTGTTGAAAAATACTCGTTGTGTTTATACCACGGGTCGTTTACATCGTCTGTCTGATAAATTGCTTCTTCAGGACATTCAGGAATACAAACTCCGCAGTCAATACATTCATCAGGGTTGATTACTAACATGTTTTCACCTTCGTAAAAACAGTCTACAGGACATACAGACACACAGGTTGTATGTTTACACATTATACATTTGTCGTTTACTAAATGAGCCATATTAACCTCCTAACCAATTTACTACACCTCTAATTGCTAAAAGCAAATACATTAATTCCATTAATGCTCTTGGCGTATCTTTATCTTTAACACCCATGTAAATCCATATACTACAACTTACAAGGGCAACACTCCATCCTAGCCACTGTATGTTAGGGTTACCACCACTTAATAAAAATGCACTAACCATTGCTAGGATAAAACCCAACCACCGCCAGCCGTCTATATTATGATAGTAACGGATTTTCACTTTTTACTTTTTGCTTTCTTTTTCTTTTTAGCAGTTCCTGCCTTCATCTCACGATATTGTTCACCAGTCATGCCTGTGGGTATGCGTTCGATCTTGCCACCCTTCTCTAAAAATTCTTTTATCATTTGGTCTAATTCTTCTTGGCGCCTTCTAGCACCTTCTGGGTCTACAATATCCTTTACATTATCGAATGGCATACTACTCCTTTGTTAGTCGTGCTAGTTTAACCAACGTAGCACTCATGTTTATTTCTGGATCAGCAACAAATGAATGATCTACTAATCCTTGTTTGATTATTAAAATTGCTTGGTCCTGTTTATCTTCTTCTGTTGTAAACACTTCCAAGTTGTCATACATCCAACGGAAAATATCTTCCATTTCCTCTGGCCTTGCTTGACTGCAAATTAGTTTACGTGCTTCTGTAATTTTGCCTGCTTTAAATAGTTCTACCATATCTACTTTGTAATCACTTTCACCTGTATCACCTTTTTGTGGTGGAAGCAGTTTGCCTGTAGTACTGTTCATCTGACACATATTGATACACTTACGCATATCCGGATACGTTGCTTTTACAAATGTATCTAGTACATCTAGATCAGGTTCAACACCTTCTTCCAACAAGATAGTTGCAATACGTGCTGTGAATTCTGTTTGATCTACGTTTGTAATATGAAAGCCTTGACATCTACTATGAATAGCAGGAATAATTCTGTTAGGATAGTTACAGGTTAAAATAAATCTGCTTGTAGTATGATATTCCTCCATTACACCACGTAGTGCGGCTTGTGCGTTTGGTGATAGATAATCTGCCTCATCAAGTAACACAACTTTGAAGTCTCCAAATGGAATCATTTGCACAAAGTTTACAATCTTATCACGAACATCTTCTACGCTGTTTGTTCGCGATGCGTTAATCTCTAATACGTCATATTCATTAACTTCAAGTTCATTTAGCAATACTTTTGCTAGTGTTGTCTTACCAATACCAGCATGACCACTAAAAAGCAAGTGTGGAATACTTTTATCTTTAACCCAACCGTTTACTTGATCTCGTTGTGCTTGATCTCTAAAAACATAATCCTTTACTTCTTTAGGACGATATTTTTCTACCCATAGTTCTTTAGCCATTTTGTTCTATCCTTTTTCGTAATCCACTTGTACTAAATGAATGTTGTCTTTTATTATAGTATATTTCTATGCCTTTGTCAACACATAGTTGCTTGCCTGTGAAGTCGTTTTGACGATATTCTTCACCAATAAATCTTTTATTAATATCATATGTTAGCAGTATATCAATTAGATCTTTTTCGGTTTCGTAAGGAATAATTTCATCAATGTATTTGCAACCTTCTAACTGAACATATCTTTCAAACACACTTTGGATTGGTTTATTCTTTTCGGGTCTGTCTATAGTTGGATCTGTTTGGAGTCCTACTACTAGGTAATCGCAATTTGATCGTGCTTCTTTAAGCATAGCAACGTGTCCACTATGGAAAAGATCAAAACTACTAAAGGTTATTCCTTTTATCATTCATCGAGCCTGTATAAACTTTATCTAACAAATAGAACCAACCACCATTAATTATTGGTTCAATAACAGCATCAACTGCCGCCAGTTCTAGTTCTGCACCCGTAATTAATCTGTTACAGGTCATTGCTATTATAATATGGCCGATTGTGTAGATAATTGCTCTAGCCAAACTGGAATGACCAACGAGCCGCTTTATTAGCGTGAATATACCAACACGAAATTCAGTCATAGTATTATAATACTATTCTTTGTCTTCGTTGTCAAGTATTTTATTTGAGTGTTTTACCGTTTCAGGACTTCTATATTCGTTTGTATTGCGTAAATGCGGATATTGATATTCTTTCGGTACATATCCATATCCTATAACACGGTCCCAATCACGTTGTGTATAATAATCATTTTTTGGCATTACAAAGATATTTATTATTCCTATGATTGGGTAATAATATTATAGATCTCTTGCCAATTGTCTGCACGTTTAATATTTGGATTTTTGTAATCTTGATTCCAATTGTGTGATACTAATATACAACGGTGACCACAATTTAGTCCCGATTCTGCATTTGCTGGTTTATCTTCTATCCACCAATGTCCGGGTTCATATTCTTTAAGTGCTTCGTCCTTGTCTGCGCCTGTTGCTAAACACTGCACACGAAAGAATGTTCCACGTCCAAAGAATCTTTCTAAATTCATTGTACGTAATTCGCCTGCCCAATGATCTGTACTTAAACTAGTAATGGCTTCAAAGTGATAACCTTCTGCTTTAAGTTTTTGAACATATTCAACACTATCACGGAGAGGTTTTAAAAATCCCATCCATGCACTTTCGTTAAATTGTTTAACTAGTTCATCACACTGTTTTTTACGCTGAAAGCCATAACGCACATATTGATTATACACACCTGGCTTTTTAATACGGAATCCACGTTCGGCCATCCATGCATCAAACGCTGGTTCCCAGTCTAGTAGCACACCGTCTACATCTACTAGAATTTTTTTCAATTACAAGTCTCCGTCTTTTCTGTTTTCGGAATAGTGTACGTCAAACTCTCCGCCTGGATATCTTGCTTTAAGTTTGTTTACATTTTCTGCTACGACTTCATTAGGATCGAGACCCAATGCCCGGCAACTATTAATCCAATACCACATAATATCGCCAAGTTCTCGTTTGCAATGAAAGACAGTTTCGTCATCCATAGGTTTACCTTGGAAGATACATTTTTTAACAATTTCACTAAACTCTCCTCCTTCTGATGCAATACCAATTGCACCGGTCATTAATAGTGCTGTGTTTATATTAGGGTTATTGACTTCGATGTCTTTTGCCCTATAAAACATTTCACTCAATTGATTGCTTTCTTTTGATGTTACTTGTTCTACAAAGTCTTTGTATTTGTTTAAGTCTACTTGTGCCAATTACTTCTCCTTTGGCTCTTGATGTTCCCAATAAATGATTCTTTCCCCAGTTTCTTCAATTACGATAGGTAAAGAATATTTGTAATCATTTGCTTGTTGCCTTCCTACATATTCCCATGTGTAGCCTTTTTCATTGTTCTTTTTGACTTCTGCAAAAAATTCTGCATTATCATAGGCAAACATGCCTAACATTGTCACTAGTACTGCCGTGAACATTTTTTCCCCTTTGTTTGTGTTTTATCTTGCCCCAAAATCTTCTGCCTTTGCTTTATCCGGTGTTGTATCAATTTCTTCACCAATATATACATCATTAGGTTTTTCATCTGATACAGCAAGTATTTCTTTAATGTCTATTTTTCTTACTTCAATCTCGGTCCCGTCATCTTGCTCAACTATAAAACCTCGACTCCAACGACCGTGTGCTACTAAAATCCAATCACCTACATTGTACTCGTCTTTATTTTCATGCCCTTTAGCATACACCTGACACCATCTAGGATAAATGCCACGTGTCTGACCGTCATCGTTGCTAATAATAATTCCGCCTTTGGTTTTTTGTTCACCAAAATGCATATTATATGCAAGTACGTCATCATGAATAGGACGAATACTACCTTTTATTCTTGTTTTTAAACCTGTAGGTCCGCCCATCATTTTTGTAGCATCGATCATTACTATTCTCCTGTAGCGTCTTTAATACCACTGCGTCTTCTACGGGCTCTTTGCACAGCCTCGGTTGCAGTGTCTAATACTTTTTCTTCTTGAGTTACTTCTTCTTTCTTCACTTCAGGTTCTTTTTCTGTTACAACTTCGGAAACAGGTGTATCTTCAACCTTCAGTGTTTCCATTGGCGGGACCGATGCGGCTTGTTTAGCATCTTCAGCAATCCTTACGTTATCAGGATCCGGTGCCGCGTTTGGATTATTTTCATAGTACTGTGCCATAATTTGTTCACGTGTACGCAAAATTTTACCACCAGTGCCAATTTCGTCGCCTCTAGCATTTACTTTCATATTGCCAATTGCTGGTTGTAATTCATTGGAAGAACGTAATTTATCCATATCAATAATACGACCTTGCATTGTTCTATATTGTTTTCTTACTGCCATAATAATCTCCTTTGTATAGGTACTTATCTCATGAATTCCGTGGGATCTAAATTATATTTGATAGAATCTACTTTGTGTACTCCTAACAAATATAGTACGTAACTGGCTACACTAGACCCACGTCCTACACCCCATACAATGTTGTTTTTGCGTAGTGTATCCACCATGTATTTAAGAAATTGTAAAACATCCATCATAGCATGTGACTTATATAAAGATAATTCATAATCAACACGTTGTTTTTGTTCTGGAGTTTCACAAAGACCCAATACGTAATCTTCAATATCAAACTGCTTATACTCTGCTGGCATAAACCAATTTAGTCTATTGTTTTGATCATACAAATCTTGCCCGTCTTGATCATTGATAATTGTTTGGAAAATTTCTATAGGATCTTTATTTTCACTAACAAGATTGTTATATTTCTGAATAGAGTCGTTTTGTGAAATAACACAATTTTTTATATTGTGTGTTTTGTTTTGATAAATTAATTCTATTATATTGCGTTCGGTTAGTATAGATTGGCCAATATTATTTTTCTCGGCCACCGTCGATAATTGTTGGTTTAAATGATTTGTCGTCTTTTGCTTCTGAATCATAACCTAAATCTTTCCAACTAACTGCACCTTGCCAGTATTTTTTAGCATCAATTTTTTGATCAAATGTTGATGTATCATCTCTGTTCCACCACGGAGTGTCAATAGATGCATCAATCCATTCGCTAACATCCAAATGTTTATTTTCAATACTTTCTTCATCTACTGTATATTGTACATTATCACCTAGTTTGCTGTCAACCGTTAATTCTCCGATTTCGAAAAAATCACCAACAATTGAAACAATTTTTCTGTGTAAAACTATTCCTAGCAATTGATCATATGGACTTCCTGGAATCAATAACTTGTTTATTGGCATTTTAAACCAAATAGATTGTGTTTGGTCTTTGGGATTGAAAATAATACTGTTTTCACAAAGTCTATGAAAGAGATATTTGACTTTTTCAAATGCAAGATTTTGTGTTTTTATTTCTTTAACTTTTGGTAAAAAAGTTACATTTACATTATATCTATTAGGATATACACAGTTGTCGATTACAACAGTTGCATCGAAATGAGTACTCCAAGAAAAGTAATTTATTTGTTCATTATTCAACATTAATAAGTGATCCTAAATCGTTGTCGTTGTCTTTATTAGTAGCGTTTTGAAGTTCTTGTCTTTGTCTTTTTACAAGTTCTTCTCTATACATAGTTAGTACAGAACTAATTTGTGTCAACACACTCTGATTAGGAAATCTTGTTGCTGTAGTATATTTTTTTGTAAGTTCTATTACTTTCTTTTCTAGTTCGTCCGTAGAAAGATTAGCAGGGTTTTCTACAAGAGGATTAAACATAATTTTTACTCGTATAAACCGAGATACTTAACAAACAAAGTAGTACCACTATCCGGAGACCAAACTTCAAAAATATATCTTTTGTTTGCTTCAATTGAAAAAGGAAAACTTAATGATGCTTCTTTAATTGTATTTCCACTAGGATTATTAATAGTAAAAAGTTTTGTAGATCCTTCTGTTCTCACATCATAGATAACATGTGTCATGCTATCACTTGGTGCAAAGTTAATAATTTGCGGAATATTAACTGTTGGATTTTCTCCTGAAATTAATAGTCTTTTGTATGATCCTGATTGATAATCAATAGTAGTTTCACCGTCAACACTTGATGTTGTTGGTGCTTTAATTGCTGTATCAACAAAGATTGCTTTAGATAACTCTTTATCAGTAAAATCGTTGTTTTGATCTACTCTTGCTCTAGTATCTTGCAAACCAGTAATTTCTGTTTTTGCAGTTGTCAGGGCCGTTTTAATGTTTTGGAAATTATCTCTAAATCCTTGAGAATCGTTATCCTGCCCTGCTACCGGATAATTGTCATCTATATTTGTTGTACTAATGTTACTTGCCATATTATATCACCTTCCTTTTTGGAAATGCAATGTATTTATCACCTGTTTGACCCTCTACAGAGTCTATTGTTAATCTATCAACTTCAAATTCAATATTCTTGAAATCAAAGCCACTTTCTTGTATATTCTCTAATATACTTATTCCTTGACCTGGCATAACATATGCAATCGCGACTGCTTTTGTATAACCTAGTGCCAATCCTGTACTTTTTTGTGAAGTACTCATCCACAAAGGTAAGAACTTTTCATTGATTGAAATCTGTGTACTATCGTTCTCTGGATATAAACTTAATAACTTTTCTTGCATGTTTGTTACACTATTTGGATATAAAAATCTGTATGCTAGTTGGTCGATAGTAATTAAATTTGTACTTACTTTAAATTTGTTTGTATCGATTGTAATTGGTTTATTTCCTGTCCCAAACGGAATTTTTTGTGATACTGAACCTTTAAGTCCTTCTGCTTCATCAACTAGTTCTACATAAATCACTTCATATATTACATTATCATCAGCATCACTAGCATCTGCTATCTTAATGTCTCCAAATCTAAAAGTTTTAGTATGGAAGTTTGTAGCAAGTGCAGGAACATATTTTTCAATAGCCAAAGTTTCTATACCATGTTGTAGTAACATTTTAATTTGTGGTTGTGTACCAAAGTTAGGATCGTTAGCACGATACAGTGATTTTTCTGGAAAGATTTTAGTATCTGTTATAAAGTCGTAAAAGTATTGTCTTTTTACTTTAGGTAAAAACGGCTGTAAGTATATATTAGAATATTGTGTGATAGTGTCTGCTGTTACAGCAATTTGAAAAGTTTTTTCTACAGCACTTAATTGATAAAAATCTCTCGCACCTATTGTAAATCTATAAATTCTATCAATTGTTGTCGTTCCAGCATCTAAACTAAAACTGTTCAATCCAAATTGTGAAAGGTCAATAGTTGTTAGTCCGTCTTTAAGACCTGTTGCACTTTCAAACTGATTAATTTTTCCAATTATTTCTCCACTGCTTCCTAGTTGAAGACCTGGAGGAAGACTACCACTTAATAGTGAATATCTTATGCTTGCGTTAGGCAAAGTAGTAGTAGCATTGATTTGTAAAACACTTTGTTCATTAGGTACAAGTGTGCCTAACAAAGTTGGTGAGGTAAACCTAATTGTGCTATCGACTTCTCCTTGTATTTTTAGTATAAATTGTCTATCTTGATAAACAGTTTCATTAGAAAAATTATCATCTCTAGTCACTCTTACAGTAAATGTGTAAGTTTCTGTTACAGCAGGCTGATAAGGTACTTTACCAAAAAGCACACCGTTGGTTGTATCTAGTTGCATTCCTCTTGGTAAAATACTTTGTGAACTATCTTCATTTTCTATAAGGCTATATGATACAGTGCCACTGAATTGGTTTGGATCATAAACTTCTAGTGGTATTGTAATATAATTGTTTGCACGTTTTATTCCAAGATTACCAGTTGTTGTAAAAATTGGTGCTCTTAAATATGTTGCTGAACTAATATAAGTTTCTGTGTCTGCACTTATAAGTGTTGTATCTGTTCTAAATTGTTCTTCATTTGCAACAAGAATTTTAAATTTTCTAGTTTCTCGAGTTACGCCATCGGACACCGTTACTCTAAATTCATAGTATCTAGCAAGGTGTCTAGGAATAGCAGTATCTCCCGATGCATTACTTCCGTAATCATATGGATACAAATCGTAAAATTGTAAATCGTATGCATTACTTGCACTTTTGTAATCAACAGTCAAATCTGCAGAAACAACCCCAGTAAGTCTACCGTTTTCATCCATTCTCACACCCGGAGGTAATTCGCCAAACAGATCGTCGAAATAATAAATTAATTTTTCGCCTGCTGTTATATCAGGGTCAGTAGCACTTAATTGAAAATCAATAGGTGACCTATTGATAATAAAATATTCACCTTGTGGCCCAATCGGAAGTGTGCCTTCAGGAGTAATCCAAAGCGGCGGATCTTCGCCTTCTACTGTATATGAAAATGTTCTATCAATAGAACCTTCGTCATTAGATGCTCTAATAACAAATTCGTGCAGTGTAGTTTCAGAAACTTCTAACGGAGTTCCTACAATCTTGTTTCCTTCAAGTCTCAATCCTTTTGGTAATGAACCACTTATTAAGGAAAAAGTATCAGCATCAACTGCTTGAAGTGCTACATCGAGAGTAATTCGTTCTTGGATTGTACCTAAACTACCTGCTGTTGTTGTCCATACTGGTTTAGCCATTTTCTATCCTCTTACCAGTATTTACCTTAACTATCAACGCGACCGATTATCCACCAACTATTGTCTGACCAAATAAGTGTTATACTTGCATACTCAAAGTTTTCACCGATTCTCGTTGTTCCACTAGCACCGTTTAATGTTAGGCTAATTTCTACATATCTGTCTAAAGTAGGTGGACTTACTGGTTGGTAAACACCTCTTGATTTTAGTTTTATAACTTTAATTTGTCCTTCTCTTGCACCGTCAGCAAGTGTAGCATTTGCAATAGTAGATCCGCCCGCTGTCCAATTACCTGTAGTAATAAAGGTACAATATGTAGCAATACTAATTGCTTGAGGACTAGAAGTTGCACCAATTGTGACATTATCATTGTTTGCAATAAATGTTCTACCAGTTGTAACTACGTCACTATCTAATTCTATATAGCCAGTTCCTAGATGTGCAATTCTTATGTTATCGTTTGAATTGGCAGTTTCAATACTATTACCTTCAATTCTAATATTACCAGCATCTACATAATCTGCATCAACATTACCTGTCAAATTTCCTTGGAAACCTGTGTTGGCAATTATAGTTGTTCCTGTTACTGCCGCTGGTGTATTACCGCCTACAATGCCGTCAATGTTTCCTGTAACATTTCCTTGTAAGTTTCCAGTTATATTACCAGTAACATTTCCGTTAAAAGTATTAGCATATACATTGTCAAATTTAAATGTTGCACTACCAATGTTTACAGTTCCGTCTTGATCAGGAATAATTGATGCATTAGTTGTTAACTGTCCTGCCGCATCGAAAACAATATCGCTTCCTGAAGTAAATGTTGGGTTTCCTGATCCTGTAACATTAAAGTTATCTACATTAAGACTGCCAGTGATAATTAAATCATTTAGTGTTGTAGTTTGTGTGCTAGTTAAATTTTTTGTAGTTACTGTATCTAATACATTTAAACTGCTTTTAACAGTTAAGAAACTTTCCATCTCTACGCCTGGCGTGAATGATACAGCACTTGAATCTGTTGTATCTACCGTAGTAACAAATAGGTTAGTTGTAGTAATGTTAGTTGCACTGTCAACATCTCCACTATGTGTACCTGAACTATTACCAGTTAAACTACCACTGAAACTTGTTGCTGTAAGTGTGCCACCATTAGTAATATTATTAGTACCTAGATTTATGTCACCAGTCATGGTACCACCGGAAGTTAATAAGCCTCCCTGCGTAGCAATATATGTTCCATCTACAACACTTGTAACATCTACAAATTCTAATGCTGTACCACTTGCCGCAACTCTTACAAATTTCAATGCATCAGCGGCACCACCTGCATATGATGCTGGAGTGTCTGATAGTCCTACAAAAGTTGACGACCCTCCGCCACCTCCGCCACCGGCACCCCATTCTAATATTGTACCTGAAAGTGGAACAGTTAATACTTCGCCTGTGTTACCAATTGTTTCAGGAAATTGATAAGCACCATAAAAACTAACTTTACCTGTACCGCTTGCATCTAAAATTAAATCTTCGTTTGAATCTATAGTAGTAATTGTTTCGTCTTTAATCTTAATACTGTCAAGTATAATTGACCCATCTGCGTTTACTTTAAATTCTCCAGTATCCCCTTCAAAGGTTCCTCTTCTAAATGGTTTAGCAACAAACGCATGATCATTACCATCGTATGTCATACCATAGTAACCCATACCTTGTGTTGTACCGTTTACTTTATATTCATGGAAATGAATTTGTCCGTATTCTGTACCAACATCTGTAAGTGGAGAATCAATGTAATGAATATAGTTCATCATTGATGTTAAAGTATTATTATCACTCCCTTGTTTTTCAAAGTATGCATCACTAATATCTGGCATTCTTACAATGAACGATGCATCAGGGTTATTAGGAGCCGGTGCAGTAAGATCTGCATAATTTCCAATACTTCCAAAACCACCAAGTGCTAATCTAATAAAAGCAGTATCTGGTCTTGTAATATCGCCGCCGATATCATTTCTCAAACCAAACGCATTTAAATTAAATTCGGATCCTAGGCCACCACTTATGTTTCCTGTTAAATTACCCGTAACATCACCAGTTAAATCTCCATTAAGTGTGTTATCGAGACCATTTACGATAGGTGTACTATCGTTTCCAAATACACTACCTTTCAAATCTCCTATAACATCGCCTGCAATATTTCCTACGTTTAAAGATCCTGTTGCTGTTATATTTCCTGTAATATTAATATTGCCACTACCTACAATGTCAAAACTGTTTAGTGTTAATGGTCCACCTAGTTCTGGAGTAATATCTTGTACTAAATTTAAAGAGGCACTTATTTGGAGATCAGTTCCGACAATATCAGTTGTAACGTTAGAACCTCCTTTAATACCAAATACAGAATTTGGACTGCCGGCTGTAATAGTATCGCCGCTGTCATCTTGAACTCTACCAAATGCATTTTGATCAGGGTTTATAGGATTAAGTATAATACTTTCTCCATCCGAAGTAACAGTCAAATTATTTGTATTGGAAGATTTGATTCTTTTGAAAGTTAAGTCTTGTAAAACTTTTCCTGCAAATATTGCTTCCCCATCTGTAATATTACCTAGATTAGAAGCAGTATTTGTTTCACCGCCTAGTCCTTCTAGAAAAGTAAAGTTGTCGTTTACTTTATCAAATGCGGTACGTAAATCGTCTCCTGTCCCGTCGTTTACGTTTTGACCAATGTTTATAGTTTGTATCGCCATATGTTTCTTCCTATACTATTTACAGTCTACCCACCACAACTTCGATGGTTCCAACTTCCTCTGAATCATAATCTTGTAATGCTTTACCAATTACAGCACCAAGTTTTGGATCATCTGATGCAATACCTACACCATCGATATCACTGGAAACAATCATGTCACCTTTTGAAATTTTACCAACTACCTTACAAGGAACGCGACCTTGTAGTGCAACAGCAATCACAAATTCACCTGGCATTTCTGAATTCATTAAGTGTGCTGGATTAGTAGATACTACACCAGCAATTTTAGTATTCATTTCGCCTTTACATACTGTAACTTCATTATAACCACCAAACATTAAAACTGTACCTGGTTCGTAGGTATTGTCACCTAAATAATTTTCAGCCAAGTCAGCATATTGTGCCGCTGTTGCAGTACCGTCGAATGTTGTTGCATACACAGTTGCCCAGCGTGTGCCGCTTGCACCAATGTTACCGTTGTTGTTTTGATCTGTGGTAATATTACCATCGACCTGGATATTACCTGTAAATGTTCCACCTTCTACAGGAACATACTGATCATCTAGAGCCGCATCACCGAGGGTTACTGTAATACTAATATCACCACTACCATCAATAGTTGTTGTACCTGTTGCTTGTCCTGTTAGTGTAATATTTCTTGTAGTTTCCCATTGACTTGCTGTAGCAGAGTTACCAATAAATGTTGATGTAGCATCTCCGTTATTTGTAAGGACAGTTGTACCACCGTCTGCACTTTTTATATTGGCTCCGTTAATATCGTCTGCATGTAAAGTAGCAGTATAGATATTGAGGAATCTAAATCCAGATGGTTGTGGTCCACTACCTAAATTGTAAGTATCATTTGCACTAGGTAAAATATTTTGTGAATTCATTTGTCCAGTCATTGTACCACCGGATTTTAACAAAGCACCATTTGTATCTAAAACAGCATCATCAATATATGCTTCAACACTTGTGTTAAATTCAATAAGTGCTCTAATTTGTGCAGGAGTAAGAGCAACTACAGCGCCAGCACTTGCACCAGAAGTACCTAGCATTGTGTTACCAGTTTGATGCCTAATTTTATTTAAACTTATACCGTCGCTTGTTGATGTTGCTGTAAGTAATGATACCCATCCGTCTGTTGATGTAAAGAAATCATCATCAAAACTAGACAAACCACTTCTTGCTTGCTTATCTGCTTGTGTGCCAGTTGGCGCCGCATTTTCTGCTGTTGCTAGTTGTAAATTTAATTTACTTTGTGAAATAGCCGCCGCAACACTGACGTCTGCATTTTTGACTGCTCCACTGGCAAGTTGTATGTTAAGACTGTTTCCGGCTCTGTTAAATCTTACATCTGAACCAGTACCAAGTGGTTCACCAAATGTTGGACTTCCGCCTGTGGAATCAACTGTTGTATCTAATGACACGTTAACACTGTTATGGAAATCAACAAATTGATTACTTGGATTAACTCCTGTAAACATTACAATATCAGTATTGCTTGGATTACCTGTAATTGTAACATCGCTTAATCCACCTAGTGTTGATTTTCTATCTACATAAGATTTTGTTACAGCATCTTTATCTTCTGTTGGATCCATTAAACCTTTGATTTGGTTATCATTCATTAAGATAGCACCAGCATTGAGTGTGCTATCATTTAACATCTCAAAAGTTTTTACTTCGTTTCTAATTGAATCAGTAGTTGCACCTCTAAACACATTGTCAGCATAGTTTTTGTTTACACCGTCGTCTGCTTGAGCACCTACCATTGAAATATTTGTAATCAAGTTTGAGTTCATGTTCAACTCACCTTGCATTTTATTCCATTGGCGAAGTGTAACATCATAACCATCTCTTGCTAACAAACCACCTGATGTTGTACTCTGTTGATTATTATTTGCAGTAAATGGTGTTACCGCAGTACCGTCTTCGTGTCTACCAATTACATTTGAATTCAAGTGTGTAACGATAGTTGCTTCTGTAGGTACAGCATCATCTGACTTACCTTGCATTTTATCGTCTGTTGAAAACTCGTCAATTGTAGTACCTTTAGTAAAACCAATACTGTCAACGTTTGTTAATCCAATGTTTGCATTAAGTTCAACTGAACCGTCACCTTGGTTTACACGGAAAAATCTACCAACTCTAAAGTTACCATCTTGGTCAGTACTTGCATAGAATACTCTACCTGCACCTTCTTCTACTGCTTCGTTAGCCTGTTCAGCACTAAAGTCTGGTCTACCAACAGGCTCTCCAAATACGTTATTAGGATAATTAGAAGCCGCATAGTTACCCCAACCAATGTTTAGGAAGTCGTGTCCTGTTGCTCTCATGGTTGAAATTTTTGTTGTTACCCTAATGAATTCGTTTGCAGTTCTACTACTTGGAACTCTTAAATCAAAAAGTTGTAACTGATAATCAACTTGTGTTCCGACCTCGTCGTCTGTGTTGTCTCTTTCAACATTTAAAATTCTAAAGACTTGAGCATCACCTGTTGAAAATTGTAATGCACTACTTGGAAGTACTCGTGGTGTATCTAAAAGTCCTTTAACATATATTTTCTTACCAACGGTAAGCATAATCTTTTCACCATCAGCAACAACAGTACCTACGCCTAAACTTAATTCTTGTCCTAAACTTAAAACGGCTCTACCACCACCTGTTGCAGTACCGCCACTGCCTGTGTATACACCAGCACTTGCTAAATCTAGTTCTGTTGACAAGTTAGAATCTGTGTAAACTTTAAAGTCAGTACCACTAGCATTACCTACATAGTAGACTCCGTCAACACCTGTCATTCCAGCACTATCGAATCCAGCAAGTTTAATAACACTTCCGTTTGTAAAATAGTGATTTGCTGTTGCTGTAAAAGTGTCATTTGCATTATTTGCACCTGAAATACTTACACTTACTGGCGTTACATCTTCAATGGTATATTCTGTTGTATCATTATTAGTTGAAAATGCACTTAAAATCATTCTACTGTCTGGAAACGGTAGGTAGTCAAAATCTCTAATTTCGAATTGATTATTACCTGTAATATTATTTGTGCCGCCAGGGTTATGCGAAATTACTTCTTGTGTATAATCAACATCAGGTGAGCCTGTTTTGTTTACATTTAGTTGTCTAAAGAATGTAGTACCTGATTGAACGTTTTCGTTTGGATCACTTCCTGATGCTTTAATACCAATACGACCATAACCATTAGAACCGTTTAGTGATCTAATTTGTCCACCATTACGTGCCCAGTATGCAGTATCACAATAGTATGTAAATACAGATACCGCTTCAATTAAACCTGCGTTTGTAGCAACTAGGCCATAACCATCACTGTTGATTTGTGTGTAGTCGTTACAAGCCATTGACTTGTTACCAGCAGTTTCTAATCTTATTTCTACACCATTATCAATATAACCATTATTAAGATTTCTAGTACTTACTTTTATTTCTGTATCAGCCGCTAGTGTTAGTGTTTGCCTAAATGTTCCTTGTCCTAAACCGTCATCTACCGGTGCAGTAGAACCGATAATACGATAAGTTCCTTTTTCTGTATCACTTGGATTATTACCTTGATACAAGAAAGTTGTTGGAAGTTGTACAGGTCTAGTTAATCCTTGCAAGGTTATTGAAAAACCGCTCGCATTAGGACTATCAACTACAGTACCATATTGTACACCGGAGTTACCGTCAACATATTGACCACCACCACCTTGTCCACAGAATGATGAACATGTTTGAGCATATGGAGATTTTGTAAGAATTTGTCCTTCAGGATCAAGTGTCATAACAAATCCTTGATGTCTTCTAATACTCAAGTTTCTAATAATAGTTGAGTTATTCATCAAGAATACGTCACAATGTTGATTTAGTTTTTTAAGTTCTACTACAGTATTATTTGTAATTGAATATGTTAATGTAGTTGTGGTTGTTGTGTTAATGTCACTATAAAGTTCACAATCAGCAGTTTGGAAATCTCCAACTCCTAATGGATCAAAAGTAATATTTTTAATGTAGTATCTAACACTTGGACCAACACCATCGGTGTGTTCAAAGTACATTCCGTTCAAAGGATAGTACACTAGATTTTTTAATCTTACACTTCCTGCTCCAGCACTGTTCAAACCACCATTACTATCTGCTTGTGAATATTGACTATCATAGTGATTTCTAAAACGTGCAGATTTAGGTGTTGTTCCAGAATTATTATAATTGAAAAGATCTCCTCTTTCAAATTTCATATCTATAGATCTTTGAGGAGGTCTTACACCAACTTTCGATTGTATCAATACACGTCTAAATTCGTCACCTTTTAAGGATACATTTTCTGGTATAGGCATTGGACACAATTCTTCATAATTGCCTGACTCAACATGTACTGTTATTTCAGGTAATGGAACATTTTGTTCTCTTCCTTGCCCACCTGTTTTTGCAGGTAGTGTTCCTAAACCACCTGTTATAGCATTGGTAATAATTGCAAATAAACTTGTTAGAATACCACTAGCAGGTGTTTCTGCTGTAATACTAGTATCAATAACCTGTACATCTGTACTTACATTATTAGTAGTTCCAACCAAAGCAGGTAATGATCCCAAACCTCCTGTGATAACAGAACTTATGTTGTTCATCAATGTATCAACTTTTGTTCTAGCGGCAGTTTCACCTGCATTAGATAAATCTCTTACTTGTTTGCTAGAATCAACTGCTGTTTGTAAACTTGTGAATAATATATTTGTAAGAACGTAATCAGAAACTAAATCTCTAGCATATGCAACAGCCGCCGCTGTTTGTTGCTCTTGTCCTGCAACTTTGCTTACTGCACCATCATAGTATCTTGAAGCATTAATTCTTGTTTGTGTGTTACCGCCATATTTTAAATCAAATGCAACACCATCTAAAATAATACCAACATCTCTAGCACATTTATTCTCGTCATATGTAAAGTTTTCCCAAATACTACCAGGTGTAGCATTTGCAACCTGATAATTGATATATGCTATTGTTTCGTCTACAACAAATCTTTTGTTACTATTGATAAGAGCATAAGCATTTGGATTTGCAGTAGCATCTGGAGCAACATAAGCAGTGTTTGTTAAAATATTGTTTAGGACTAAATCTCTAGCAAAATTTATTGCCGCAACAGTTTCGCTTTGTTGTCCTGCAACTAAACTTATATCATCACCTGAATTTCCAGGTGTTCCTGCATTGTCCCAATAACTTGTCGCCGCATCAACAGTTCTACTGTTACCTACGTAGGTCAAATCAAATGACATAGCATCAATAATTAATCCTACATCTCTAAAACATTTTTCTTGATCATAAGTGAAAGAACTAGAAAAACCATCTGCGTTGTCATTGTCTGCTACTTCTCTATTAATAAATGCAACAGTTTCTTGTTGAATAAAACTTCTATTTCTTACAAGTAAACTGTTAGCAAGAACGTTAGTTGTATCTTCTGTTCCGTCAGCCGCCAAACCTACTGTGTATGGTCCTGGCTTACGTCCAGGTGTTGGAAAATAATTAATATGACTGCTAGGCAATAAACCTTCTGATTTTAATCTAGCATCACCTTTGATTACACGTTCTGCATAAAACAATGCGTCTCTAACACTCGAAAAAGCATTACCCCAACTTCTACCTACTTTTAATTGTTCAATACCTGCGTCTAGTTGTTGTCTCTCTGTTCTACCTTTAGAAGAAACATAGATGTTTAAGTTTGAAATGTAACCTGTAGAATCTACATAATTTTTTGTAACTGCTGTTAATCCGCTATCACCTTCGATAGGATCGCGAGCAAGTATTAGTTGTCCAGTCATTTCGTCACCGGATTTGGATACTTTTGTATCTACATATTGTTTATTAGTCGCTTCGTCCAGCAGTGTTGGAATTCTTGGTTGTCCTGCACCGTCTTGTAATTGTATTTGTCCTACTGCTACATCTCCAGCAACATCAATAAATGTCTGATCAGCATACTGTTTATTCACAGCATCTTGTGCGTTGATAGGATCAGCAAGACGTTTGATTCTAAATTGTCCAAGTGCATCAAGATCACCACCTAGTTCTGGTGATGTATCACGTGCAACTTCAGTACCAGTATTTCTAATAATAATTTGTGTAGGGTTTGTAGATTGATCAATAGTTACACCGTCACCTACTAGTGTTTTTTCAATAATTTCATCACCATTAGCATTTGATGCTAACACTTTATTAGCAGTTAATGCATTAGGTGTATTGTCTAGTGTTTCAAAGTTTAGACCACCGCCTAATCCTAGTGCCGCGTATAGTTCTGTAAAGTTTTGATTTGTTTTGTCAAAACCTGTTCTAATACTATCACCGGTTGCGTCATTACCAGTTGCGCCAATATTAATCTCTTTACGTGCCATATTTTAAACTCCGAAACTTTCTCCACATCCACAACTTGATGTTGCATTAGGGTTTTGTATACTCATGTATGATCCAAATACTTCTTTTTTATAGTCTATTGTAGTACCCATTACAAACATTAGACCAGTTGCATCAATAGCAAAATTGCCATTACTTAATTCAAATATCTCATCATCGTCTTCTACTGTATCTACAGCATTCCATTCATACTGAAAACCAGCACATCCACCGCCCTTAACGCTTAATTTAACGTACTTTTTGCCTTCCTTTGCAATGACGGTTTCCATGTGTTCTTTTGCTGAATCTGTCACAGTTACAATGCTCATGACAATATTTATGTTATATTTTATAATCCGAATGTAAATAGTGTTATGTTCAAAAGAATAGAAAATTCTATAACTCACTACTATCGTAAAAGCAAAAAGGGCAAAGTACACCCCTACAAACGCATGAAACAAATTGCTGTGTTTGTATGTGATGAATGCAATGAAGAGTTTAAGCGTGAGAAAGGTAAAGTAGATCCTAGGCGGTTAAGCGACAACTATTTTCATGTATGTCCTAGTTGCGATCCTAAAAGATTTGCACAAAAACGTGGAGTTGAAAAAAGGCTGGTTTGGAATATGCCAGCCTCTATAGATAAACCAATTAGTAGTTTGTAATTATTCAGACTTGTAAATAGTCCAAGCACCATATGCGATTGCCGCATATGCAAGTAATCCTGCAAGTGGTTTAGCAATTAGCACAACAATTCCTAATGCAATAAGTGCCGCACCGTCCCAAGATGTTCTTTCTGTGAAGCGTTTTGCTACCCAACCTTTAAAATTATCTAACATAGTAATCTCCTTTATTTTTTAGGTTTTACTTCTTTCCATAGTTGATCAACTAGTTTTGGTTTAGTTAATCGTTTGTCTAACTCAATGCCATGAGCACGACCTAGTTGTTCAAGTTCGTTCTTTGTCATTTTTGTTAGTTCTGCCTTTTTCATTACAACAGGCTTGTCTAACACTAATGGTTTTTCAGCAATTTCTGTTGGCATGAATATATTTTTAAGCCAATTAAGCATTGTACTCTCCTAATCTTTAAGTATAATTACCCCACAAGCGAGTCGTTCACCTGCATTTCCGGTTTTGAGTGATTCTGCATCGCCGCCTTTACCTAGGTCATCTACATCAGCATGGACTACTATTGCACGACCAACAACACTGCGTTCACCTATTAGATCAACACGTTTTGCTATAATAGTGAAGTCGGCTACGCCGTCTGTGTTCGCTGTGACATTTCCTAAATCGCCTACATGACCATTATCAATATCACCGTGATCTACATCATCGGGATTATAATGACCACCGGCGCTCTCACAGCCATCTGTCAAATCACCAAACTCGTGTATATGAAATCCATGTTCACCAGGTTCTAAACCTGTAATACGTCCTACTATTACAGTACCAGATCCTTTTTTCATTTGTCTCAACAAAATAGTTCCTTCTACTGATTCTCCGTGATCTAAATTACATAATGCAGTAACATAGTCATCTGATTCAGTAATAGTGGTAAGTTGAGTACACTGGCATTCTGCGGCTCTTGTTCTAGAGCAACTTTTTTCTGATATCTCTTGTAGTTTCATACAAGTATTTATTGTTCTTTTTTATACAAGTCCCATAATTTATACTTGTTCCTCCAAGTTTTCATCTCTGATGCCAACTTGTAGTTATGTGGTATAAACTTTAGAGGTTCTTGCTCGAGTACTTTCCTGATTGGACTGTTCTCGAATAAAATTTCGTCCTCGCTCATAAAAATATTTATGCAGTTTTTCACTTGCAAGGTTCTTTGCTTTGCTTTCTACCATTATATCTGCGTACGGCCAAAACTCTAATGCCCAGTCATTTACTGCGTTGTTCCACATAAAATCACTGTGGGCACGTAGTTTTTGTTTCTTGTATCCTGTTTCTAGTAGTGATTCCATATTAGGTTTAGAATCCTGTGGGAAATCTACAAGCACATCTTCACGGCTAACACTGTAATGAATAACAGGTCGAACACCACGCCAACTGTCTACTATGCGAGCAAATCTATCGTCGGTGGGTTGAATGTATTCTCCACTATTGACCCAGTGATGGTGTATGTCAAGAACGAGGGCAAGGTGGTCTGCAAGTTCGAGGCTTGCGTCGATTCCCCACGACATTTCGTCGTTCTCGATCGTGATAGTGTTTCTTGCTTCAGGCGAGAGTCGTTTAAGTGCGTCGATGATACCTTGTGGACCTTTTCTACCCGATATGTGTACATTGCATTTAAAGTCTTGAAATGATTTGCCGTATCCCATCCACCTGATGACATCCACATGATATTCAAACTCCTCTATACTTCTATTTACAATATCAGGATTATCTGACGCAAGTACAGTAAACTGACCAGGGTGCATAGAAAGCCTAACATCAAGTTCCCTTGCAACTTTGCCGGCCCTTGCGAAATGCTTTTCGCAATATGCGACCACATCAGGTAGTTTCCAATAATAGCACCAAGTAGGCTCTGTGTACACAGGAAGGACATCACTACCAAGTCTAACCATGCGTAGTTCATTAGGTAATCCTCCTACGTATCTAATCAAGTTTTCAAACGATTTGATGTTATGTACCATAATATCCCATAGACGTTCTTCTGCAACTTCTTTAGTTTGTCTATTAAGCCATGCAACAGTTGTTGAACGTGTATTGAATGGGCGTTGAATTTCTTCTAGTAACTTTTTCTTTTGTGTTTGGTCGTGATGCATATACTTACATGCAAATCCAATTCGTTTTGTCATAGTGTTTTTAATATTTTCCAAGTTTCTTCCCAGTCTTTAATATGATAACACAAACCTAGATCTTTGTCAACAAGCAGTTTTTTCAAAGGATAATCGTTTCCTGCTTTATCCATTCTATCACCAAAGAAATGTAATTCATCATTAGGATCAAAGTCTTTTATAATTTGTCCTTTGTCATTGCCTTTTGGATATATGTCTATTCCAGTTTCTCCACCAACTCGTGCTTCTATATTTGGAAAAAGTTCATTAAATTGTTTTGCAATAGTATTGCGTTCGTTTTTATGCTCATCCCATTCTTTATATATGAAACGCTCTTCTAAATTTGCATTACGTCCTACAATGCTATAGTTTACCATGCCAGGGCGATGTTCAAAGTGTAGTCCTGTTTTTCTGTAAAACTTGCTTTCTTGTAGTTGTATTTCCAACCACGCAATAGCATCTTCGGGCAGATGCCATACTTTAGAAAAAATGTTTTTACCATTTTCCCACACGTCGCTACCTGAACAGTTATATACACGGTTTACATTTTCACAAATTGTGGAACCAAGTTGTTCTAAAGTTTTAGGATAGTCACTACCAGTAATTAGATAAACATTATGATCATAGATAAATTCTATAAACCATTTTTGGAATTGATCGTTTATTTTTTGTCGACTAGGTGTAAGTGTGCCATCGACGTCGAAAATATACCTTTTCAAAATACTACTCCATGTTTTATATATTGTAGTATAGATTTATTTGTGTGTCAACTAAATTTTGTCTTTGATTGCTTTAAGAATTGCCAATGCAGATTCGTTACTTCCGTCGAACTGCATACCTAGTTTATCTGCAACTGCATTTAGTTCGTCGTCTAGTAAATCATTTGATACTACTTGATCAACATTTTTAAATGTTAATACCATGTTAATTGCACGTCTTTCTTCTGTGCCTGTATAAGCAGTTACTCCGTGCCATACACTACTTGGAAACATTACAATTTTACCAGGCTTAAAAGGAATTACGTATTTGCCATCACCTTTAACTCCGCCCCATAGTTTTGGATTTTCCCATCTTGGATCCCAAAGGACTAAATCACCGCCTTGTCCTTCTTGACCTTCGAACCAACATACTGCACTTATAGTTCCTCCATGATCTTCATCTGTATGGATATCCATTCCTGTACTATTAGGTGAAAATGTGCTTAACCAACTGCTTGCAACTACAGGTGTTATATGATGCTTTGGAGTAAAATCTTTTGCCCAATCTATTACAGATTGTTTAATATCCTTTAGCCCGTCAATTTGTGACATTGGTTCTAGTTGACCTGATGGAATATCAGGAAAATTGTTAATCTTAATGTTATTTTCTTTTACTATAGTACCCCAAAGTACTTTGTAATCTTCAAATTCAAATGTTCTGCTCATGACAATATTTACCTTTTCACAATCACTTCCAATTATTTTTTACCCACGGATCATCACAATTATGTGGATTTGGATCTCCGTGAAACACGCAAATAGAACAATCATCAGGTGGTATCACATCTTCTACTTCTCTAAATCTTCTATTGCCCTTGGCTCCGGAAGTTAAAATCCTGCATTTACGCACTTCCCATTTCCAACTTCTAATCCATTCATCAGGCCATAATGTAGCAGGATTTGATTGATTAGTTGCTGTCCATAACCAATCTTGATCTCCAAAATGACTTTTAATTATTGATTTTGGATCTTTAATAAAGTGTGTCCATACATCATTTAGTTGTCCTAATTTAAATCTAATAACACTTGAGTTATACTTTTTCCACTGCGGTTGCATCGATCTAGTAAAATCTCTAATTACACACCATTTGTCTACTTCGTACTCAAACAGTTTATCCAAATTGCCACTTACAACAACATCTAGATCCATATACAAAATTGTACTGTCTTTTGCTAAAGGTAAGTCTGCTGAATACATGTAAGGCTTACACCACCAACCAGTAAGTTCTTTTGGCAAATCTAAACAAAGTATATCTTTATTGATATCTTGTTTATTATCTGTTAAACATACCATAGTAAAAGGAATTGTAAGATTTTGTTTTACCATGCTGTAAAGTGTGTTTACATATTTTGCACTATACTTGTCACCGTGCTTTAAACACAGTACATAGTTTTTTCCTTTACTATTTACAGCATCATATGATGGATAGCCTTTTTCAAATACTGGGGCTACTACTTCTTGTTTGCGGCGGTTGTTTTCTTTTTCAAGCCGACGCTGTTCTCTTATTTTTTTCCATTCTTCTTTAGAATATTGACTTTTATCAATCTTCGGCACTCTCTAATGCTCCCTTTATTTTTACTATATCATCAATAATTTTTTCAAAGTCAGTTAACTTAACCATATTAGGTCCGTCACTTGGAGCATTATCTGGATCAGCATGTACTTCTAAAAAGAAATTTGTGATCCCCAAAGCACACCCGCTACGAGCCATCCCAGGGACGAAAGAACGATTGCCGCCGCTACTAGTCCCCAATCCTCCGGGTTTTTGGACAGAGTGCGTAACATCGTACACGATGTCAGCGTCAATATTGTCGAGCATCCACATAAGACCAGTATAATCCACGACAAGAGTGTTATATCCAAAACTTGTTCCCCTTTCTGTAATCCATACTTCTTTTGCACCTTCTGTTTTTGAAAGTATACCTTCAACGTCCCATGGTGCAAGGAACTGTCCTTTCTTGATATTTACAATCTTTTTTGTTTTGCATGCCGCTTGTACTAAATCAGTTTGACGGCATAAAAATGCCGGGATCTGTAACACATCAACTATATCGTTATAGTATGCGGCAATCTTTAGAACTTCGTTTTGATTATGAACATCAGTAAGTGTTTTACAACCTACTTGTTCTTTTATCATTTTAAAATCTTTAAGTGTAGTTTCTAATCCTACACCTCGTTTGCCTTTGATGTTGGTTCTATTTGCTTTATCAAAACTTGCCTTGAAATAGTATTCTATATCGTATTTGTCACAAACACGTTGACACTCGCGAGCAATCTCCATACTTTGATGTAGAGTTTCGTGTTGACAAGGTCCTGCTATAATTCTCATTCGTATCTATTTCCATTAAACACACAAACAAAATACAATTCTTCATTGCCTGCGTGTACACGATGAAACACACCGTCTTCAATTAACACAGTATCACCTGCTTCAACATGATAGGTAACACCGTCAAGTTCCATAGTTCCATAACCTTCTACAAACATATAAACTTCTTCCTGCCCTTCGTGCTTGTGTCCGCTTGTACTCTTACGTGGATTTAATCTTGTACTACTTACTACAAGAGTTTTTAAATGAGTGTTGTCTTTTACAACATAACGTTCATCGTTCTTTACAACTGTTCCTTCAATATTAGAACTTTTGAACTTCATTGTTAACCCTCGTAGATTGCTGAATTGGCACCGTGTTCAGCACATTCTACTCGTACACAGTAACAACGGTTGTCACTCATTTCACGTACTAGTTTATCAGCAAAATTAAATGCGTGTTCAGCAAACTTCTCTGCGCCAACACCATCCATAATAACAACTTCTGCTAGATCCATATCATTAAGTTTTAAAAATGTATCCAAGTGTGGATCGTGTTTATCAATTGCTGTTTTGTGATCGAAGTGATCTTCAAGCCACTTCTTCAAAGGCTTTAGTCCGCCAAAGTCAACTGCCCAGTTTTTGTTGTCTAGTTCATCACAACCAAACGTGAATGTAAATGCTAGACTGTAACCGTGTAGTAGATGACAGTGTGAATGATCTGCGTTAGGTTGACGGAACACTGCCGATAGGCCAATGTTGTGTCCGTAGTGTTTTGTACTGTAATGTTTTCCCATTATTATCTCCTATACTTTAATAATGGCGGCAGAATTAGAAGGGTTGACGCCAAGTCCTTTATGTTATATATCTTCTTTAAGTTTAACAATTAAATTTTCGATTATTTCAATGTTTTTATTTTCTAATCCAAGATTGTCTTCAATTATTGCTTTAAGTAATTTTACAATGCTACTAATTTTAAGTTCCATATCTGGACCGTAAATATCAATACCATTATCATTAAGAGTATGTACGATGTTTTCAATTAACTCATATGTAACATCATTACTTTTTTGCATAATTGCTTCCGGATTAATTGCACCCGGAAACATAACTACATTACTTGACATCTTGTTCCTCTAGTTTTTTCAATTCTTTTATAACTTCTACGAAACTTTTGAATACATCATCATGCTTTGATTCTTGAATTTTATTAATATTCAAATTTGCTACAGTTTTTTCAAGACTATAAACCTTGAATCCAAGACAAAAAACAAGTGCAATCAAAAAACCTAAAATAATATTTTTAAATTGTTCCATGCTCTTATTATAGCATATTACTTGTTCTTGTCAATCAAAATTTGTAAATTTTCGTAATTATCGATAAAAAAATTACCAAACTGATCCCATTCTTCAGGCGGATCCCAATCATCAGGTTGTATTTGCAGGAATTTAATTTTTGGATACAATTCAAATAGTTTTGCAGTTTGATAAACCCAATATGAAGGATCTGTTGCTGGCTTGGTTGCATCATTGTAATTTTCTGTGCTTTTGTATATGTTGTTAAATTTGCTATCACTACCCCATAAATCAAAACCTAGCATTACAACATAATCTGGGTCCATAGTACAGGCTAAATTTAGAGCATGTCCTCCACTACCCCAGTGCCATGGATCATCTTGACGCTTATTTCCTTTGTATGGCAATTCAGGTAAGCAACGTACATTGCGCCAAAAACTAAACTGTTTGTACCAATTGCTTCTTGTGTATACAGGATTTTCGTAACTGTTGTTTACGGCTTCTTGTACCATGCGTCTATCACAGCACACTAGATGATCAGGATGAAAATCTCTATGAACAGCATTAGTACCTATTGTAGTACCTAATGATTCAAGTTGATACAAGTCAAAAATTTTACGGCTTTCACCGTTGCCTATAACAGTAACATACTTCATAAGTGTATTTAAGACTTGCGGATTTGTTTGACTATATCTTTTATGTCGCGAATATCGTGTAGTACTTCTTGTACAGTGCTTTCTGCTCGATGTGTGCGGTCAGCAATTTCACCAATAGTATGGACAGTCCAGAACCACCAAGTAACTGCGGTCATAGCAAATACACCAGCACCTATCCCTGCTATAACGTGCCAATCCCAAACATTGTTATGCCACAACAAAAAACCTACTAGTAAGTAGGCGATTGGGGAAAGTTTGGCATACAAGTCCCACCATCGCACTTCTCGCTTTATTTTATCAGGTATTTCTTTGTTGAGAAATATTACGTTTTTCATCTTGCCCATACTAATATTTATTGTATGAGTTAATTAGAATTATGTTGTGGTATTATTTCCTATGAATCCCCACGGTGACCAATTACCGGGTGTACCACTTGCTGTGCATATCCAACCAATGGGTGCTGTGTTTTTAGGATTCTCATTCCACACTGTATCACCTTTGTTCCAGTGTCCGCTAGCGGGTGGTTTATCTGCTACCATGAACAGTCGATTTTGAAAACGTATGTTGCCTGCTACTTCTAAATCTTCTGTAGGATTCTTAACACCAACACCTAATTTGCCGTAAACTCTGTGTGTGTTGCTTGTATTGCCTTCTTGTCCTACTGTGACATCACCATTAAAAGACACTTTAATACGTGCTTGGTCATCTGTGATAATGCGTAGGTTTTTATTATTATATGTGCCTATTTTAGCATCACCATCTTCAGCATCAATAATAACATTAGTATCATTAGCAAAGTTAAAAATTCCTATATCGCCTGCAGGCTTGTCTGTACCTAAACCTATTCTATCTAGATTAGGATCATAAAAGAAATGTTCACCTAGTTCAACTCTTCCATTTACTTTGAGATTTTTTAATTGCCCTACTTCACGTAAACTACTTCTAGTAATACCTTCACCTAATTTATCTTTTTCTAATACTTCTAATCCGTTTATCATATAACTTGCATTAGTATGCAAGTCTATATTTTCTGTGCTAAAAAACCTATCTGGTTTTGCTTTTAAAATAAATTGCTTTGAGTATTTTCCCCCTAACCATAAAAATCCAGTGCCTAAATGACTATTCCTAACATTTGTTGCACCAAATTCTATGTATTGCCCGGGGACTTTTTTATCTGAAATTAATTCTTTAGTTTGCAGTGTGTCTACTTCTAGTGATCCTTTTATATAAACATCTTTTTCTACTGAAAGTTTTCCTTGTAAGTTTATATCTCCTACTAGAGTTTTTGTTTTAATTGTGTCAACAACAATTAAATTGTCCATTACAGTTAATGAAATCTCATTAGCCTTATCTAGTATACCAGTTGAACTAAATTCCTGTAACGGGCCTCCTTTGACCCAATCTCCGTTGAGTTCACCTTTTTTAATGTCAAGTTGTTCTACTCTAATGTTTTCAAGATTATTATCAAAGGTTGCAACGGGCATTATAGTTCCTCTAAAACTCCTAAAACTTCAGCGGCAATCAATAATGCACCCGCAATCATAATATAGAATCCCCAGTCACTAGGACCTAAATAGTATCCTCCTATCATGAGTGCCGCACCTGATGCCATTCTTACTCCACTTTTTACTAATGAAATGTAAAAATGTTTTTTACTTACGTCTTTAGGTTCCATTATTTTACCTCAACAAGTGGTTCGCTGATATAAGAATCGTTGTAGTCACCATTCTTTTTATATTGACGCAAACTAGTTTCTTTTACAAGTTGACCGTCTTTAACAGTATATGTAATATACTCTGCCTTAATAACACCTTGTTTATTTCTTTCAATGTGTTCTTTCATAGGCCCGTCTTCCATTAGTCTCTCCTTTTAAAAATTTCGTCAATAAGTCCATAGTCGAGTGCTTCTTGAGCAGTCATAAACTTATCACGTTCCATATCATTCGCAAGTTCTTCAAATGTTTTGCCCTTGCTGTTATGCTGAACGTATACATTAGTTAGTTCTTTTTTAAGTTTGATAATTTCTTCTGCATGAATTTGAATATCAGTTGCTTGTCCACTAGCACCACCACTTGGTTGGTGAATCATGTGTCTAGCATGTGGCAACATAAAACGTTTACCTGGTTCTCCTGCTTGAGCAAGCAATGAGCCCATTGAGCAAGCCTGACCCATTACATATGTGTACACGGGCGATTTGATGTATTGCATAGTATCATAGATAGCCATGCCCGAACTTACTACACCCCCAGGTGAGTTAATATAAAAGTGAATTGGCTTGTCACGGTTTTGTGATTCCAATAAAATAAGTTGTGCTGTAATCGAGTGTGCTACAGCATCGTGGACTGCACCGTTTAAAAATACGATACGTTCTTTTAATAGTCTTGAAAAAATATCATATGCTCTTTCGCCATCTTGATTCTTTTCAACCACCATTGGGATTAGACTGCTCATTAATATACTCCTATCAGTATTGTTTCTGGGTTTATTCTACCATTCATCATGGTAGGTGTTGTTGTAAGTTTCTCAATCCAGTTTTCAAATTTCTTACGTGTATTGAGAGTTTTTACTTCTTGTAATTGATCCATTGGTTTGCGTAGTGTCCACCAAACACTGCGTTTTTCGTCATAACGTTGTAGTGTTTGTCCTTTGAGATAAAGTCCACTGCCTTCACGGCCAACTCCTGTTGGATCTTCCATTGATGTGTAGTAAATGCCTAGTTTTCTATTCTTGCTGTTAAACACAACAAGACAGTTTGCACCGATAAATTTATGTGCTGGTACACTTGATACATTGTACTTGTCATCTGAAATTTTATATTTTAGTTTTTCTACTACCTTTTCTGGTGACTTTTTGCTTACCTTGCGTGGTTTTCTATTTGCTTTGCTTTCTGCAATAATACCATCACAAGCACTAATAATTGAAACAAGAAAATCATGTAGTTTTTTAACTTGTGGTTTTGAATAGTGCGAGTATGCTTCTTTTAACTGCTTGTGATAATCTAATTCATGTTCTGTCATTTTAGCAGTATTAGGTGGATCTAGTAGTTCTTTGTATTCTGCTATCTGCGGCTCATAGAATGTAGCAATCAATCTTGCGTGAGGTTGTTTGCACTGTAACTGACGCAACAGTGTTAGAGGTTTAATTGCTTTGAAGTCTGTGATCTTTCCGTCACAAAAATCATCCAGTGCTTGTTCAAAGTCCTGTACCATAATCGATGTTGCTTCACGTATGCGATCCTGTATGCTAGGTACATAAGTTTCTTGTTTTTTAACTTCTTCTTCTTTCTTTTCTTCTACTACCTTTTCACCTACTTCTAGTATTTCTTTTAACCATTTGTCAATATATTCATGATGAGGCTTTGGAGTGCCCATTGTGCCTGGC
>Ga0102960_1000119_pt1 | contig 28228 bp, 26 predicted proteins | sample SalPon2_B_H2O_MG_2_FD_84521 | JGI IMG/M metagenome (GOLD analysis project Ga0102960, IMG submission 84521) | Salt pond water microbial communities from South San Francisco under conditions of wetland restoration - Salt Pond MetaG SF2_B_H2O_MG | ecosystem: Environmental > Aquatic > Non-marine...
AGATGACGGTAAAATCGGCAGCGGCTGGCAGGGAGACTCCCATGATATTCTCAAGGATACATTTGGGCTAACTATTCCAACAGAGCTAGCGCCTCTTCCATCTAAGGGTATTGTATATCCAGAGGGACATCCTCTTCATCTTAAAGAGGCCATTGAAATTAGGGCAATGACCGCAAGAGAAGAAGATATCCTAACCAACAGAGCTTACATTAAGCAAAAGTCGGTTATTAATGAGTTGATTAGATCCTGCTTGATCGATAAGAGAATCAACCCGGAAGACATGATAGCCGGTGATCGTAATGCTGTGATGACGTCACTTAGAATCACAGGTTATGGTCCTGAATATGACGTTGAGATCGATTGCCCTAGCTGCGGGGAAAGATCGAAGCAGGAATTTGACTTGGCCGGCTTGCCAATCAAAAATTTTGAGCATGATCCCATTGCTGTCGGAGCAAATTCTTTTGAATTTAAACTTCCATTGACAAAGCATACTATAAGATTCAAGTATCTTAACGGTCATGAAGAAAAAGAAATTAGCGTCATGGAAGAAAGACTTAAGAAAAAAGGTATCGATCGTAGAAACTTAGTAACCCAAAAATACCAATCTCAGGTTATTTCTGTTAATGAGATTACTGATAAAGTAAAGGTGCAAAAGTTCTGCCAGAATATGCCGGCTCGTGATTCTTTGGCATTAAGAAAGTTTATGGACGCTAATGAACCAGGTATTGAAATGAAATCTCATATGCAATGTCCTCATTGTTATGAGGAATCGGAGGTGCGCCTTCCTATTGGCGCAAGCTTTTTTTGGCCTGACGCATAACGATAAAGAGATATATCTCGAGCCGATATTTTACTTGGTATATTATATGGGGATGACATACGCAGAAGCATACAACATGTCTATATGGAAAAGAAAATGGTATTTAGAGAGAGTAATAAAAGAGATTAAAAAAGCAAACGGTGATTCAAAGGGTAACTCTACAGAGTCCAGAGGATTGTCTAACAAGTTAAGGCCGACCGGCCCTCAAAGAACTAAAAGATTTACATAATTAGAATTTAAATAGTTTGGAGTAACTGACTAAATTTGTTTCCGGGATTTAAATCGCAATGGAGCATTTAATTAAAATAGAGAAAGACAAGCGCTAAGGTGAAAGACGTTATACCCGGAAGTAACGTTTAGTAACCATACTCTCAATAAAGGCGGTATACCATGGCAAAAAATAACGAAACAATCGAAGGGTTAGTGGTACTAGAGTATTTAAATTTAGGCATAATGCCTTTTTATCCTAACCAGCCTGGTATTGTCACAGCTGATAAAAAAGCTAAAAGAAGGTTTCGAAAAATATGGCGAAAGGTAGCTTCAGATCGAAAAGTTCTAGAACACTATGTAATCCTAGAAGGGAAAAGTCATCCGTCAAAATCAAAGCTTTGGCGTAGAAAAAACCTGGTTCATTCTTGGATTACAGGCAGAGTAAAGAAAAAATACGATATATCTTTAAGGGAGAATTTATGATCGATTCATTGAATGCTGCAAAAGACGATTGTTGTTATTTTTTGTTAAGAAATGACAGTAAAATCAGGTTTGGTACAATTGTAAAAGTTATAGCAAACGAATCAGCGGTCATGGTTGTTGATGGACAGGAAGGTGGATGTTATGTCGTATGGGAAAAAAATGCGGCATGGGATGAAAAAGAATTAAAAGGGCAGAAATGGGAAAAGCCACATAATTATATTCGTGAAATACCCAAGGAGAATTCAGATGAAAAAGAGCCTTCTGAAAGAGTCAGTAATGTTCGTGACGGGAAGAAGAAAACAACTAAACCTAAACGGACCAAAAGAAAAAGTACAAGCATTTCTAAGCGTACTAGTCGCAAGTCGTGATTTATACGAAGCGTTGCATCAAAAGAATGTTACCTTGACCGAGATAAAAGAACTATCTGCAAGCAAAGATGCATTGGCTGAAAGATATAAGACTAAAACAGGGAAAGATTGGCCACTGTAAATTTTATGTTTTAGAATACTTATACTATATTAAGGTTGGAGTGTTCTAAAAAATGACTAACGAAGAAATGGAATCGCAGATAGCTCTTCAAGAAAGGATGAATGAGCTTCTTCGGCAGCGAACTGAGCTACAAAATCAGTCTACAGATCGAACTAGAACTCAAACTCAAGTTCAGTCTGATTTTTTTAACATGTTCAATGAAGGTGCTGATTCTGTAAAATCTGCAACCAATAATCAGACTGATTTAGCTAGTGCGCTTGACGAGGTTGCTAATTCTACAGAGCAAACCACTGAGCAGGCTGGTTTTATGGATAAGGCAATGCTTTTCTTGAGTAAGTCAGTGGCGACTGTGAAAACAGGTTTTGAATCATTGATGAAGGTGCTAGGGCCTCTGTATCGATTAATCACACTTCAGGATGTTTTTGGATTTCTAGGAAAACAAACAGGGAAGGCTGCTCGTAACGCCGGCAACGCATTTGAGTCATACCAGAAGTTTAAGGATACTTTAGGCATAATGCCAAAGACAATTTCAAAGTTTAATGCATTTGTCAAAGAATCATCCAAGACTCTCGCAATTGCCGGAGAGACTGTCGGAGCCTTTGCTGGAATTGAAGTCGGTGATGTCACAAATAAGTTTCTGGGTTACGCGTCCGAAATGGGCGTTGGTTTTGACCTGTTCATGGATAAAGCCAAAGGAGCTTACGGAGAAATCATTGCATTTAAGGAAGGCCTAGGTATGTCTATGGATGCATTAGAAGATTTAACGTATAGATTCGGAACAGCGTCATTTCCAGATTTTGCTAAGCAGCTCGTCGGTGGCGCTGATGATTTAGGCCTAAGTTTGAAAAACGTCTCAAAGAACTTTGACGCTGCAATTAAGGATTCCAAAAACTTTGGATACATGACGAGAAAGGAACTTACCGCAACTTCTTTGTATGCAACGAAACTTGGTATGGAAATGAGCGATCTGGCATCTTTCGGAAATAAATTCGATACGTTTGAAGGTGCAGCTGAATCTGTTGGAAAGCTAAGCGCTGCATTCGGTATTCAGTTAGATACTTTAGACATGGTTATGGAGGATAATCCGGCCAAAAAACTCGATATGGTTCGTGAGGCATTAGAAAAGTCCGGAAAGTCTATGGATACAATCTTAGGAGACAGAAGACAGGCGCAGTATTTGGCTGACAGCATAGGATTGCCTATTGCGCAACTCGAGAAATTAGCGTCAGTATCAACAGACGAATTTGGTTTCACAGATGCATTGGATTCAGCTGCAGAGGCTCAAGAGAATATGAGTGAGCAGGAAGCCTTGAACATGATTGCGGAAAACATTAGAGACATAAAGAACAGTATGTCGGGGTTTGATAAGCCGCACAGTAGTTTTCTTGGCGCTTTGACATCCGGATTTCAAGATGCTTTCGAGCATACTGCTGCATACAAAAAATTAATCGGTAGCATGCATGATTCTTTTACATCATTCTATAAAGTAGGTACAAAAATAGCGGATCTTGTAGGGAGATTATTTTTTGATCCGAGCCTTGTAGGTCAAAAAGGAGAGGATAAAAAAGTCATGACCGCTGAGGACGCACCTCTATTTAAATATTTCTTTAAGCCCTTTATAGAGTATTTCGATGCGATGAAAGGAGCTGCCGAAACGCTTATGGCAGATGGCGGTCCCCTGGAAAAAGTTTTTGGTTATCTAAGAAGCATTATGGACCCGGAAAAGTTTGGTCCAGCTAATAAAGATTTTAACATTTTTGACACTCTTTTTGCACCATTCAAAGATGTGAAAAAGCCGTCTTTGCTTACTCCAGCAATACAAAAGGGGTTAGTAAAAGTTGTTGAAATTTTGGCTGTAGCACTTGGTGACGCATTTAGATTTATTGGAAACAGGGCATTGGCTTGGGTGGATGGGTTATTAAAGCCGGTTAGCAAAACAGAATTAGAAAACGAGACATCATTTCTAGAGACAATGACCGGTCTAGGAAAATTAATTGCTGAAGGCTTTGGTGATATGATGTCTAACCTCTCTGCAGCTTCAGGGGGACTTAGAGTTTATTTCTTCGGTGGTACATCGGGAAATTATACGGTTGCAAAAGAAGATTCTTTGTTTTATAAACTTTTTGGTGGAGCAAAGGAAGATATTGACAGGGGTTTCGAAGAAACCGGTTTATTTAGCGAAATAGTTTCTGGACTAGCTCAGGGTCTAGCACAAATGATGGGTAATGAAAAACTAAATGAAGTATTTGGTAAGGGTGGAGTTGGTTTAGGAAAAAAATTCAAATTCATGTATTTACAATTAAAAAAGACCGCGCTAGAAGGATTAGCTGATTTCATCAGCGAAATGGCAATGGTAGGACAGGAAATGCAAACAAAGGCATGGAATGGCATGTCAGGCCCCGAGCAGTTCGCCTTTGCCCAATTACCCGAAAAAGCCCAAGCGTTGTATAACCCCGCATACTTTTTCGGTGGAGTTTTAGCATCGATGTCTGGGGGAGGAATAGAGCAAACGTTTAGAGATGCTGCATCAAACACCGGAAAAGAATTAAAAAGCCTAGAAAAAGAAATGAATAAGATGGCTAAAAGAAATGCCGATTTTGTTAGAACCGCAGCCCAGGCCGGCTTACCTACAGATGCAGCCGCGGCAGTGAAAAAGCTTAAAGAACAGTACACTGACGGATACGTTATTGATGACGGTACAGCGCAAGAACTTATTGAAGTTAACGATAGGAACCTAGAAAGAATCATGAATCATCTTGCCGACAAAATGTACGTCGATAACGTTGCAAACGAAGCTTATAACGCTCAAAGTGAAATTGCAGTGGCCTTACGTGACGGATTTATAACCGGTACTCAGGGATCTGCCGAGCTAACTGAAGAGGCTACGGCAGCTCTGATGGAAGGTAACCTAAATAAAGCAAAAGAAATCTTAGGTGTACAGTCTCCTTCGACAGAAATGTATGAGATCGGTACGTATATGGCCGACGGCCTCATAGCCGGTTTCTTTGGTGATGAAAGATTAATCGGAGGCTCGGAAGCAACTGGGTTTATTAATAGATTTAGTGAGCAAATGGCTTCTGTTTCACAACTGATAGAAGATACATATGAAGACATCAGTACCGCATCTGTGTCTGCAATAGAGGCCAAGCTTGGAAGAGTCGGCGAAATACTAAGCGGTAATAAACCTATGCAGGTTATAGTTGATAATAAACAGCTACAGGTAGTAGTTAATCTAAATGTTAAAATGGATTCATACGACGTTGCAACTGCAATTGCATCAGCTCCTGGTGGATCATATTTTGTTACAAACATAGAAGGAAGAGACGATAAAGCCGACGGCTTTAGAAGTTTGGAATTCGATGACCCAGGAACGTCCAGTGTCTGATAAAAAAACAAATGAAAAGAAGTTTAAAAGTTTTGAGGAAAAAATCTTAGATCAATTTCCGGAAGACTTTAAACCGGATTATAAACCACAGGATTTCGATGCCGTAAATGATACTGCGCAGGAAATTATTGCTAAAACTGGCGTAAAAGAGATATTTAAGAAAATGATGATCGAGGAATCTGATAAAAAAGGCTTCGATATATTTTGGGATGCGCTAGTAGAAAAGAACGCTGAAAAATTTCATCAACTTCGAGAAGGTTTAAAAGATGATGAACTTCGACGTGAATTACTTAAAAAGATGATTGAGGCAGGAAAATATGGCAAACGAAAATAGTTCAAGTCCGACTAGAGGAGCTGACGGCCGAATTCAGGTACCTGGATCGGATATGCATCCAGATAGAAAAAAGACTCTCCGGGATTATCTTAAAGGCCAGACTGCGGGATCTGATGATATCTCTACTGCGAATGAATTTCCTATTGATGGAGCTTCTGACAGAGATATATCTAACGCAAACCCAGACGGTACACCGGTTGGTCCGGATATCATACAACAGGCTCAGCCTCATTTTTCTTTAAATAACGAGGCGCGAAAAATATTCAATGATATCAGTTCGGGCGCTTTCTTTGATGTTAATCCGGATACCGGAAATCAGATACAGACCATAGCAGAACGAACCGGTATTGATGACGAACCTGGTTTAAAAAACGATCAAAAGTTTGGGCATCAGGCAGGAACAGAGACGTATGTTCAGACCGTTTCAGAACAGGTTTCAAGCGTTTTGCTTAGTAACAGATTTTCACCACCACAAGTTGCCGATGAAACTCAGCTTGAATTTGAGCAAAGAAATCAAAACACGATTGATAATCAAAAATATTTTGGCGATCCTAGTTTGACCAACCAAGAAACACGCCGAAAAATGGCAAAACTAGGTGTTGAATCTGCTATAGCAGCCTCAGGCTTTATAGGTCGCGATCCTGTTGACATAGAAAAAGAAGGCCTTTCGGGCATATGGGCTCAAACGTTTGACACGTTTAACATATCAGATCTGGCCAATATAGGCAATGGTAATTACGGTATAGACAACAATGTTGGTGACAGGCTCAGGGATGGTACGAGAAGAATCTCGGAAAAAGCAGTGTTGCCAACAAGAGAATGGCTAGAAAGGGACAGCGAAATAGAAGTCGATCTTAAATACATAGACAGTGAAGGTCGACCCTCTGAAAATGGGGAAATAGGAGATAAGGAAAATCACGCTTATACAGTCATGAATTCTATGATTAGCCAGTTTATTCAGGAAGAGTTATTTACGAATAGACAGTATATAAACGGTTTGAATTTCATGGCGGCAACGTTTATACAAAACATATTACTAGCAGCCATTTTCGATGCATTACTAGCTCTGGAATTGGCCGTACAAAAAGAAGTAAGACAAAACCTTCGAAGTCAATATGATAACTCGCCGGTACAAATGGCTCGAGGAAAGGCAAGAGGTAATTATGTTCCTCTTTCTGATTTGGTTGGTGGTAATTCCAGCAAAGCTGGTGATATCATGGAATTATTTGGTTTGCCGAATGTCAAGGATCTTTTCAATGGCCCGGCCCTAGTAGAATTTATTCTTAATTTTATGGGAATAAATAAACCTATTCAAGCTAAGACTAATTTAGTAGTGGCCGGATTTAAGCTCGGTGATTTTATATCTTTTGTTCCGTCTTATCTTATTGGATCTCTGCAGACTACTATTTCTGCATTAAAAGATCCTATGTCGGCTGGTTTCTTTTTTAATCTAGGTCGACAGATTGCAAGGAAATCTGCTTTAGAAGCAGCGCCAAGTCCACAAGGCGGTGCATTAGAATACATCAGATATTTTTTCGATCTTAGAGATCAATCAGGTTTTAGATTTTTTGTAACCATGGTTAACCTAGGTGATAATGCTATTGGACAATTCTTTGCAAAGTGGGAAAATTACGGCGGACCAGCAATTCTTAATGAGACAAAAATAGCATGGGGAGCTAGCTCAATGAGTCCGGCCTCTGTGACTGCAACTCCATCGATGTTTTTAATTCCAAAGTCTTTTCGAAACTTTTCCCAAGAAATTGAGTCTGGAGTCGTCGACGCCGAAGGAAATTTTGTTTCTGGTAGATCTTTAAACGGCACGGGGGATACCGATCAATTTTTTAATCCTGAAGGGAATGACAGCAGAATCGACGGTGCTACTGCAGCTTTACTAGAGGAAAAATTAAATAGCGAATACATGCCTTTCTATATAAAAGATATGAGAACAAACGAAATTATATCTTTCCATGCATTTTTAGACACATATTCAGATGGATTTTCTGCAACGTACAGTGGTATTACAGGAATGGGTAGAATAGAACCGGCACATATTTATGAGAGTTCCCAAAGGTCAATAGGTATATCTTTCACTATGATAGCCTTTTCTGAGGAAGACATGGATATGCTGTATTGGAAATTAAATAAACTAGTCACGTTAATGTATCCTCAGTTTTCTAAAGGTACACAGCTTATAGGGCCAGATCAAAAGAAGTTCTACATGCCATTTTCACAAATACCAACTGCTTCTCCAATGGTGAGAATAAGAATCGGAGATATTTTAACAAACAACTTTTCTAAAGCTTCAGCTGCCAGAATGTTAGGAGTTGGATATGATGAAGGACCAAAAATCGTAACCGTCGACGCCACGCAGACTCGATCTGGCAATTTACAGTCTTTAATTCCGGGAGGAGGAGATAGTAACAAAGCCATTATGCAACGGCGAGAAAATTTTGTCAAGAGTCTGACTCCAACCGTAGATCCTTTCGTGGGTCCTATGACTTTATCAATGCAGACTAACGTTAATTTTGTTTCTCAGGGCGATATTGTTCGAATAAGAATGAATAATACAAAAAAACGGACTGGAAAAATTATAACTCGCCAAGCCGGCTTAGTTCCAGCAACAATTAAGCCGACTCTGGGTATAGGAATTCCAAATAACGTCGACGTCAACTCAGAATCAAAATCAACGAACGTTGGCCTATCTACTTACAGCTATACTCCTGATCTGTTTAGAATTATAGGATTCGAAGCAAAGCCAACTACGGTCGGAGAAGGAGATGATAAACAAGAAATAATCGATTACTCTAATATAAAAGTGTGGTTAGCATTTTTTAGTCAAGGTACAACAACGAGAAATGGAAGAGCTGTGGATACGGGCGATTATGCTAGTCCAACCCGGGTAAATACTATAGAAAAGCTTTATAAAAAATCAAGGAACAAACCAGATGGGTTGTGCTTTTGGGTACCAATGACAGATATAATGGGTATCGAACACGCAACATCTCCAGATCCAGAAGCATTAAAATTTGTTCAAGAAAACACCATTGTAAAAGCCTTTGAAAATAATGCCGGCGAGGGTATGGCTGGATTTCTCGATAATCTTCAGCTTGATTGGCAGTTAAATACCCTTATGTGGGACACAACTCCAGGTCGAAGAGCTCCTCAAGGATGTAAAGTAACACTAGGATTTAAGCCAATACATGACATTACTCCTGGATTAGACGCAGACGGATTTAATAGAGCACCGGTATATAAAGTTGGTAATCTTTCGCGAAGCATACATAAGAATGGAAACCTTAACTTAAAAACAGATTCCCCCGGTGCACAATAATGAGATATTCAAACGACAGAACAATAAAGTCTGGTACTACTCGAGCAACTAATCGGGCAGCCATTAGATTACGACAAGCATTTAATGCCGGGAATATTGATGCCACCACACTAGTAATAGGTGATTCTTTAAGGCTAGATCATGTAGCTTTCAGATATCTAGGAGATCCTTCGATGTGGTGGGCAATTGCGGCACTTTCAGACATAGGGTGGGGAATGCAGTTACCGGCTGGAACAAGATTAATTGTTCCTACAAATTTAGAGCAAATAGAGGCGTTATTTTAATGGCTAGCAACAGAAATACATTGACTAGTTTCTTGAGGGATGTTGCTGTATATCATGATCTTCGTGATAGAAACAATATTTATAAGGCCTTAATCAATACTGGAGGTTCTGATGAAAATGCAGCTGCAAACAAAGAAAAAGCTGACGCCGCAGAGAATGATAGAATCGACGAAACATTCGATAATATTATTCAAGGCACCGATGGTATTATGCCTTGGGCTGCGTATACTCCAGAAGAAAGCCAAAACGGGAACCCTGCTGAAGAACAACAAGGATATGCACAGATTCTAAATGAATCTTTGGCTGGTGGAGCTCCACCAGATTATTTAAAAAACGCCTTCAAGTATGTCGGCAATTGGAATAATAGAATTACTAGTGGGTTGGATAACCTAACAAACAACAATTATCTCTATGATAAAAACGTGAGTTTGGCTTCCATAATATACGGCAACAAATTTCCGGAAGTCTTAGAAAGAAATAAAATAGATTGCGAAGGTAATATTTCACCTGAATTTCCGATTGTTAATATTGGCGAGATGAAAGCTTGGTGGCTTGGTAGAGGTGTGTCTGACACTAATCTTGTTAAATTTTTTGCACAAGGAATTCCTTCCGTCGAACTTTCTCAAGCGGTACCATATTTTGATTTAAAAATTATCGATCGAACTTTAGATTCTGTTATAACTGAAGGTAGTGTATCTCGAGTTGGAAAAGGTATGTCGGCAGTTAAGTTTATAAAAGGTTTCGGCGAAATTTCAGACACCGACAAGCACATTTTAGAATCAGAATTGTCGCCGGAGGGAAGAGGAGCTCAAGGCTTAAGTTCCGGATCATTTACTCCTTCTATTGCAGGAATGGAATTGTTCACACTGCCGCAAACATATCAGGGAGCTCATAAAAAATATATAGATTTAAATCCGGATGGTCTGGGAGGAGATTCTTCTAGAAAAAACTCTATTATAGATCCGTTTCGTCCTCTTATGACGATCAAGCAGTTTAAGTATACTATCGATACTTCGTATGTGACCATGCCAACAATTCGAGGTACACTTGATATAGTGCTGCACGATCGATCTAGAATGCATGAGATCTCACCGTTGATTAGACCAGATCAGAACAGTAAACAGGAATTCTTGATAGAATTCGGTTGGTCCCACCCTAGAAAAGATACCGTATACGGAAAATTTCTAAACGCCAGTCGGCAAAAAAGAAAATTTATTGTAATGTCATCAAACTATAGTTTTGACACTAGCGGTCAGGTTTCTATCACAGTTAATTTAATATCTAAGGGTGGCGGCGCCTTTGCTAACGAATTACCTTCGGCAGCCCCAGGAAGTGGAGCAGTAGAAATATTTAGAGAGCTCAGCGAAACAATTTCTGCGCTACAAGAAAAATTATCATCGAATAGAGAAACAACCGCTGCATTAAGCAAAAGTTTTGCTTTGGGAAAATTTACCTCAGCCGGAGATATAATAACAGTAAAACCTGATGATCTTAAGAAGATAAGAGATCAAGTCAAAAAGTATCAAAGAAACGCGGTGAAGGCCAACGAGGTTGTACAGGAAACTTTAAAGTCAATCGACACAGCCTGTGCCAATGTAGAATCTTATCGAACAAAAGTCAATGATGCATATGAGAAAATGGTAGCTTTAATCGATCTTAGCGCTGAATCCCAAACTAAATCAATTGATTCTTCTAGAAAGGCACATGACCCATGGGCTGAATGTTGGGATAGTGTGAAGGCCAAACCAGGTATGCAAGATAGATTTTCTACTAAAACACATATTTCTGTTGGTCGACTTTTATCAATCATATGTTTACCAGTTCTAATGAAGCAGGAAAAATGGGATCAGATTGATTTCATGTATTATCCTTGTAACAAGGATTCTTATGGCTTGCAATACTTTCCCACTATTGCCTCACTACCGGTAAAAAAGACGGAATTTAAACAGCAGCTTAAAATGTTTAGACAAACCCGCGCACCGAATCCACCTTTACTTACTTTAGTGCACTTGGTTTTAAAATTTGTCAAAGAGTATAAAGGCAACGACAGCGGTTGGGGCCTAGGCGGCGCTTTAACGTCTATCGTTAATCAAAAAACTGGCAAGATAGAAGCGAAATATGCCGGCAAAAAGAAAGCAACGTATTTAGAAAGAATGACAAAGCAGGCTAGCGAAATATATGGAGGGCCTCGAAGGTTAAAAAACCCTTCTTTTAAAGTTGACGTCGAAACTGTGCCGTTTGAAAAAGATGATACTAAATCTGTATTAAGAATTTCAATAATGGATGGAGCAAACGACCAATATAGAACATATTCAGACCTTATCAGATCGATATCCAGCGAAGCCTCCGGCATACTGAGTAAGGCTATACCTGAGCCAACAGATGATCAAGCCGCAGCAGATCTGATACAGGTGCAAAAAGCATTTGATCAACTCACATCGATAGGTTATCTTAAGCCAATCGATTCTAGCAAAATAACTACTGCAACGGGAGACAATCAAATAACCCTAGCTGGTAATGATAAATACGCTGTTTTAACGGGCGCATCCAGAATCAAGCATTTTCTTTCTACGATTTTGCCCACATTTAAGTTTGGGACTGAGTTTTCTATTATTAAATCCGTTTCTGTTTCTTCAAACTCGGATTCGGCTTTAGGCTTAATCAACCTTAAAAGAAACATGGAATCAGCCGATAGACCAGCTGGTACTGAGGCAGATGATTCAGTGCCTTTCGAGGTTTTGCCAACTACCTTGGGGCTGTCGACTATAGGATGTCCTTTCTTTAGGCATATGCAACAGTATTTCTTCGATTATCAGACTAATACTAGTATTGACAACGTGTATATCGTCACAGGCGTAGAACATAACATTGCTCCTGGAAGATTTGAGAGTACTTTGAAATTATCTAAAGTTGAATTTTACGGTACATTCGAAAACATATCATCAAAATTGATAGATCTTCAGTATGCTTTGGCAGCAACAGAAGAGGAGTAAAGAGTCTAATTAATTTGTAAATATAGAAATATATCGATAATATATCTTCATGATTATATTTACTAGTAAATTATTCGGTACACAGAACCATCTGATGTATGACTCAGGCTACAAATGGATTGATGAAATTCCATCAGAGGCTTTCGTCTATGATGACAATCATAAATATTCGATCTCTGAATGGTTTAGTATCACGGGCAGCGCAGTTCCAGATCTAGTGCAAGACAAATATAGAAAAATGGCTGACGAACTCAACATTCCAAATCCAAGCTGGCATAAGTTGTTAGGTGTTTCTTTCAAAAAACAGCTAAAAACCGTTTCAGAGTCTGCCAGTGTAATGGTTCAAAACTGCAGTTACAGAGACTATGAGTCGGTTTGGAGGGAATGCCAGAATTTTATGTGGTCAATGCATCCGGCAAAGATCAATCGAGCCAGATATGCTTCGTTAAAAGCATTGAATGTAAATCTCCCTGGATTCAATCCTGTGACCGGCTCAATCGATCCTGTGCGATACGATAGAAAAACAAAGACTGGACGTTTAAGGGTTATCGAGGGTCCATCTGTGTTGACGATTAAATCCGAACACAGAAACATTATAAAAGGTTGCCGGCAAATCGATTTTAAGAACATGGAGCCACGACTTCTTTTGGCTTTTCTTGGTAAAGAAATAGAAGGTGATCTATATGCAAAAATACAGAAAGACCTGAACATAAAAGGTGACCGGTCGTATGTCAAAGTGTCAATTATTTCTTCTCTGTATGGTTCGCGGGTGGTACCAGAAATCTCAAAATACTTTGCGATTCCTCATTGGATCGAAGAGCTCGAGAAAGACAAGAAAGATGGATGGATTAGAAATTACTTTGGTCGACCGATAAATGTCGAAAACGTCGAAGGACACCATCTTCTTGCTCTCTGGCTTCAGTCTTCTGCCGCTGATGCCGCATTGTTGGCGTTTGCAAGATTCTTTAAGGAAAGACCGGAACTTAAGCCACACTGGATTATCCACGATGCATGTATATTTAGCGGAGAAGGTATAATACCAGAATACTTATACATAAACGAAGATATAAAACTCCCAATAGAGTGTACGGTGATCAAATGAGATTATTAGACATATTAATAGAAAGCAAGTCAGATGAATCTAAAATAAAAACGATATCAGCTGCAGCTTCTCCTCTTCTTTCTGGCCGGCCTAGTCAAAACATTAAAGAATTTAGGGCTCGAGCCGGATCGGATCCTAAAGGATTATTAGATGATTTAGGAGTTGAGCCAAAAGATTCTGATAAAGCAATCGATTTTTTGTTTGACTCTTTTTCTCAAATGATAAATGATGCTACCGGTAACGATAAAGCCAAATTGTTAAAGGATTTATTCGACAAGCCTGAAATAGTGAAATCTAGAACCGGTAAAAGAAAAGGGATTCTTATTAAACTTTCAGGTGAGGGATTAAAGTTAGCATTGGACGAACCAAAAAAATTCTTAAGAACCTACGCCTTTTGGTTTTCTTCAGTGGTAGAGGCTTTAGAGGCCGAAAAAGGTCAACTGAATTTAAATTTGACGACCTATGCTAAGTTCCAATACATAAGTTCGGAATCTGCGATAATTATATTTAGGTCTCGTAATTCATGGGCTAGTTTGTAAAATTAAAAGCTTTACGATATAATGAACTATGATAAAGGAGTCATTATGTCAGAAATTGAAAAAATACAAAAAAATTACGAAACGTTTAATACCATTCTAGAAAAGCTAGAAAACCCGGGTCTTTCAAATTTTGTAGAAAACTTGGGCGAAAATCTTGTAATGTCACCAGCCGCAGCGCAGAAAGACGAATATGGTTGCTTTGCAGGAGGTGTATTAGATATGGCTTTAAAGCTGGCCAACAGCATGCGCAAACTTGACGTCGTTGCCGGCTATCAAGTTAACGTGCAAGAAATTTATACTGTAGCGTTTCTTAGGGCAATTGCAGAATATGGCGACTCAAAAATTAAAATGTTCGAACCACATGATTCAGATTGGCACATTGAAAAATTGGGTTTATTGTATAAAAGAAATACGAAATTAAATGGTACAACATGGACTACGCGCGCGATAGAAATTGCAACTGTAGCAGAAGTAAAACTAAATTCTTCTGAAGTTATGGCTCTTTTGACTGCTGCAAATGAAAAACCATACAACGATTTAGGAAGATTATTAAAATCTGCTAATACTTTACTGGTTGGATGACATAATTATAGCTGAACTACTGTAACGACATGGGAGAAACTAATGTTAATAACAGAAAGCAGCTTAAGAAGATTAATCAGAAAAATATTATCTGAAGCAAAAGACCAGAACAGTGACGGCAAAAACGACTTTAGAGATGTTAAAATCGCTAGAATGAAAGCATCTGGAATGTCTAAAAAGGATATCGAAAAGAAACATCCGAATCTTTATGAAGACGAAGAAGATGTGGACTATTCCCATGGAAAATTGTTGTCTGAACCTGATCTTTCTGCAGAAGACGAAAGGCATGCCGATGATGAAGTTGATGAAATGTCAACATTAGGTGGCGGAGCAATTAGAGGCTATCAGGCGCCCTTAGGCTATAATAGCAAAAAAATGAAAGGCTATTAGTTTACAGAAATTTAAAAATCTGATAATCTACAATGCGTCAAAAAGACGTGACACACAACACACATAAAAAAGGAGATTACGATGAGTAATCCATATAGTATACGAGCTGGCCTATTGAGCCAGGCTCAAGAAATTCTGCAACGCCAATACCACCAGGAATATGAAAGAGTTAGATACCTGTGTGACAGAGATTTAGTCGATCCCAAAACAGTAGTCTGGCCAAAGATGCCTACGACTGAGCAGATATTGGCAGAAGCTGAGAAGTTATATAAATTTGTGCAGACAAAATAAATATTTAAAATTTTATACATCTTGATCTACTATAGTAGATTAACAGTGTCGGCAATCAAGTCGACAAAAATCAATATAACTAAAACATTTAAAAATTTGGAGTAATAATCATGGCTATTGATTTTGACGCTATTCGCAAAAAACTAAACGCTCTTTCCGGCAACAACGCAAAACGTCGAGTTATGTGGCGGCCACCTGAAGGAGAAACTGTTAACGTACGTATTATTGGGTTTACTGATAATGACGGTAATCCATTCAAAGAACGTTGGTTTTACTATAATATTGGCAACAATCCTGGCCTTCTTACTCCTCACCAATTTGGAAAACCTGATCCGATTCAAGAGTTGATTCAAAACCTTAAATCTGAAGGAACCAAAGAGTCTTACGAAATGGCAAAAAAGCTGTATCCTAAGATGCGAACATATGCAGCTGTCATTGTTCGCGGTGAGGAAAGCGAAGGAGTCCGACTTTGGGCATTCGGAAAAACTGTTTATCAGTCTCTTCTAAATATTATGCTTGATCCGGATTATGGCGATATTACTGATATCCATGACGGTCACGATATCAAAGTAACTTGTACGAAGCAACCTGGAAAGATGTTTGCAATGACGGACGTAATGCCGAGACCAAAGGCTACCGCATTAGGTACAAAAGATCAAATCAAAGATTGGACTGGCAGCATTCCAAACTTAGATGACATCTACTCTTTGAAATCATACGAGCAGCTCGAAAACATTATCAACGCTTGGCTAAACGGAGATAATGAAGAGGCAGAGGCAGACAGCCCTAAGTCTCGAGAGCAGGTAAAAACGCAAGCGCCTACCTCAAAAACTCGCGGACCAACAAACAAAAGCTATGGAACTAACATCGATGATGCTTTTGCAGATCTAGATAAAGACTTAGGTTTTTAAATAGAAGCTTGGTTTGAGTGACTTTGAAAGGGAGATTTATTCTCCCTTTCTTTGTAAATAATGCTTTTTAATAGTAATATACTAGTATGAAATTTAAATAAAGGAGATAATTTATGTCAAAAAAGAACAAAGATCAAGACTTTACTGCAGATCTGATTAAATCACTAAATAAAGACCATGGAGCTCGAGTTGCGTATAATCTTTCGGTAGATGATTCGCCAACCCATGTTGATAATTGGGTTTCGACTGGAAGTCACCAGCTTGATTATATAGTCTCCGGACGTCCAAATGGCGGTTTACCGGTTGGAAGAATCGTAGAAATTTTTGGTCCGCCTTCAATTGGTAAATCACATATTGCAATACAGATTGCAAAACACACGCAGGAAATGGGCGGCATCGTAGTATATATCGATACCGAAAACGCAACTTCGGTGGAGAATCTTGCTCTTTTAGGAGTTGACATATCGAAAAGATTTGTTTATGTTGATACACATTGTACTGAAGAGGTATTGAGCATTGCAGAGAAAACGATCGTTAAGGCTAAGGCTTTGCAAAAAGACGTACCTATTACGATTATTTGGGATTCTGTTGCCGCTACATCTCCAAAAGACGAGCTGCTAGGTGACTATGATAAACAGACTATCGGTTTGAACGCTCGAGTCATTTCGAAAGGAATGAGAAAGATTACAGGTATTATTGCAAACGAAAAAGTATTATTTATATGCCTAAATCAAATCAGAACAAAAGTTGGAGTTATGTATGGCGATCCTACTACTACACCCGGGGGTAAGGCAATCCCTTTTCACTCATCTGTACGAATCAAATTGGGAGCAGGACAACAAATCAAAGACAAAAAAGGGAATATTATCGGCATTAATGTTTCGGCGAAAACGATAAAGAACAAGGTTGCTCCACCTTTTAGAAAATGTGACTTCGAAATTCACTTTGGTAAAGGTATTTATGAGCACGAACAGGCTTTTGATGTTCTTCGTAGATTCTGTAAAGATAGTGGCTCTGTTGCTTTTGGCCCTTATCAAATAAGCGTCGAGGGAACCGGCGCCTGGAAGACTTTAATCGTCGCCGAAACTGAAACTGGTGAAATTAAGATTGAGAAAAAGTTTTATAAGACTGATTTTGGCGAAGTCTGGCAAGACCCAGACTACAATCGATTTGTTAATGCTGTCTTTAATGCTGCATACGCTGATATTGTTGGAGATTCTTTTAAGTCCGCGGACATAAGTGCTGAATCATATGAAGAAATGCGCCAAATTTCTATGGATCTTGGAGAAGATTTTGTAGATCCAGAATAAAAGTCGTGTGTTAGCAATAATAACAGGTTAAATTATAATATAACTTACTCTTGGGGGAATTATGTCCAACGGACCTATTCTATTAATCGATGCATACAATGTTTTTGCTCGAGCTTACTGTGTTGTACCTTTAATGTCTGCTCATGGACACCATCTAGGTGGATCTATTGGGTTTATGAAGTCTTTATCGATGTATATTGACAAATTTAAGCCTTCACGTGTCATCGTCTGTTGGGAAGGTGGTGGATCTGCAAGACGTCGCCAGATTTTGCCAGAATATAAGATGAATCGTAAGCCAATTCGTCTAAATCGTAGTGAAATATACGAAGATATACCAAACACTGCCGAAAATTTCAATTATCAAATTGCGCTTTTAACAAAATTGTTAAAACATGTTCCAGTTCAACAAGTTTATGTCGGAGAATGCGAAGCCGATGACATTATTGGGTATATCTGCAGATACGAGGTACCAGAACAAGAAAAAATTATCGTTTCCATGGATCAAGATCTTCATCAGCTAATTTCGAAAAATGTAAGGCAATATTCTCCAGCTTCGAAAAAAATGTTAGACGAAAATTATGTCCAGGAAAGATATGGTGTAAGTACTGAAAATTTTATTACAGCTAGATGCTTTATTGGTGATACATCTGACGGTATATCGGGCATAAAAGGATGTGGTTTTAAATCACTAGTCAAACGTTTCCCAGAATTAAAAAGTGAGGAATTTGTCAGTGTTAGCGACATAATTAAGTTGTGCGAAATAAGAAACGAGCAGAAATCTTATAGTATGTTTCGAAATATCTTAGCACAGCCTGACATACCTATAAGAAACTGGAAACTCATGTACTTAGATAATTCGAATCTTTCGGCAGAGCATGTAAAAAACTTAAAATATTCTGTACAAAACTACGAATTAAGTAAAAATAAGTTTAATCTTATAAAAGATCTAGTTTCAGAAGGTTTAGATATGCCGCGTGGCTTAGACGTCGACAGACTATATCTTAGAATTAATTCTTGCATTCAATAAAACAGAGGTAAAAATGAGTAGTGTAAAATTAGCTGCAGCTGCAGCAAACACAAACTTTAGCATGATTGGTTACGGAAAAGCTTTTCAAGAAAAAATATTTCAAGGAATGGCAACAGATAAAGAGTGGGCCCAACAAATGCATGAGGTAATGAACCCTGGGTACTTCGACTTAAAGTATCTGCAGTATTTAACAGGTCATTATTTTAAGTACTTTGACGATTATCGTTGTTTTCCAACTATGCAATTGTTAATTCAAATCGTAAGAGACAAATTAGCAAACGATCAAGCTGATCAAATGCTAAAAGAGCAAATTGTTGCATTTCTCCAAAGAATGAGAATGAATCAGCATCCAGAAGACTTACCTTATGTAAAAGAAAAAGCACTTCAGTTTTGCAAACGCCAAGCTTTTAAAGAGGCACTTACTAGTGCGGTCGAACTTGTACAAGGGGAGCAATTCGAAGAAGTTGTCGACCTTATGAGAACAGCAGTTTCAGTAGGTATGCCACAATCAATCGGCCATGAGTTTTTTAGTGATATTGAAGCAAGATTTCAAGAGATAACAAGGATAACTACGCCGACCGGTATACCTGAGCTAGATCATAAAGACATTCTAGATGGCGGCCTAGGTCGCGGAGAGCTAGGCGTTGTTGTTGCTCCGACTGGAGTCGGAAAGTCTCACTGGCTTGTGAATATGGGAGCCGAAGCGCTGCGCAGAGGAAAAACCGTAGTGCATTATACTTTTGAGCTTTCCGAAACTCTCACTGGAAAAAGATATGATGCTAACATTACAAATATATCAGTATCAGATCTAATAGACAAAAAAGAAGAAGTACTAAAGCATTACGAAGATAATGAATATGGCGATCTGATAATCAAGTACTACCCCTGTAGATCTGCTAGTGTTAATACCATAAGAAACCATTTAGAAAAACTTAAACTAAGAAACTACACACCATCTGTGGTTATTATCGATTATGCAGACGTTATGAAGTCGACAAAATCGTACGATGCTCTTAGGCTAGAATTACAGCTAATTTATGAAGAGCTAAGACAAATGGCGGCTGATTTTAACGTCCCTGTGTGGACTGCTAGTCAGTCAAACAGATCTGGCGCTAGTGCAGACATGGTTGGACTAGAAAACATGGGAGAATCATATGGTAAGGCGCAGGTTTCTGACGTCGTGCTTGGTTTAAGTAGAAAACCGGAAGAAAAGGCTACTGGGTATGCACGGTTATTTGTTGCAAAAAACCGCGCTGGCATGGATGGCATCAACATGGTTATAAAAATCGATACATCAAAATCAACTTTTAAGACAGTCTCAGAAGACGAAAAAGAAGAATACGATATATTGACTAACCCAAAACAAAAAATGAAAGAAATTTGGAATAGAGTTCAAACGGCAAAAAAGGAGTTACATGATGGCGAATGACAAATATACTTACGACGTCGTATATGAGAACAGTTTACAGTATTTTAAGGGAGATGAATTAGCTACTAGTGTGTTTATTAATAAGTACGTACTTCAAGACGAAGAGGGTAATTATCTAGAGTTAACTCCAAAGGATATGCATAAACGGCTAGCCGAACAGTTCGCCAGCATAGAAAGTAAGTACGACAATAGCATGAGCTATGATGAAATCTTTGAGCTTTTTGATGGATTCAAATATGTAGTCCCGCAAGGTTCTCCAATGAGTGGTATAGGAAATGAAGCAAAAATTCAATCTTTATCGAACTGCTTTGTCATTGAATCCCCTGCCGATTCTTATGGGGGAATTCTTAAGACGGACCAAGAGCAAGTCCAAATCATGAAAAGAAGAGGAGGTGTCGGATTTGACGTCTCTACAATTAGGCCTAAAGGCATGCCAACCTCTAATGCCGCAAAAACAACAGATGGTATCGAGATATTCCTAGATAGATTCTCTAATTCATGTCGTGAAGTTGCGCAGGGCGGCCGCCGTGGTGCATTAATGCTGTCGATATCAGTTCATCACCCGCAGGTAATGGATTTTATTAAAATTAAGCGTGATTTGAATCGTGTAACCGGCGCAAATATCTCAGTTCGCGTAACAGATGAATTTATGAAAGCGGTCAAGTCAGGAACTGAATACATTCAGCGCTGGCCTGTAGATTCTAAAAACCCTGAAGTACATGATCATGTTGATGCCAGAGAAATTTGGGATGCCTTAATTGAGGGAGCTCATGCTTCTGCTGAGCCTGGTGTTTTGTTTTGGGACACAGCTACACGAATGACTCCTTCCGATGCATATGCCGACCAAGGCTTTGGTTCTGTATCGACCAACCCATGCGGCGAGATTATCCTTTCTCCATACGATTCTTGCCGTCTTATGCTCGTTAATTTAACTTCTTTTGTTTTAAAGCCATGGGCAAAAAATGCAAAATTTGATTTAGGAAAGTTTAGAATCGTCGCTCGAAAAGCACAACGATTGATGGATGATATGATTGATTTGGAAGTAGAGCAAATCGATAAAATTCTTGCAAAGATTGATTCAGACTCAGAAAATGAACTCGTAAAAGCACCAGAAAGAAACTTGTGGCAAACAATTAAAGAAGTTGCTATCACCGGCCGGAGAACCGGATTAGGTGTGACAGGACTTGGTGATGCTCTCGCAATGTTAGGTCAAACTTATGGATCTGATGAAAGCATTAAGACGACAGAAAAAATTTATAAATGGCTGTCATTAGCTTCATATGAAGAGTCGATTCAATTAGCAAAAGAACGTGGAAGTTTTCCTATCTGGAGTGAAGAAAAAGAGAAAGGACATCCATTCCTTGATAGAGTTATTTCAGAACTTACTCCTGAAGTTCAAGCTGATTATAAAAAATATGGACGACGAAATGTCGCAAATACAACAACTGCTCCAGCCGGCTCTGTTTCTTGTTTAACACAGACAACGAGTGGTATTGAACCTGCCTTCATGTTGTACTACAAACGACGCAAGAAAGTGCAGAACGGTGAGAAGATCATGTTTGTAGATGATCTCGGTGATGAATGGACAGAGTTCAATGTATATCATCATGGATTCAAGCAATACTTGGATAGTACTATGACTTTCTACACCGAAAAAGATCGAGAAAATCGATGGAAAGATAGCGACATCGAAATTGCAGTCAAAGGTTCGCCGTACGCTGGTGCCACTGCTAATGAAATTGATTGGCGTGCAAAAGTGAAACTCCAGTCAGTTGCGCAAAAGTGGATATGTCATGCTATCTCTAACACAACGAATCTTCCTGCTGATATTGATGTAGAAACTGTAAAAGATATATATATGCTTGGTTGGGAACTTGGATGTAAAGGTGTGACGGTTTATCGAGACGGATCTAGATCTGGAGTCTTAGTTTCTGTGGATGACAAAAAAGAGGAAAAGAACAAGTTAGAAGATGGAAGATTCGCCCCAAAACGGCCTGAAAGTCTGGAATGTGAGATACACAACACTTCTGTTAAGGGAGAACGCTGGGTTATTCTTGTTGGATTATTAGATGGCAAACCATATGAAGTTATCGGCGGGCAAGCAGACATGATCGAAATACCTAAAAAATATACTAAAGGTGTTTTAACAAAGAGATCATTTAAGACTCAGCCTAACAAATACGATTTAGCTTTTGGAGAAGAGGGTAACGAAATTATCATTAAAGATGTCGTGTCTGTTTTCAATAATCCAAATTACGCTGGCTATACCAGAACAATTTCTTTGGCTCTAAGACACGGAGCACCAGTCCAGTATTTAGTTGAGCAATTACAAAAAGATAAAGAGATGGATATTTTTTCGTTCTCTAAGTCGATATCTAGATGTTTGAAAAAGTATATTGCTGACGGATTAAAAGCTTCGGTAACCGTTTGTACAAACTGCGGGTCTGAGGATACAATAATATACCAAGAAGGTTGCCAGACATGTACAGCATGTGGTTTTGGCGCCTGTGGCTAAATAACAAACAAAGGATAAAAAATGCATTGGACAACAAATATCGATCCGAGAATTAGAGAACTAGAATTAAGACATAATCCCATCATGATTAGAGTCAATAAATTTACGGAAGAAAGCGCAGCCGATTTTGCAACTAAAATGGCCATGGCCCATAATACAGGTCAGTCTGTTATCCCTGTAGTAATTGACTCTTATGGTGGTCAGGTATATAGTCTTATGAGCATGATTAGTTCAATCAGAAACTCAGAAATTCCTGTAGCAACAATCGTAGAAGGGAAGGCGATGTCTTGCGGGGTTATTCTTTTTTCCTGTGGCCACGAGGGTCTTAGATTCGTCACTCCAGAAGCAACTTTAATGATTCACGATGTATCATCAGGCGCCTTTGGAAAAAATGAAGAAATCCAAGCATCTGCAAAAGAAACAAATCGCTTAAACCAGATGATATATACGATCTTAGCAGACAATTGCAAAAAGCCTAGAGATTATTTTACTCGAGAAGTAAAAAGAAGAGGACGAGCGGACTGGTATGTGACCCCAAACAAAGCCGTGAAAATGGGTATCGCAGATCAGATCGGTTTGCCAAAATTGCAAATTGACGTCGGCGTACAAATTAATTTAGCAATCCCAGATCCTGATGCATAATTAATAACAACGGAGTTATTATCATGTCATCTAAAATGTTGAAATGGATATATATGCATAAAGCATACGTCGAGTGGTTTCACTCGGCGCATCTTCTTTCTAAAGGTTCTAGTTTTGCTGGAGATCATGTAAGCCTTTATGGAAAGATATATGAAGAGGCGTTCGAACAATACGATAGTGTTGTCGAACGCGTTCTTGGTTTAACAAATAACGAAGAATGCGTATGTCCTGCAAAAGTTGTTATGGGAAGTCTAAGCATCTTACAAGGATATGCTTCACCGTCTAATATGCCAGCTTTGAACATAGCTTCAAATGCATTGCAAATGAACAAAGACTATTGTCACTTTCTTAATAATTTAGTTGAAGACCTGAAAAACACGTGTGGAATTTCAGTTGGTACCGAAGATCTCATTGGTGGAATATGTAGTCAACTAGAAGGATACACATATATGTTACAACAACGTGTCAAAGAATCGATTGGAGTTTAGAATGAAATTATCAAAAACACAACTGAAAAAAATCATTCAAGAAGAGCAGAGAAAACTTATCCGTGAAGCAAACATGGACGGCACTATTTCTGATGATGAGGATTTTTTAGAAGACCAGCTTTTAGAATATGTGGAAATACAGATCGATGAAATAATTCAATTTATTCAATTAGAATCAAAAAAAATTGGCGGTGATTTTCGAGGACCTGGAATTAAAGCAAGAGCAATGTCTTTATTAAAAAGCAAAATAGGGAAATTACGTGGGTAATATATTGACCATAGCGTTTTGGAAATCAGTTTTAAACTGGTGTAAGGTCAACTGGAAATTTCTGGTTGGTTTTGCAATTCCCTGCATTGCTTTAATTGCTATTAATCGTAGAAAAGCTATTAAGATCTTGCAAGAAGGTATTGAGTTTCGGAAGGAACAACTTAAGGTAGCACAGAGAGCGTCGGACCTTGAGTCTGATGGGATTAAAAGAAACGCTGAGGAATTTGCGACCCGTGTCGAGGAGGTGATCACCAATCACGAGGAAGCTCTTCGTAACCTGGAGGAAGACCTGCAGGTCCGGCGTGATGAATTGGGTGGGTCTGATGCTGCTGTTGTAACGGATGAACTAGCTAAAAAATTTAAACTCTCAAACGGAGATAAGTAATGAGAATATCGAAAAGACAGATAAGAAGAATTGTAGAAAAATCCTGTGGTCGTGGCCGCGTAAGAGAGATGGACGATGCTGCGCCTGGAATCGGTACATCATACGAAGACGTACGTGAACTTGCCAGATATCATACGCTCAACGGTGATAAAGACGAAATGCTGTATCGAGATAACCCTATATATAGACAAGCCTATGATGAAATGATGATGAGAGAGTCTCGTAGAAATTTGGCTGACAATCCTTATGCGTATGAGGGTGATGACGTAGGTCCAGGAGAAATCCCAGCAAATTATCAAAGTAAACTTTACAGCGCATTATCTCCTTTGGGATTTGATACAACTATAAAAGCCGGCTCAAAATATTTTAAGGCCGATATTCTCGACGCTTTGATAGAATCTGAGAGCCAATTAAGAAAAGCTGGTTTTAAAAATCCTTCGATCATCATAGATTTCCTAAAACCAAAGCTAGCTGCGATTGCACGTAATAATCCTACCGGAGATTATCGAACAAAAGCACTAGTTAATGCCATCCCATACGGTGTTTTTAATAGTGCGGCTGGAGGAAATTTCGCTGGCGATCCTACTGTTCCTGCTAGTCAGGCATATGATAGAAGACAACCTATCTGGAACGAAGAAGAAGATCCACCGCCAATGATATCAGACTCATATAAAAGGAGACATAAAATGAGAATCTCAAAAAACAAATTAAAAAGAATCATTAGAGAAGAATACTCTAGGCTCAAAAGACAAGGCCTTATTAAAGAGTCAATGAAAAATCTTTATGGCGATATTCAAAACGAAATCTTGTATATAGGGCAAGAACAAGGCGGCGAGCTAACAGTGCAAGACGTTGTCGATTATTTGCAAAATTATTCGAATGATCCTCTAGGTGATCCTCGCGCTGAATATACTGCTGGGATGTCTTACGAAGAGGTTCTACAAATTATGTTTGACATGGTCGATGACGGTATGCTTACTGGCGGATATGAAGATTTCTTTGATGTACACCCTGATTATATGTAAATCAAAGGTATAAGAAAAATCAAATGAAAATAACAAAGAGACAACTTAGAAGAATTATTAGGGAAGGCCGAATGAAAGAATCTCGTCAACGTCGCAATTTTATTTTAGAAAGCGCCGCGGAATCATTGTTAGGATTGCCACGAAATCCATCGCCACACGATGTATACAAGTCAGTGATGAACTGGATGAGCACGCATCAAGATCCTAGCGCAGACCCTGATGCTGGACTAGTTGACAGCGTGATTGCAAATGTTATGGTAAAGAATCAGATTAGAAAAGACGATGAACATATCGGCTCTAAGCTAAACATGTTACGAAGGATACTAGATCCCGATAAGGCACGTAGACAATCCTACCGACAAGGCATAGAGTCAGAGATGAGAGAACTAGACCCTACCGGCAAGAAACAAAAGTACGGTTACGAAACACCTAATTCTCTAAGAATGGGAGAATCCAGAATGAAAATCACAAAAAGACAGTTAAAAAGAATTATTAAAGAAGAGTACTCTAGATTAAAAAAGCAAGGTTTAATTAAGGAATCATACTTTAAAGGAAAGCATATAGATTTACAGGATTCTTTACTTTCACAAGCCCAAAACCAAGGCAACGCAATAACCGTTGGGGAGGCATATCAAAACGACATGGTGATGGATATGGGTTTAGACATCGATTCAACCTTTGACATTCTGATGGATATGGTTGTTGGCGGCATTTTAATGCGTACGCACGACTACCAAAACCAATACAACCAAGCCAAGGAAATGGTTGCATTCGCAGTACATCCGGATTACATGTAAGGCCACTAGATTAAGGAATTTAAAATGAAAACAACAATAACAAACTTAAGAAAGATAATTAAACGGAGTTTGTTAGAAGCAAGTTCGCCACCAAGTATAGGTGAGCTCAGTAAAAGAAACAAGCCATACATAACCAGCGATGCATCCCTTTTCTACTGGCTCAGACAGAATAATCATCCACTCAGTGTTGCACACTATGCTATGGAACCATTCAGCATGCCCAAAGTAATTATAGAACTAGTGAATGAGCACTCATTCTTAAGCGGGTACAGAGTCATCGGCCGTATATCAACGTATATGAACGGATACGCCGTATATCTTTTTAGTGATGAAAGCAATTACGCGGTTGTTTGCATGAATCATAAAACTGGCGGATTAATCGCTGCAGAAAATATTCCTATAGGTGAATATGAATTGTTGGTAGAAGTGACAGATTACATGAGAAAAATGAATTCCGGAATTCCTGAATTGGATTCTTATATTTCGAAGTATAACAAAATATAATTGTTGAGAAAAACATGACAGTAGAACAGTTTCTTTACAAAAGGAGAATACCGTGAGATTAACAGAATCAAAATTAAGACAAATCATTCGAAAAGTAATCAGTGAATCCCCACGTCGACACCAGAGTAGGTATGATCGTAATCCATCCATGTACGGGATCCCAGGGGGTTATAGAGAATATGATCGTCAACGAAAATTTCGAGCCGCTGAAATAGAAGAAGAGGCCTCTCAAGGTGAAGAAGAGAGAGAGATGCTCAATCAGCTACATACATCGTTGAGAAAAATGTACAAACAGAACCCAGACCAAGATGTTATGAGTGTAGTGAGATCGATGCTTGATAATTGGGATCGTGAGTTTGAAGATGAGATTATAAACTATTGGACTATGCTCCAAAGTTAGTGAAGAATAACAAAATATAACCATTGAGAAAAACATGACAGTAGATAAAGACTTTTATAACGAAGCGAGTGCAGCAAAACTAGGATGGGAACCTTCTTGGTTTATCCATGGCCATAAACTATTCGATCGCAAACTACAAAATGCAATCAGAGCATTTCAGCGTGAATATAAATTAACAGCCGATGGCATGTGTGGCCCAGGTACTCATCGCAGGCTTGTTGCTAAGATGGAAGCTGAGCATCCTTTCGTAGGACCTCCTTGGGACTCTAATGATTCAGATGTGCTTTGGTATAATGATAACCCTATCAAGATTGATTGGCCCGCTGACAAAGTGCACACATTCAAGGATGATGGTTTCCCGTATGCTATATCGAAAGGGTTGACTCCGTACTCTAAGAAGCGTAACATACGTTCTTTTGTCAATCACTGGGATGTTTGTTTGAATAGTACATCATGTGCGAAAGTTCTTAAGAAGCGAAATGTATCTGTACACTTTTGCATCGACAATGACGGGACAATCATTCAGTTGCACGACATCAACGATGCATGCTGGCATGCTGGTAATAGGAATGTGAATCATTCAGCTGTTGGTGTTGAGATAAGCAATGCATACTATCCGAAGTATCAATCTTGGTATAAAAGAAACGTAGGTAAGGAACGACCCATGATGGAAGGTGCTCTCGCTCAGAATAAAGAGCTTGACCCTTTCACTTGGTTTTACCCTGAGCAGATTGATGCACTTAAAGCATTGTGGAAAGCAATCCACGAAGGCTGCGGTGTTCCGTTAGAAGCACCAGCTGAACAATGGGCTTACGATAAAGTCGCTGCCAGTGGGAAATTCAAAGGCTTTATGAATCACTTTCATTGCTCCAAAAAGAAAATAGATTGTGGTGGTTTAGATATTAAGAAAATGTTGGGAGAAATTAAATGAAAATTACAAAAAGACAACTCAAGAGAATTATCCGAGAAGAATACTCTCGCTTGAAGCGTAGAGGACTTATCAGGGAATCGTACGGACAAGAGAGCCAGCTACCTCGAGATGTAAAGGAACTTGAAGATCGTCATGACGAGTTACTTTCTTTTATGAATGGTCAAGCATCTTCACCCATGGGTTCTGACGAAGATTTAGAATACAACATTGAACAAGTACTTGAATTGGAAAAGCAATTGCATGATTTGAGAAAATACCATAAATTACCATCTAAGGATTACGTAAAGTACTCTTCTAAAATGTATCGAAATGCGCATCACGAAACTATGCTAAGGTTTTACGATTCTAAAAGACGACAGCTGG
>Ga0102960_1000121_pt1 | contig 28069 bp, 52 predicted proteins | sample SalPon2_B_H2O_MG_2_FD_84521 | JGI IMG/M metagenome (GOLD analysis project Ga0102960, IMG submission 84521) | Salt pond water microbial communities from South San Francisco under conditions of wetland restoration - Salt Pond MetaG SF2_B_H2O_MG | ecosystem: Environmental > Aquatic > Non-marine...
TGGGGTGCTCACACAAGGTGAGACAGGCTCTGTCTAGTAGGACTAGACAACAGACAGGCAGGGGGGAGGGGGGGTCATATTGTGTGCGTGTGCAATGTGCAGACAGGCAGGGGGGTGGGGGGTCTACACCTAAAGAATGTGCAGGGGGTGTGCAGGCATAAGTGCAGGTAGGGGGGGTGTTTCCAAAAAAATCCAAATTTTTTTGCTTCAGGGGTTGACAATGTGCAGGAAGGTCTCTATGATAGTTCTCAACAGGTCAGGCACACCGCAAGGCCACAGAGAGAAAGAGACACCCAAATGAGCTTCACCGCATACACCGCAAACAAATCCTACGGGGTCAGCATCACCGCTGGCGGAGTTACCTACAATTTCCACGTTGACCGTCCGGAGCAGGTGCAGCGTCTCATCAATGAGTCAACCGAGGTCACCGCAGTCGAGGTCATCGAGCAGACTCACACTCACAACGACACGACCTACCGCACCATGCCTCTGGGCGAGGTTCTCACTCTCGCTCGTGAGGGTGTCTACAGCCCCACCGCATCTGTCGTCTGACACACCGCAAGCCCCCCCGAGAGAGCCCCCGCCTAGTGCGGGGGTTCTTTCATGTTGCGACAGAGTTGCGACATAGTTCCTCTAGGAATGGAGTTGCGTTCATCATAGAGTTCTGCTTTACTTCTACTGCACGGCAAACAACTCAAGAGAGGAAACGGCGAATGAATAATCGTCCAGCGTTTCGGAGTCCATGGACTCACGGGGCTAAGGCTTACCCTGAGGCAGACACCTTCGAGGCACTCCGAGAGGGTATGAAGCGTAAGCGAAAGACTCACCTAGTCCACATGCCGAATGATGGTGAAGCAGGGCTCAAGCCATGCGCACATTGCGGCACGTTGCTGGGAGAGCCCTACGCAGTGAATGAGGGTGAAGAGCCTAGCCAGACAGATAAGTGGTCCACTTGGACATGGCTGCCGAAACACAAGGCCGCATATGGGCAGCACTACTACTGCTCATGGGCAACCCTGATGAGCGACCTATTCGATGCAGCAGACAGGGGAGCCATAGTCTGAGAGAGAAAGAGCCCTCACTCCTACGGGAGTGGGGGCCTTTCTTATGTGCGACAGAGTTGCGACACGACACGCCGCATCTGGGCTTGACAATGTGCAGGAAGGTTGAGAGGGTTCTACTAACAACGATGAAGGGACACCCAATGTTCGGACGCAAGCGCAAGGCCAAGGCAATCACCGCAGAGCCCACCGCACTTCCCATCGCATACGAGGTCTGGTACCGAGACAGCATCGGACGCTGGACATTCTCAGGCAAGCACAGTAACGTCACCGACGCACGCAAGGCAGTGCGAGCGTTCACCATCGCTCAGGTAGAAATCAGAGAAATCTACGCCTAGGCGCAAGGGCTCCCACCGCATAGGTGGGGGCTCTTTCGGCTTTACAAAATGTTTATAGCAGAGTGTTGCAAAATGCATGAAGGTCTGCTTTACTGAAGATATGACAACGACGACTACCACCCGCAAGCGATACGCCCCCATCTGCCAGATGTGCGGCACCGATGAAAACGCCGATGAGTGCGAGTATCTCTACGGTGACATGCTCCTCTGCAGGGTCACGTTGTGTGAGGCGTGCGAAGAGGGCTTCGACCCCCCCGAGCCCACCGCCTTCCAGAGGCGGCTGGCATGGTCGTGACCGCAAGGGCCACCGCATAAAGACCTCAAGACAAAAAACACTAACGACGGAAGGAAAACAGACATGCCGTACTACACCATCCTTATCGGAAGAGAGACCTTTTTCTCGCAAGAGATTGAGGCCGACAGCGAGAACGACATCTGGGTTGGCAACTACAGAGTTATCAGCGAGCGTCAGCGAAGCACTACGCCTGATGAAGTAATCCGAGTGAACGAGCCAGAAGAGGGAGAGGAGGTAAAAAATGACGACGGCAATTAGAGTCACCGCAAACGGTGGTCTAGATGAGTGGGATATCTCAGAGAACACCCTCAGCAAGATGCAACAGGCCGTGGGAGGTTTGGTGCAGGCTATTGACCTCAGCCCGACCCTCACGATGTGGTGCAATGAAGAGGGTAAATATCAGAATCTTGCTCGCAATTTCACCGCACAGGTTCTCTGGGATGCAAGGTTCGGAGGTGGCACCGACTACATCGTGGGCGATGTGGTATTCACAGGTGGCACCGACGACGAGGGTGCGACCCTAGGTCTGGACGAGCAGACCGCAGGAATCATCGTGAACGCCCACAAGGCTTGTGAGTTCATCCGCTACTGGATGTCCGACATGCAACCGCAGGAAGAGTTCATCGGTTCCTAAGACCACACCCCCCTAGTGGAGAGAAGGCCCTCAGCGACACGCTGGGGGTCTTTCTCTTTATCGCTTGACAATGTGCAGGAAGGTGTAGTACCTTAGAGGTACAAGGTCAAACGACGAAAGGAAAGCCATGTACGCAGGACTCAGCAACTACCCCGCAGGTGTCACCGGCAGAGAGTATGAAATCGCCGGACCTGACAGCGAGTGGGAAGAGACTAAAGAGTTCGCTTGTGGTAACGACGAGTGCGAAAACTTCGAGGTTGAGGTCGAGGTCGAGTGCGAGGTTGAGTCATTCCGTGGAACGTGGCGAGCCTTCTGGACCTGCCCGACCTGCAACACCGACCACGAGAAAGAGGGCGAGATGGCCGACGACTACGGCCCCGACCCGGACGAGGCGTGGGATAGCAGGTTTGACGACTAAGAGTCACCGCAAACAGAAAGACCCCCGGAGGTAAAAACCCCGGGGGTACTTTCATGTATGGGCTTACTTTCGAGTAGCTCGCTTCTCAGCTGCAGAGAAAACTTCGTCAATCTCTGCGTAAGTGAGGTTGCCATCCTTCAGGTAAGCACGGCTCAACGCTTCGGCTACCGCAGCAACACCACCAATGCCCGCCATCAAGGCGGACTGCCAAATCTCAACACCCACGAGTGCGCCCGCACCAATGACGGACAGGGCGGAAACGGTAAAGGTCGCTAGTACACGACCCATGATTGTCTGGAACTTCTTGCCCAAGGGCGACCTCCTAAATAACAACGTCCGGGTTACTTCCATTATAGAAAGCGACCCGGACGGTGTTACTGGTGAAATGCGTCGAACTAAGGCAGAACCTTGATTGTGGTCTTGTCGAACAGGGCCTCAATGACAGCCGCATCGTTGCAAGCAGCAGCCTCAATGCCCTTGTCCTCTTGGAAGGCACAAAGTGCTTTGCATGTGCCATCACCGATGTCACCACGCTTGTCAGAACCTGCGTCGTAGTAGCCGTGCTCAATCAGGCGAACCTGAACAGCAGCAACAGACGCAGAGTTGCGAGCGAGACTGCTGAAATCAACAGCACTCAACCGCACAACTGTGTCGCTGGTTAGCCGGGTCTTCGGTGAAGAACCTGAATTTTTTACCTTCTTGGCAGCCGCAGCTGGAGCAGGAGCTGGTTTCTCCTCAACAACTTCAGCAACTTCCTCGACTGCTGGTTCCTCGACTGGACGCTCGTGGATGGTTCCGTCTTGGACCATGCCATCGCCGTCGCCATCTACAGCGTCAGCCTTGTACTCGGCATCCTTCTTGTACTCGTTGTCACCCATTTGCATCCTCTTCTTCTGGGAACTGGGTCAGCCAATACTTGTAATCGCCAACCCGGCATCCATTATACGCATTGGGACCGATGCACCATGGGCCAAACTGGGTACCTTCCTCGGTCATCTGGTACGCAACAGCCGCATTAGTAACTGGGTCATTCAGTTCCTCGTACTGCTCCAACCCGTACAGTTCTGCTCGGTGGCGGCCTAGATAGCCAAGCATGTTGATTTGGAACAGACCGTAAGAGTCATCTCCCGTGCTTCTGTCCCCGTTGTACGCACCGGGCTTTCCCCGGGACTCACGCATCACGATTGCCCATGCAGTACGCAGAGCATCTCCCTCAAACCCTGTTAGTTCGAGGAGTTCCCGAAGTTCGAGTGGTTCGAGTATGTCTTCACGGCCTCGGTACTTGATTTCGAGGAGTTCCTCCGGGGTGGGTTCAATCTTCACGGAGTTGATTGGTTCCGGGGGGAGCTCAGCTGCAGCAAGCTGCCGCTCCAGATTTTTTACCTGCAACTCCCGCCGCATCATCGAGACCCGGAGTTCCTCGATGTCCGGCATCGGAAGAGTTTTTGGAAGTGCTTCTGATATTGCTGGTTTTAGTGGTGATAGTGGTGGAACTGGTGGTTCTGCCGCAAACGCAGCAGAGGTCACAATAACTAATCCAAGTCCTGCCGCAGCAAGACTCAAAGCCTGTTGTTTATTGGGTATGCCCATGAACTTCTCCTTTGTTGGGGGATAAGGGCAGCCGCACAGATGCAGCGAGTCTTTCGTCTCTTTGTCGGTTCATATATTGTACCAAAATGCAGGAAGACCCCCCGAGATTACTCCCGAGGGGCCTTCGAGTCAGGTCAGGCTACTTACCGAAGTAACCCCTGCATGTGGGGCCAAGTCTGGTCTCACGAGAAATCTCGTCAGTCAGTTCAGCACCACAGCGTCCGCAGCACTGGTAGTGGTCAGCAAACAAGCGTGTGTACTTGTAGGGGTCTCGCTTCACAATCTTGGCGAAGACGAGTGCGTCCTCAACAGGAAAGAACGAGCGACTGAAGTGTCCGGGTGCTCCATGCAACTGTCGGAAGTGCAGGCGGCCCCGGTACTTCTTTAGTTCGCAGAACACCAAGTTGTTCTTGATGGGACGCTTCAGCATGTCCATCATCAACTCTTCAGCCGGGATTGCGTACTTTGCCTCAGGCATGTCCGCAACGAAGTTCATCAACTCCTTCATCTTCTCATCACGCTCAGAGAAGTTCGCCGCAGTACGAGCTGTGCTCAACAGCGGTGCCTTCAGGAACGCCGAGATGAAACTCGATGCGATGTCCTTCGAGATGCCACCCTCTGCCTTCTTTATTGTGTAGAGGTTGATAAGCCCTTGAGGAACGTCTCGCATCTTGATGATGTCATCGAGGTAGTCGAGTTGCCTCTCGCTTGCTGGGGTGAATGTCGATGTCATTTCGTCTCCTTCGTCGTTGATGGGTACAACCTACCTGCAATCTGCAGGGAAGTCAACTCATCTACCCCTCAATGAGGGATATTCGTCCCAGAGTTCCTGAGTCTCTTGATAAGACCAGTCACCACGCACAGTCGGTGCTTGATAGTCCTCCTCCAACTGCAGCATCGTGCTCCAGACCTGATGCAGCGGATGTGCGAAGTCGCTTCCACGAGTCTTCGTCACCTGCGTCTTGTAGTTGGTGTACTGCATCTGCTCGATGAGGCTCAACACCCAGTCCGCATACTGCTGCCGGGTCACAACAACTCGATGTGGGTAGTCGGTGTAGCGGTCGGGGTACACAATTTTTACCCCAGTCATCGCCATCAACGGCTCCAAACTCTTCTTCTCACGAGCTCGAACCACAATCTTGTTCTTGTCTTTGGGGTCCATGACTGCACTCACAAACCCAGTTTCACTGAACAACCACATACGTTGTCCTCCTTCTCTTTATCGTTCTCTCGCAGCCAGCGTTGCCGCAGCAACAGCCGCAAGTCCAAAGGCAATCACCAAGTCGGTGTAGCCCCAAAATGCGAGCGCAATGCTGGTCACTGCACACGCAGCCGCAATGACTGATGTCCAGACCAGACCACGCAGCACTCGACGCAGCCTTTTCATCGCTGCACCTGCTTGTCAGGTCGAGTTCGTCCCAGCAGTCGCTGGCTGGGGTCACGGAACTCAATCCCCTTCGACCAGATGGCCTTACGAGCAGTTCGGTACGCAACACCAAGGTTTGACGCTACGGCCTCGACCGAAAGTGCCTCCTCCGTGTACAACCTTGCTGCTTCGTCAGCAATCTTGTCTACCTTCATTTTTTACTCTCCTTCTTCTTCGTAGGGTCGCTGGACTGCTCCAGCAGCCCCTTCTGGGTCCAACCCCATCGACTCAAGCCACTCTTTTGTCTCGGCATCGTCAGGGTTGTCTGTTACATGTCGTCCTTGGTCCCAAGTGAATGGGTTTGACATGCCTTCGGGGTAGATGAACAAGTGGTATTGGTTTGCAGTATCCACCAACTGACTTTCAGGTGGGAACACCTCAATACCTTCTCGTTCAGGCCCCGCAAGTTCATTCTTGATGCGTTGGAAGTGCCTCCAGTCCCGCACGGCCTTACGTTCATTGTGGCGAATCGAAAGATGGATGGGTCCATCTTCCTTACCCTCAATCAACTTCTTCACGACCGTGTAGAACGAGTTCTTCCAATAAGTCTCGTGTTCTTCGAGTTCGATGGCAACACCTTCACGATGGGGGATTGCCCCAACGAATGGCGTCCATCGAGATGAGCTCTGCTTACGCTTCTTCGACATTTTTACCTTCCTCCTCGATGGGAACCGGGCGTCCATCATCATCAAGCACCATGTTCCAACGCTTTAGGTCGGACTTCGCAAACAGGATGCCCGCACAGAACCTGCACACCTTCTGATGTTCTGGAGAGGTTTGTCCAGACCAGAACCGAGTTCCACACTCCCGCATCACGAGACATGTGAACTCCTCGTTGTTGAGTTCGACTTCAGAGTCCTTGACCTTCACCCGAACACCTCTTGGAGAAAGTCAGGAACTACGTCGTCTTTGTAGAACGGGTCATTGTTCGTACCCACGATGAGTTCTGCAAGCGCAACGTCAAACTCAACGAGAGTGTTGAACGCTGCCTGCCCCACACGCTCATCAAGCTCGGGGTCAGATATTCGCTCATTCCATCTTTTTACAAAGTCTGCTTGTGTCCATGTCATGGGTTCAGGCACTCCATCATGTCTCCGATGCAGTAGCCACCACCGGTCCACCAGACCTGCGTGGCAACAAACCAGATGCCCACGAGCACTAGCGCACCAGCGATGGTGAACACCACAGCACGCCTACGGCGGTACTTCGGTGCCATGTTCCAGTTGTTGGTGTTCAGCATGTCGCTCATCGTTTATCCTTTCGTCGTTTCGATGTTGGCTTCAGCCTACCAGACCTTCCTGCAAAATGCAAGAAGGTTAGGCAATGTTTTTTTGAGACCTCTTCTCAAGGGCTCGGCGGTACCTCTCAGCCCTCTCTTTCTTAGCAGTCCGCTCTTCGTATCGCTCCATGAGTTTTCCGAGGAGAAGGATAGGAGAGGCGATGACGTACAGAGCCCCGAGGATGAGGTAGCCCGCACCGAGGAACGTCCACCCAATCACACGAAGGATGAGGACGAACGTGTCAAGGTCCGAGTCAAGTTCAGAACTCCGCTGGGCAGCCCTGTCCTTGATAACTGAAAAGACACGACGACCCATGGTGTAGGTCATGCTGTCTGGTAGTCCGTATGTCATGTTTCTATGATACATGAAAGTGCAGGAAGATGCAACTTCCTTGCAAAGTTTTTTTCTATCTGCGTATGATGTGCGACTGCCCCTAGTGGGCGGCAAATAATAAATTATGGAATAGATGGGTCGGCACAGACTTAGGCGGGGTGTCCTGTGCTTCTAGACGGCTCGTCTGGTAGCAGGTGGTTGAGCATCTGTGGAGGACAAAGACATCCGCCTCACCTGAGTAAGTGTCGAAACTGCTCACTCACCAAATCTCTGCGTCAGCAGATTGACTGGTTCTGCAGAACTCGAATCAAGTCGGCACGAAACACCAACAGCTACCTTCAGCATCTCTTTAGCTGCAGAGAGCGTGCGATTTTTACCCTCTGCCATCGAGTTCAGAGCTCCCATCGCAAACTGAGCTCCAGTTCCGACGGCATAGATGCCATGAGCATCCCGGCACCAGTCGTAGTTCGAGCCAATGTCGTAGATGACTCCATTGACCACCGCAATGATGCTGGACTCGTGTTCTCCCTTTTCCCCGTACTGGGCTTCGTCAAAGCACTTCTTCAGAGCCGGGATGAACTTCGAGGAGATGAACTTGTCGAGTTCTCGGCCTTCCATGGTTGGTGATGGCGAAGGCGGCATAAAAACATCAGACAACAAGTTGATGGCCCGCATGTCTCCAGCGGCCCCAAGCAGGTACTTACCGTTCTTCACTACCTTGCCTTGGTCTCTCGGCAGTTGGTAGATGCGGCTGTCATCAGAAACCCGGGAGTCAAAGCCAACAGCAGCCCAGCCTTTCCCCTGAACCGCAGCAATCGTGGTCATCGCAGCCGCACCTCCCTTCGAGTTGTTTTGATGTTTAGCTGCCGACGGAGCTGTTGTTTTAGATTTTTACCCTTCGCCCCAGAGCTCCGGGCGGAGCTGCTCCTCGATTTCACCCGCATGAGCTGTAGTTGTTGTGATGTCTTCTTCCTCGATGAGCTTGTCGAGCGAGAGCACGGCGGTGTGCCCTTCTTCCTCAAACATGATTACGAGTTTTGTGTCCCCGTCTTCTGCGTCATCAACGACCGCAGCTATGAACGGAGCTCCTGAGTTGTTCTTATGTAGAGCTTTATCAACAACGCCCAGATTTATCATGCCTCAAGACTACTACCGCATCAGAAGGTCAATGGGATAAACACGACCCCTCCCCCCGGGGAGAGGCGAGGAGAGGGGCGGCGGCAGGTAGCAATAGCCGCCTCATCCCCGGGCGGCGAGAGCTCTCAAGCCTCCCCGGGGGATGTCTTCATAATAATCCAGCATTTTTACCCTGATTTGGGCATGAAGAAAGCCCCCCGCATCAACGAGGGGCTCCTTCAGGACTTCTGGTTCAGGAAAGGAAGTCGTCCACTATCCCGATGCTGACTGTTGCCTTCTCCGCAACATCCCAGCCGTAGTACTCCTCCATCAGGACGCTGGCGAGTCGAATGGCGAACTCATCGTCATCCTCGTCTTCGTTCCGCAGGTTTTCGGTGAGAACCACGGTGGTCATCAGGCTGAAGTAGTCGCCTACGAACAGAACCGTCTTCGACAAGTTGATTTCGTCCATCACTCGTTGCCTGCCTCTCTCAGGAACAGAGCAATCTCTTCCTGCGTCGTGCCCTGCGCCCTCTGCAAGCGCACCCAGAGGTCGCCCGTGCGAGCCAGCATCTCCATCTTGGCGAACAACTTGTCCATGGAGTAGTCCTTGTGGTTGCGATGACGTTCGATGCGCTCCTCGGTGTACCGCATGAGCATCGCAACGCTCATGGTCAGGATTTCCGCATCTATCTCGTCAAGTTCCAACTGAATGTCCATCTTTGTCCTTTCGTCGTTTTGGATGAACAAGTTCATGGTAGCACCTTCCTGCAGAAGACGCAAGACTTCCGAACAACTTTTTTTCGTGCCGGACCCTTCGGACCCTTCGGCCCCTTCGGACCTTTAGGGCCTTCGGGTCGCAACAACTTTTTTACCTAGTCCTCGGCGTCCTCATCCTCCTCGAAGTCAAAGCCTGCTTCTTTCAGTTCTTGACGAACCGCATCAAGTTCGTAGCCATCACTGCTGTTGTACATGCTCATGTGCGTGTGCCCGTACCACTCAATCATCTGGTCGGCGTAGACATCCGCACCCATCTCAATGGCTTCTCTTGGTGCTGTCGGCGGGAGCCAATCTTCGTGGTCGCCGTTGTTCACTTCGATGATGAACTCGTGCCAGAACTCGTGCCACGAGATGATGATGTTTTTACCTCGGTGTTGAGGCTTGTACTTCTCGGTTTTCATTTCGTCGTTTCCTTCTTGAGAACGAGAAAGCCCCCCACCCGAAGGTGGAGGGCTGACTCGTTGGGGGGTCTTACTTGGCGACGAGTACCGTGTACTCGGTCACGCTCTGGCAAGCCTCGAAAGCCTCGGGGAAAGCCTCAGCGAGTTGCTTCTGGTCAATGCCCTTGCGCTCACGCTTGGACACCTCGATACGGATTTCTCCGTCGCTGGTGATGCCAACCTCGGCATCTCCAAGAGCCTCCTTGATGGTGGCTTCGAGTTCCTTCTTCTGCTTCTCCAGAGTCCGGAGCATGTCACGAGTTGAGATGAACTCGTTGATGGTGGAGAGAACGTCCGCATCCAGCGTGACGGCCTCCTTGGTGGTCGCAACCTCAGTCACGACCTTCTTGGTGAGTGTGGCGTTTGCCATGTCTCTACCTCTTTCTGTCTCTCGCACTCCGCACCCTGTGTGGGGAGTGGTTGGGGAGTCCTGCTCTCCAACAACTAGAACATTACACTATTTTCCTGACGTTCACAACTCGAAACGCCAGATTTCTCAGATTTTTTTTTCAGAGCCCCGCAGACTCTCGGGAATAGCGGAGGAAGTCCTCCATCGCTTCACGAGTTCCGCACTCGGAACAGATTTCGGTCTTGTTGTCTCGGCGTGAGATGGCACCGGGGTAAGCACCCGGTCGCTTGTTGTTCGGGATGAACCCGGAGCACTCCGGGCAAGTCTTGACTGACTTCGGGTCGATGTAGGTCGAGCGTCGTTTCTTCATGTTGTTTTTACCTTCCTTGATGGAGCAGGGCTCCGGGTCCGTTTCCTTCTTCATCCCGCATCGGGATGATGTATGTGCCATCGGTGAAGAACACAACAAATGGAACTTCTCCTCCGGTGTACCAGCCCATGTCCTCAACTTCTGTTGGGGTGAGCATCCGCACTTGCTCGACGGTCTTTCCGACCATCCAGCCGTACTCCTTTTCGATGTACGCCTTCTCTTGGGTTGCTGTGCTCATCAGACGCACTTCCCGCATGAGGCGTGGTGGTTGTAATCACGAGACGCAATCTTCATCGGGTCTCCGCACATCCAGCAGTTGATGTAGAGGTACACGGTCTTTGCCATGTCTGTCCTTTCGTCGTTTCACTCATCGTACTACTTTCCTGCTCTAAATACAACTACCTGTTTCCGGCGTGTTGGTGTTACTCAGAAACCGAACTCAAACTCGATGTTGTTGGCGTTGGTAATCGTCTCTTCGAGGTACGCCTTCGCAGACGCAACCGCATCGGTGATTTCGTGCGTCACCACATCGAGGTGAACGCCATGAACGTAGAGGTCGAACCACGGGTTGTTCACCCATTCCTGAACCAACTTGAGGTCGTCATCATTTTTTACCCCGTACTCCTCGATGAGCTCTTCGCCGCAAGTCGCAACCGCTTCTCGGTGCTCATCGGCAAGAACAACTGCCCGCATCTCTCCATCGCAGTAGATGTCCACCTCGAAGCCGTCCCTGCTCAGGGTACAAACCCAACTGCTGCTCGGGTTCCTGTAGAACGCAGCGTCAGTCTGGTCGTATCCGAGTGGGAAGCCCTCCGCCCACTCAACGTCGTATCCGTCGAGCCCAAGTATCAGCATTGGTCTAATCCTTTTCATTTTTACCTCCGTCGTTTTAGTGTGACGAGTGACTCCCGCTGTATGGCAACCTCGGGAGCCACCCGCCACCTTTTCTCTCACTCGGGGGACATGCGTTGGAAGGTTACGCTCCGAGTGAGAAACCTTTTACCTTCTCGCCCCCACCGCTTCGAGAGCCTTCGCTGCTGCTCGCCCAATCTCCTTCGCAGCCTCCGCAGGGTCAAGCAAGCCGTCCACCATTTGGAACGAGCCTTTGGCGAGTGAGCCGTACCGCTTGGCATAGAAACCGTTGTCGAACGGAAGCCAGAGCACGCCCACGCCAGACTCGGCGCATCGGGTCACCCACTTGCGAGCGTTCTGCGCTTCGGTGTCGGTGTAGCACCCATCGCTCACCACGACCAGCAGACGAGCCCCTGTGCCGTGGAGCAAGTTGAGCCCACCGTCCAGAGCCCTGAACGCCTTATCGAACTTCTCGGTGCCGTCAGTCGCAGCCCAGACCGAAACCTCGCTCAGGTGTTGCCCCGGCTTCAGCGTGGCGAACACATCGCTTCCGTAGTAGACCATCGCCGTGCGACCCTGAACTCGCTTCACCGCTTCGGACATGACCCACGCTGTGGTCGCCATGGGCTTCATGGCACCACCCATCGAACCTGAGATGTCCACCATGACTCCAACAGTCAGCGTCGGGTCGTCGGTGTGCTTCCGCACGGTCTTGCGCCATGGCTCCACCTGAGTCATAACGCCTCGCTCCTTGAGAGCCTTGCCCTGAACGAGAGCACGAGTGCGAAGGCGACCTGGGGGAGTCACGCTCTTTACCTCAGTCTCGGAACGCTCACGGTACTTCGCCTTCTCAAGCATCTGGGCAACAGTCACGGCAGCGACTCGCTCAGGCTGCTCTGGCTTGCGCCTCTCCACGAGGTACGAGGAAGTGCCACCACCTGTCTCTGTCGTGCCCTTCGAGAACACCTTCTGACCAACCTCACGATTAGCCTTCTGCTCCTTCGAGGACTCGCCCTTCCTTTTTACCTCTTCTTCCCACTCTTCCTGCATCTCTTGGTCGCCAAGGTCGCCCATCACGGCAACGGAAGTAGCGTCCTTTGCTTCTTCGAGTGCTTCCATCATCTCGCCAATGAACTCGTCGCTCGCACCTTCGCCCTCGGCACCTTCGGCACCCTCAGGCTGTGCGTCGCCCTTCTCCTCGGCAACCTCTCGAACAATCTCAGCCCACTTGCGAGCAAGGTCGTAGAGGTAGGGGTCGGCAACTGCGTGCATCTTGTGAGCCTGAAACTCACGAGCGATTGCTCGCAACTTGCGAACGTTTTCGAGACCTATGTAGTCATTCACCAGCGTGACCAACTCTTCGACATCTTCGTACTCCAAGATGCCAGCGTCAATGCGAGCGTGGACAGTCGCAACGAAGAACGATGCGCTGTGAGTGTTTGAGTTCTCAGCGAACTGCTCCTTGGCTTCACCAATCACGATGTCAATGGCGCAGGCACGAAGGAAGGGCTTAGCCTTCGGCATCATCAGCAGACCCTGACATTCGATGCGTGACTCTTCGAGCCACATGATTGCCTGAAACTCGTCAGGCTTGAGAGCCTTCTTTGCGTCAGGGATGCTCCACTCGGAGAACTTTGCGTGGAAGGCTTCGTGCATGATTGCGCCTGTCGCCTTCGGGAACTCGTACTGCTGTGAACGCTCACGAATGTCGCCCACCATCTCGGGGGTCACTCCCGCACCGAAAGCGATGGAAGTGTCCACCTCAATCTCGGCAAGTTCGGGGTTGTAGCAAGCAGGTGCGCCATGCCCCGCATTAGTGCCAACGTACCCAACGAGGTCGTGTCGGTCGCTCCAAGTGTTGGCAAGTTCGCCAATCGCCATGCCAACGCCAAGCCACTCAGGTGGCGTGTTCTCCGCACGAGTCGTGCTGTGGCTCAAGTGTGCCATTTCGTCATTCCTTCCTTTTGCCCTCTGTCCCTGAGGGGTTGCTCTTTATCATAGAGCATCGTGTGGGTGATTGCAACTTGGGGGTTGGGGGAGGGAGGACACCCATCACTCCCTCCCCCAAGACCTGCGCTAAGCCAAGGAGTCCACTTAGATTTTCGCAGGCTTGTGCTCTTCGCCATAGACCCTCGTCAGGACATCGGCAACAGTTGCCCTGTCCATCTCGGGGGAAGCAGCGAGGAGATTTTGGATTGCGAAGGAAGTGCCGAAGCCCTCAGCGATGTCACGGAAGGCAAGCATCTCTCGCATCTGGGGAGCCCATGAAGTCTCACCAGCGTTCATCTTTTTACTCAGGTTCTGAGCAGCAGTAACGAGAGGAGTCGGCACGCCCATCTTGCGAGCGAGCGACCAATCGGTAGCCATTTCAGCCTGAAGCGTGAAGCGTGAAAGCAGAGCCTCGGAGAGTCGAACTCCCGGTGCGTTCGGGTTGGTCGCAGCGACGACGTAGAACCCTTCCTTAGCCTTGACAGTCCCACGCTCGGGGTTGGCTGTGACAGTCAGTTCACGACGACCATCCATGAGCCCATAGACCAGCGAAAGCACCTTCGGGTCAATCAGACCAATCTCGTCAATGAAGTAGACCTTGCCCTCTTCCGCAGCACGGAGGAGGTCACCATCCACCCACTCGAAGCCACCACTCGGGGTCTGGACGTAGCCACCCACCATGTCGGCAACCTCGGTGTCGCCCGTACCCATGAGGGTGTAGACATCTTCACCATAAGCAGCCTCCACGAGAGCAGTCTTTCCGCATCCCGGTGCGCCGTAGAGCAGAGCAAACATCGGAGAGCCCTTGGCTCCACCGAACACGCTCTCGGTAATCTCACGAGCCTTGCGAAGGACGAGAACATCGGAGTGCTCTCCCCACTTGCGCCCGAAGTAGGTGTCGCCATTGGGACGAAGGTATGCCTCTTCGCCTTCCATCGTTTCCACGTTCACGGCATGGGCAGCGACCTTGGACTTGCGAGGCTTGCGCTCGGCACCCGAAGCACGAGCGACGTAGCGCCCTGTCGGGAGAACCTTGGCGTTGAGTTGGACACCAGCATCTTCATTCAGACCCTGCGTCACAACATTGGTAAGTGCTTCCCAGAAGTCTGGGGTGATTGTGTCGTACTTGTGCGTCATTTTTTACTCCTTGGGTGTCACGCAATGCTCTCGGGGAAACCCTGAGCCTTGCGAGTTTGGTTGATGCGATACAGCATCTTGTTGGGTGTCTTACCTAGACGGATGTCCGTCATGTCCTTCTTCGAAGCTTCGATGAAGAGAGGTTCCTTCTCAATCGTCCAGCCACCACTCAAGAGGCTGTCGAAGAGGGTTTCAGCGATTGCGTAACGCTTCTCCGCAATCTTGTTCTTCTGGTCGTCTGGCAACGTAGTGCCATAGTCCTTGCACTCCCGCATCTTGGAAGTGACTCGGAGGTTCGAAGAGCGCCATTGCTTCTTTGGCGTTTTTGGCGTGACCACTCGTCGGTACACGTTGGCAGGAACTTCCTTGCCCTCTTCGTTGTACCCATCAGGTGTGACGAGGAGTTGCATGGTCGCTCCGGGCTTGCGGAACTCTGCGTAGAGCGCCACTCCCTGAACGTCTTTCTCTAGGTCTAGCATTTGGGTGTCCTTTCGTCGTTGTTGCTAGGTGATTTTTATTGTAGAGGGGAGTTGCAGGAAAGTCAACTCCCCTCCACAACTTTTTTCTTAGACCACGATTGGTCTGGCTGTGTTACGCATGATGAAGTCGTCAATCGTCCACTCCATCTCAACCTCGTCGGAGTCGTCATTCTGGCAGACCAGCACTCGCTTGGCTTCGAGGTCAACGATGTTGATGGTGTAGTAGTCCGCACCATGGCGAGTACCACCAATGTAGAGACCAGCACCTGTCTCGCTGTCCTCAAGTCCCTTGGTCATCTGGGAGATGATGATGCGAGTCGCATAGGAAGCGTCTCCCATCTCAATGCGAGACTGCGCTAGTTGGAGGGCATCGCCCAACATCGCATCTTGCTCGCTACCTGCCCAATGGAGGTAGAGGAAGAGAGTTGGTTCGCTGCTCTTCTCTCGGATGCCTACTACTGCTCTGTCACCCATGTGGATGTCCTTTCGTCGTTTCCTGCCTATCTGGCATTGGAATCATTATGCCTTCTCCCTGTAACTCTTGTCAACTCGAATCTCATTGTTCGTTCAGATAGGTGCCATCTGCGTTGCAGATATGAGAAGTGAGCAGTTTTCGAACATGCTCAGGTTCGCTCGCAGCAGGGGGAAACGACGAAGAAACCCCCGGCGAGAGTTTTTACCTTACCCGCCGAACGGCGTCAGGTCAATCCCGTACTTTTCAACGAGCTGCGTTTTGATGAACTCGTCGTCCGCATCTTTTTCGTAGCTTTCGGTCAACAGTCGAGCTACGACAGGTCGGTCGGCATCCGAAGCTTGTTCGATGATGTCCCAGTCGTCTTGGTTCCAATGCGATGTCTCCATGATGCTCATTCCGTAAGCATCACCGTAGTTACCGTCTTGGGCGAAGTAGTGGAGGATGCGCTTTGGAGCTTCCTCTTCCGTTTCGATTTTTACCTTGTCTTCTTCAGTCACGCCGTTTCCTTTCTCTCGGGTTTTTATCTTAGCGAAGCGTGGGCAGGATTTTACCCACCCACGCCTCGCCGTAGGTCAGAAGGACTCCACCAAGTCTTCGAGTTGTTCCAACTCGCCCTCAGGGAGTTCAGGTATCGGGCAGTCCGAGTACCAGTTGCTTCGGTCGTTGTCCCAGTGGCAAACGCACCTGTCCTCGCTATCAAGCGCCTCCCAGTCGGCGTGCGACTCGGGGATGTCCCACTCCTTGGTCACGGTCAACTCGCCGTCCGTGCCCTCGTACTCCACGCCCCAGCCTTGCTCCTCTTCGCAGTGGAAGGTGAAGGACAGTTTGGGATGCTGTTCGACCATTGCTCGGAAGGCACCCTCCGCAGGTGACCAAGCCGTGTCGAACCGATACTGAAGATAGTCGGGGTCGTCGGACTCAATGGAGGCATCCGCTTCCCACTTGGTTCCCCAGTTCTTGATGTTCCAGTCGTACCAGCCGTCGCCAGAGAACTTCAGGTCGTGGGCGAGCCTTTCCTCCAGTGACCACGACTCGTAACCCTCGGGGTTCGTGCCGTGTGCGTCAGCGAAGTACGCATCCTTGTTCTCCGGCTCAATGAAGTTCCAGAACGAGAGGACGCCCTCAGAGTGCTTTGGCTTGATTTCCTTGGTCTCCCAGTCGGGGTAGTAGGTGGTGTACGGCTTCTTAGCCTTGTGGCGGAACTCGGCAATCTGCTCGGGCTCGCCGTGAACGCTCATAGTTGTGAAGACCCAGTTGGGCATTGGTTTTCCTTTCGTCGTTTTTTATTTGTTAGGTGGAGGGGGAGCGAGTCGTTGGGGGTCGCATACCCCCTCCACACACATTTGTATCATAGAGCGATTGTCTATGTCAACTCGCTGGCACGTACACTTCTTGCTCGCCTTCGCAGACGGGACAGAACGGCGTACAGTCGAAGTTGCCTTCGTGGTTAGGGCATTCCATTAGATAGCCCACGCTCCGAAGTCGAGGTCGCTGGCTTCACGCCGTGCGTCCATCCACGCTGTCTCTCCGTAGTAGTACCGCTTCTTGCCGGTCTGCTTATTTTTTACCTGCCAGTAGTCCTCGTAGAACTGGGCGGTACCGGCACTCACCGTCACCAACTCGCTGTCGTAGAGAACTCGCCAGTCTTTTACCGTGCTTACGCTTGGTCGTCTCATCTCTTTACCTCGCTGCGTCGATGGTGTGAATCGGATAGCCGTCAGAGTCAGAGAGAATGACGATGCCGTGTGCCCACGGGCCTCCGTCTTCTACGCTCCCCTTCCACATAACGTGCTTGACAGACTGGAACAGTGCGTCCAGTTGACTATCCGCTTCGATAGTCGTGGTCTTGTTGTCACGCCCGAGGTGGGCGGTCAGTGTGTAGGTGCTCACTTGGTCACCTCCAGCTTCTGTCCGTAGCCCGTGCCGAGCTTGCCGACACTGTTAGTGGTCCAGCACTCGTCGCACATGTAGGCCCACGGGCCGAAAGTGGTCTTGCCGTCGAACTGAGCGTCGGCGTTTTGACAGAGGTCGCACTTGGGAAGTGCGGCAACTTGGGTGGTAGTTCCCATGATTGTCCTTTCGTCGTTTCCACTGGAGGTTTCCAGCTACTACTTATTATAGCGTTTTCTCGACACCGGTCAACTCAGAACAACAAGTTTATTATTACAGTTTGGTAACGGTCAGTCTTCGAGCTCACGCCGGAGCGCATTCCGCTCACGGTCGTTACGACTCCGGTCACGTTTCGTGCGGCGGTCTTCGAACGTGGCGGCACGGTTGTAGACCGAGAGGTCATCTCTCGGCACACCACGGGTCAACCGCTTGATACGGTCCCGTTCTTTTTTACGCTCCTGCCCGTTCATGCTCCTTATCATAGAGCACAGGCCAGATGTATTCCAAGTCAGCGGACACTCCGGGGAACAGCGGGCCGTAGTACTCGGGCATCTTGCGAACAAGATTGGATTGATGACTTAAGTGGAACTCACCGTCACCAAGCCACGGCGGCATGTCGAAGTTTTTACCGTGTTGAATCCAGAGCTCCGTCAACCGCTCCAGCATCTGGTCCTTATAACCACGCCGTCTCCACTCTTCGCAGATGACCATGCCGTAGTAAGCGAGCCCGCTTTCGAATCCGTCCCACATCCGAGCCGCTGGGTGGTTTACCCAACCTCTAGTCTCGCCGTTGAGTGCTCGTAGCAACTGGTACGTCTCTACCCGTTGCTTTCCGAGCCGCCTGTAGTCCAGAACCCGAGCCGTTTCCTCGAAGTCTGAGTATGGAAGGAAGGTCTGCATCCGTTTGTCCTTTCGTCTTTTTTACGAACGTACACCCGGGCCGCTCGCCGCCGCAAGTGTTTTATTAGAAAGTTTGGGCGGAGGAGCTCCAGCTGACGCCATCCGTCGAGTTATTTCGATGTCTAACGGGTTTTCAGGCCGCCATCTGAAAATTTTTACCCACCGCAGGCCGTACCGTCAGATTCGAAGCTCGGGCTGGAGAGCTACAACTATAAAACTAAAAAAGTTATTTTGAAGTTGACTTAACCGGGCCGCTTGAATTTCCGGGCCTGTTTTATAGAACCATAAATTTTTACCTTCTGGGCGGCGGAGCTCCGGGCCCGCTAGCCGTTGAAGTTGTTCCGATGTCTTAATCCAAATCCGGCAGCTATTTTTGGATTAGGCGTTGACCAGCGGTTTTGCACCTGAATCTGACGGGCCGTCAGGTTGACAGATGCCAACAACTTGTTTTGACCCCGCCGCTAGCTGCAGCTCGGTGCAACACCTGTCCGTTGGTGCAACACCAAGCCGCTACTGGGAACGAGCCGTCCAGACTTAGAATTAAGTCTGTACACGCCGTTCTATGATGAACCACTTAAGTTACTCGCCGGTAGTAAAAGTTATTGAGAAGTGTGTCGAGCTCTTAAGCTGCAGCTAGTTCCGTATGATGGAACTGATGGAAGAAATAGTTTTAGCCCACCAAGTGGGATTGGACCCGTTGGGGGTTCACGAGTTGTTCGTACTCGCCGCTGCAGCTGGCGGCAGCTTGCTGCTCGGATTGCGGCTTTACGCTCATCGAGCTCGCCGTCGCATCAAGCTCTGGTTTTTACTCCTCCGTCGGGAGTACTACCGGGCCGGTGAGCGAATTCGGCATCATCACTGACCGTCGAGTGGTTCAAGGAAGTGGGCGGACACATATCCAATCCACAGCCATAGCAGTGCCTTGCCGTGTGGTTTCGAGCCGACCGTCTGAAGAATCCGTGTGATTGTTGGAACCTTCTTGGTGGTTAAGGCAACAATCTCGTAGGCGCAGCCAACCAACAGCACCGTGTTGAGTACTTGCTGCGTCTTACCGTTCATTTTTACCCCGTTGGCGTTTTCATCGAGCAGCTCGTGCAGCGGTCATGCCCGTCCGACTCGTATACCTCGCCGCACCAGAAGCAGTCCGTTTGAGACATCTCGCCGCTCCTCTTGACAAACCGTTATTTACTGACTACGATTATAACTAATCGTTGTCAGTTAATAACTGATGTTCAGCATCGCTCGCCGCAGTCAAGCGGTTGAGGATTTCAAAAGCCTCGTTTGCACGAGCCGTCACCCGGAGGTGCTCATCCCGGGTTCTGCACAACTTGATGTCTTCTTCAAGTCGGGCCGCATGAGCTCCAGCAATCTTTAGAAGTTCTTCATACATTGAGCTCATCCTCATCAAAGCCGTCGGATTGGATGGCGGTGTCTTCTTCCTCGCCGTCATCCGTGGGTAAAAATTCTGGTGAGTCTTCAGCTACTGGGAGCTCATCCGTTGAGTTATTTGGAAGTTGCGAAGCTTCGAGGTCTACTTCAGAGTTTTCCTCAACAACCTCGGCATCAACCACTTCTTGCTCGTCGTCCCCAGAAGCAAGCATTTCATTGACCCGTTGAGCTCCCTCGGACAACCGGGCGAGCCGTTCCTGAACAATTTGGGCAGGTGAGCGGGCGTCCGTGACTTCGATGTCCAAGCCGATATCCATGCCGCCTCGAACTCCTGCACGGTCAAGAATTTCCGAAGATGCCTTAAGTCGAACCGGTTCAGACTGAGCGGTCTCCATAAGTTCTTCAAGTACATCAACTGCGTAAGGAGCAGATTGCATCAACTTCTTGCGGGCCCGTTCAACATCCTCGCCGGGTTTCCGTTGAGTGCGGAGGTGGACCCGGCAGAGGCCGTCATCTTTTACCCGTCCGCTGGACCACAACATGCATCGGATGCCGTCAGACTTGATAACCCGACAGCGGTGCGGTTGAGCTAAAGCAGCTCGCCGTGGGTTTGAAGGCCCGCCGTTTTCTTGTTCCTTGAGATATTGCCTTGTTGCATTAACTACCCACGGTGGGGTGATATTGCAAGCCGCTTCATCAACAATTAGGTCGAGGCCCGTGAGATATTCCGAATTCCGGTCATCCGGGTCGAGGAGCAGCGGCTTCTTCTCAACGAGCGCAAGAACTCGCCGTTCTTTCATCATCTCTTTTGTACGAGCTGAGATGAGACCCGTCGGCTTTCCCTGCTGGTCGTAAACCGTGTCCCAGTTCATGTGGGCACCACGAAGAACCTGACGGTTTTCGTAAGTGTCCTCGACCACGCCCCGTTCGTGTTCTTGCAGGCCGAGTGCAGAAAGGTCGGGTCGCAGGTCCGTTGGGGTTTCGAGGAGAGGAGTGGATTCCTCCTCGGGCTCCTCGCCGCCGTAAGGAACGATGTCGCTCAAAATTTTTACCTCCTAGAGCTGGGGAGGATTGTCAAGATGTTCGTTAAGTTCTCGCCGCAATTGCTGAAGCTGGTCAGAAAGGAATCTCTTCTCGGTCTTCGTCCGGTAGTCCTGAGCTTCCATACGTGCGACTAACTCAGCGATGTCAGCCTTCAACTCCAGCTCACGCTGAACGTGGGCTTCGAGCTCTGGCGGTGTGTCCGTTGCCAAAATTTTTACCTCTTCTTTGAGCGTTGGGTGGCCCCGACCAGCAGGAAGCGAAAAGCGGGCCGGGGCCGACTCCCCAACAACAATTACTTCTTAGGAGTGGTCTTCTTAGCCGGGGCCTTCTTTGCAGCGGCCTTCTTCGCCGGAACCTCGACGGGTACCTCGACCTCCATGACGATGGTGTCCGGGTGTGTGGACTCGTCGGCTAGGGAGGGGCCGGGGTTCTTCCCGAAGTTGGCTGAGGCAACCGAGGTAAGGATGGACAGCACAGCAGCCATGGCTCCGACCGAGAACATCTCGGGCCAGTCCACGGCGTGAATTCCGACCATCTCGACACCCGCAAGGGCTACGAGGGTCTGGGCGAAGGTCTTGATAGCCCGTTCGCCCGCTGCCTTCCAGAAGTTGGTATCGAACATGTGTTTTCTTCTCTCTTTCGTTGAGGAGGTGGGGTCATATTTTTACCCACTACATCAGGGTAGCGCCGCCGCCTCGGACGAAATTTTCCGAGAGTTGAGAGAGAAACGAGCCCCTTACATAAACAACGGATGTCGCTCAGACCAAAATCCCCCATAAATCAAGGATTCTGGGAGGCGCAGGAGGTTGGACGGTGGGGGCAGAAAAGCGGAACAAAAAGTGCTCGTGAACTTGTAGTTCCGGCAGGGACGAGCGTTACTTCGTTAGCTCAATCTGAACCACGTTGTCGTCTTTTGTTCTCATTGACATCTTCCTCTAACCACTTCCGGTCAATGTCTGTATCCCCATCCGTTAGGCACTCAGACAACCCATCGAACACTCTCCAGAATGTTGGAGCAGCGCTTGTACAGACTTCTTCACCAAGTACGTACAGTTGTCCGTACCAATGGTCAAGTTCACCCACGAACTTCGCTTTTCGAATCTTGAAGACAACTTCCTCAGAGTCGTCAAACGGAGTGTTGGGGATGAACATGACTACATCTTTCCTGCAGGAAAATCATCTGGGGTATCTGGCTTTTCCAGCACTGGATATCTGTCTGCAATAGTCACTCCCAGAATCACATCTTCAGCACGACGGATGCCCAACGAGTAGAAACTCTCGTCAGCGTCCCCCATCGAACTTTCCCAGTCAACGACCATCTGTTGCAACTTGCCAGAGACTTCGGAAGACCATGATGAGATTTCCGTGTCCACGGCCCCAAGAACCTGAATAAGTTGTTCCGGACTAAGGACACCAGCTCTGGTGAGAATGTTCAGACTTGTTCTGATGTTGTCTTTTAGTGTTTTCATCGCAACTCCTCGATGCAGTTGTCGCACAGGAGTGCGTTTCGTGATGTTGCTTCCTCGGCAATCTTGTTGCTCGAAGTTAGCGGAACTGGGTAGACCGATGCTTTGGTCTGGCACTTGTCGCAAAGAAGAGGGTCGTCAATCCACTTTGCTTCCTTGTCGGCTTCTGCCAGAGCAACCAATCCTCGAATCAGAGCGTGCTGGGCTTTCGGCCCCCATGTCTGTCGAAGGAACACCCGAATGTCTTCTGCTTCTAGAACAGCACGGGGTGTGTCGCATGGGCAGTACATCCGAGATGGCTTGCACTCGGTAATTCCTGAGAACTCGTCTGTCTTGTGACGAGCAACAGCATGACCACAAACACAGATGCGGTTATCCCGCTTCGGTTTCTTGGTCAGCTTCTTATCGGCTTCTATTGCTTCCGACAGGTCAATCCCCATCGAAGACAATGCGTCTTTGGCACTTGTCATTACTTCACTCTCTTCCTCGGTCGTCTTCATCACCGTCAAAGTTCTGGACGATGTTCATAAAGTCGAGTTCGGTTGTTATTTTCTTTTCTAGGTCATCGAGCAACGGCTCAATCATCTGCCGTTTCCGTCTTTCGTTCAGAGCACTCACTGCTCCGAAGATGAAAGCCAACGACAGAAAGTTGGCTACGAGAACCACTCCCATCGTTGCTAACCATTGAGTCCAACTCATCATCCGTCATTCCATCCTGTCTGAGATAAAGAGTCCACGGGAGTACACGCAGTCACCAAGGTTCCGCATCCAAAACACGAAGCCTCAGTTCCCCACGCAGCAATCTCGTAGGTCTCACCATCGAAAGTGACTGGAACGTTAAGCCACGACGAACCACAGCTCGGGCACTCCGCAGTCGGAATACCTCGGGCATCAAGTTTCGGTTCTTCAGAACTCATGTCACTCCTCGTCACTGTCCTCGACTCTAGACCCCTTCCGCAAACTTGTCAACCAGAAAATACTAATTGAAACTATACTCTCAGAATACTCCCTCGATGACCCGCAGGACACCCCCACCTTCCTGTAGAAAAACTAAAAAACCATTCGACTAGTCTACTTGTTTTTAAAACGCTAAGTTTCATCTATTTTTACACTACGCATATGTGTGTTTTGCACGGGCTACCAAATAAATAGATACATCTTTACATATTGAAGACTAGTTGAATAGTTGCACTAACAGCTTTCTCCACTTTGCCAAGAACTTTTCGTTGTTAGGTACTTCAACTTTCCTGCATCTTTCTCGACGCAAAAAAACTCGCTCGTCTTTGTTAGGTACTTTCGGAGAGAGACTCCAAAAACTTAAGAAAAAGTGCAGGAAAATTCCGCCCCTTCTCCCCCCACCACCACCCCGAACAAGCCTCCCGAAGCGGACTAGTCAACTAAAACAACTAGTCAACCATCTAATCTGCAAGGGTTGCTAACTACCAATCGACGGTAAGAATCACTTCTTTATGGTGGCCCACACGCACCAAGGGGTCTACCCAAATCTGGAACCCAGCTTCCTTAGCCTTCATGCAGAAACTGAAATCCTCGCTGGCGTTCACCATTCTCATAGCCACAGGTACTTTCAGAATCTCAAACCACGGGCGAGGGACCTTCTCGAATACTCCCTGCTTCATCGCCACGAACCCAAAACCCACACCGTCCACCTCGACAGGGTTATCCGTCAGCATGAAGGCAACTTTGTCCATCACACGAGGAGTACCCATCTCCAACTTCATAACACCCACCTGACCAGCACCGCCCACAGCAGCAAGACCAGACACGATGTCTAAATCACTTGACAACAGTCTTTGGAAGTTCTCGACCGACCAGCTCATGTCCGAGTCAATCCAGAAAATCTTGTCGTAGGTGAACTCCCCCGACCCAATCTCGTTTGTTTCCCAGTTCTGCGAGACCGTTCCCGTTGCGGTCATCTCACGGGCGCTAGCTACAAACGACGAATAATTATTGAGAAGAGTGTATGAAAACCCGTTTTCGCTCAACCACCGCAAAGTTTCTACCAAAGAATCGACATAGGCGGCTTTATAGCTTTCACCCGGAGTTGCGATGACGACGTTGTAGTGGGGCTTTTCCATAGAAACACACTATCTAATCTGTCACTTTTCTGCCATAGATATGAGCTAAATATCGGTTCAAACCCGATAAAACGGCAAAAATCGGACATTTCTATCATGTATAGTCACGCACATGAGTTGGAACCCGCAGTCCCTTATCAAGGCTGCTCAGAAGTCCGGCATCGACTACGAAGTTGATGGAACATGGCTCAAGGTTGACCCTTATGGCAAGGGCTTCCAGCCTGTTGGAGTTGTCTGGCACCACACAGCGTGCGGAACATTCTCCAAGGGCAACATGCCATCTCTCAACTGGTGTCGCTTCCCCGGTCAGTATTCAGGCAAGGCTCGGGCTTGTCACATCGTTGTTGGGCGTGACGGCAAGTTTCAAATCATTGCAGGTCGTGGCGCATACCACGCAGGTGTCGGTGGACCGATGACTGTCAATGGAAAGTCCATCCCTCGAAACCTCGGCAACCGCTACCTCATTGGTATCGAAATCGAAGCGTCCTCCACTCGCAAGGTTCGCAAGAAGAATCGTCGTACTCCGAAGAACGATATGAACCCTGCACAATTCACCGCCGTTGCGAAGTACTGCGCTGCTTTGTTCGACCTACTCGACTGGGAGACCGATGCGGCAATCCGTCATCAGGATTGGGCTCCCGGTAGGAAGGTCGATGTCGGCATCCCGCTGAAGTCACTTCGAGATGAAATTGAGAAGTACCGGAAGAAGTCCGGACATCCTCAACCCGAGGAACCAGAAATCAAGCCAGTCGTTCCTCCGGTGGTGAAACTTTCCAACATCAAGTTCCGCAAGCGTCACGACCACGTTCTCATCGTGAAGGAAGCTCTCAATAAAGAGTTCCGTCGTGCTGACCTAGTGATGAACCCATACTTCGGTATGAGGATGCGTCGCTACTACTCCAAGTGGCAGAAGTCCCTTGGATATAAAGGTAAGGATGCCGATGGCTTCCCCGGTCGTGATTCGCTCACGAAGCTAGGGAAAAAGCACGGCTTCAAGGTCATCTAGCCTAAAAAAGACCCCGCCTCCTCTCAAACAGGAGACGGGGCCTCTCTTTTCCTATCTATCCACCAAGAAGAAAGGAACAACCATGAATCGCATCATTGTTATGACTCTCGTTACGTTCGTAACTTTAGCATCATTTTTTATTTCTAGCGAGGAAGTTTCAGCTTTAACTGAGAAGAAATCCAAAAGCAAAGTCATCTATGGCTACAACCACCCGACCATGAAGGGCTGGAAGACCTCGGTCTACCGTGGCAAGTACTACAACCCTTCGCAGGAAAGATGGCGCAAGTGCGTCCAGAAGCGAGAGTCCACCTTCCGTTACGGTGCCAAGAACCGTTCGTCCTCAGCGTCCGGTGCGTACCAGTTCCTCGACTCCCAGTGGCGTGAACCTCTGGCGCACATGGTCTACCCAGAACTCAAGAAGATGTACGGCAACAGTGTTGCTAAAGATATAAAGAAAAAGTTGTTCGCAAACCCCATCTCAACATGGTCACGGTCCATCCAAGACCAAGCGTTCTTCACCGTTCTGAACTACAACGGAAAATGGTCAGGCAAGAAGCACTGGAGAACCTTTGGACAAACTTACTCCTGCTAATACTTTCTTTTACATCTCTGTAGGTGTAAGTTGAATCCATGGCTACGACTGCACGACCGTTAGAGACGTTCACTCTTCCCAACGGCACCTCCCTCAACACCCACGCTAAGGGAGACTGCAAGGGAGACCACTGCGCCATCCACAACCCGTCTAACCATCACATGGTCGATTGGCCTCAGAACTGGCGTGACGACATCTTCGTCATGGAGCGTGTCTGCGAACATGGCATCGGTCATCCCGACCCCGACCACATCTCCTATGACAAGCGACCTGACGTAAAGTCTCACGGTTGCGACGGTTGTTGCATCTACATCAATCCATTCATAGAAGATGTCATTGAGTTGATGGAGACTTACGAATGAGAGACTTTCAAAGAGAACTTGTAGACAAAATCGCAGAAGAGGTTCTACTTGCTCGTGACTATCCGAAGCCAACAGGAAAGCACGGATACGACTATGAGTGGGACCCCACCAAAGAAGACAGTCAGTACTCCATGGTTCGTGAAGATGTTGACTACGTGACTAAGCGTGTCTTTGATTTTCTTCGAGACGAAACCCCGGAGGAAGACGAGGAAGTCGTTGAGTCTTACGGGTCACCAGCTGTCTCGACAACAAACGCAATCTTTATCTTCGTGAAGAACCCAGAACCCGGCGTCCCCTTCTATGTCAAAGATGTTCGAGAGTGGCTGAACCGGGTGGACATGGCTGACATCCCCGACGACACCGAGGTCGAAGGCGGTCTCTACCTTTCTTACGACCTCAGTCAAGAGGAAGGCGACCTCGTGCACATCGACCGAATCGAGTGCGGAGACTGCGGAGCCAAGGACATTCTTATTACAAATCACTCCTGCTCCAACACCCCCATCTAACTTCGAGCACTTTTATTGTGCAACCCCCTTGCAACTGCCAACCGAGGAGAGTAAGGTCGGAGAAAAGAAGGGGATGATGAAATGACAGATGGGGTTAGCTGGACCGAATACGAACAGCACAAGCGTGAGGTAAAGGACAACATCGTCCGAGAAATCCTTCACGACCTAGACGACCTCATCGACCAGTGCTCCAACGGGGGCACATCTCGGGATTTTATCGACGGACTCCAGCGTGCTCGGGCGATTATTGCCCCCAAGTCACATCCATTGGACCAGCCCCGTCTTTTCTAGAAAATTAGGGCCAGTAGTAACCTTGGCTCTTCCACCCAGACTTACAACTACTACTCACGATGGAGTGAACCGTGGCTATTGCTTTCTCTTTTCGCATCTCTGACGAATTCGTCGCTTCCTACAAAGATAGAAAGGAACCGTTCGGTTATCGAGATGCGGGCGGGAACTCCGTTGGTGAAATCACATTCCTTCGCACTTACTCACGACTGAAGGAAGATGGAACCAAGGAGACTTGGGTTGATGTCTGCGAGCGTGTCATCAATGGCATGTACTCACTTCAGAAGGACCACTGCAAAACCAACCGACTCCCGTGGAGTGAGCAGAAGGCTCAAAGCTCAGCCAAGGAAGCGTTCGACCGTCTCTTCAATCTGAAGTGGACACCTCCCGGTCGTGGTCTCTGGGTCATGGGAACTTCCATCGTCAACGAGCAGCGCAACTCTGCTGCACTTCAGAACTGCGCTTTTGTTTCTACCTCAGAGATGACCAAGCACAATCCTGCTAAGCCATTCGGCTTCCTCATGGAAGCGTCCATGCTCGGCGTTGGCGTTGGCTTCGATGACAAGGGTGCTGATAAAGAGTTCACCATCTACCGCCCTTCCAATGATAAAGAGCACTACGTCATCCCCGACACCCGTGAGGGTTGGGTCGAGTCCGTCACCTCTCTCATCAACTCATACCTTCGACCAGACCAACCAACCTACGTTTTTGACTACGGACTCATTCGTCCACTTGGCGAACCCATCAAGACGTTCGGCGGAACTGCTGCAGGTCCCGAACCTTTGATGAAGTTGCACAACCACATCGTGGAACTCTTCAAGGGTCGCAAGGGCAAGATGCTCACTCGCACAGACATCGCAGACATCGGCAACATGATTGGTGTTTGTGTTGTGTCGGGCAACGTTCGCAGGTCAGCCGAGCTCCTCATCGGTCGTCTAGATGACGAAAACTTCTTGAACTTGAAGAACCCGGAAGCTTTCCCGAAGCGAAATTCTTACGACCCCGAAGCTCCCGGTTGGGCATGGATGTCCAACAACTCTGTCGATGTCTCTGTTGGTCAAGACCTCACCCCCATCGTGGAAGGCATCGCTCGCAACGGAGAACCCGGCGTTCTTTGGATGGACGTTTCTCGCAAGTACGGGCGACTCGCAGATGGTCCCAATAACAA